>CEOQ01108583.1_pt1 | contig 16083 bp, 35 predicted proteins | sample 361351 | NCBI WGS metagenome assembly CEOQ01 (sample SAMEA2619907, study PRJEB7988) | marine metagenome | biome: marine biome (ENVO:00000447); feature: deep chlorophyll maximum layer (ENVO:xxxxxxxx); material: "saline water (ENVO:00002010), including plankton (ENVO:xxxxxxxx)" | depth 60 m | reverse complement strand
AAACATAGAAAAACTATAAAGACTAGAAAATGTTCCCCAAAAATTGCCTGTAAGTTCATTTGCATAATCAGAGTCTCTAGTTAAAGTGCTTCCACTAAGTGAAACTGTAGTAAATTTTGGGTAAGAACCTATACTATTATTATGAACCCTTGAATACCCAACTCTTAATTTTGATGCTCCTGCGTCCCAAATTCCTGTTATTGTTGAAGGATAAATATTATAAGAGGTACTATAATAATTACAAGCACTATTGTTATTACAAGTATTTTCATCATGTATCATTTCTCTTGCACCTATTTGGAAAGTTCCTGTAGAAGGATTAACGTCTATTACCCTTCCCCACATACAACAATTTGTAGTTTGATTGCTTCCTGTATAAAGTAAAACGTATTTATTTGATTTACCTGATGCTGAATCAATGTTTATAAGTTGGACATTACCCTCACTAGATGGACTTGTGCTTGTTGTTTGGCAATTAGCACTACTACTATTACAGGCAGTAGTCCATGTGTTGTCTATACAGTAATCGGTAAACTGTGTAACTGTAGTAGCATTTGTAAATTTGCTTCCTGTAACCTTTAGTCCACTATTGCAAGTAGCATAATTGTTGGAGTCGTGATAAATATAAATATTGTAACCATTGTGATAATTACTATCTCCCTCAATAAATGCCAATGTACCCATATTTAATTCATTTGAAGCATTTTGTTGAACTACCACGTTTCTTACTTGTCCATTTGATTCAATACCAACCGAACCTGCTACAAGGTTTTGAGAAGCTACAGCACTAAAAGAACCTGCTCCACCTGAAGGTGTAAACACTTCCCAACCATTAGCACTAGAGTTAATTCTAAGCTGTTGTCCACTTGTTCCACTTCCTACTGCAAAATCAGTAGTAGGGTCTAAATCACTAGCTGTTATTTGTCCCTGTGCGTTAGACTTAAGAGGGGTACTTGCTGTAAGCGTTGCTGAACTATCTATTGCTCCTGATGAATTAACCGATAAATATGGAGCATTTGCAGTTAAGCTATCTAGCCCTGCAACTGTTAAGAAATCCATAGTTAGTCCATTACTAGCTACTTTTAAAAACTGTCCTGCTGTCCCAAGTGTAAATGGGTATTTGTCTGTAACAGCAACTTCTCCATTAGTATCACTTGCTAACATTTTGTCTGCTGTAAGTGTTGCACCTGCTAGCTTTACAGTACCATCTGCATCAGGAAATGTAATTGTTCTGTTTGCTGTGGGGTTTCCTGTAAGCTTAACCCCATAGTTAGTATTGTTCTGAATTGTAACTGTACCACTAAACACTTCATCACTTCCTACTGAACAAGTGTCTGCGTTTAAGCAGGGTACGTTTGAACTTCCTACTGCAAAAAACAAGGCAAATATGCTAAAAAATATAGCTATGTTAGACTGCATCTTTTCAGCAGGGAATATATATTTTATTTTACTTAAAGCTTCTTTCAATTTATTGCTCCTAATATCTTATTTACAACTATTTGGCAGGTTAATAATCCTGCTGTTGAACCTATTATTAGAGGAAAAACCCAATATATAAAGATATCTTTACTTGACATTATATTCCCCTAAAATATGATTTTCCACTAATCACACCTATTACACTAAGTAGCCAAACAAAACCAAACCATAAAGGCACAAGACCTTGTGTTATTCCAAATAACAATGGCATACCTAAAATAATAGTTGCTATAAAAACTTCTCTTGTAAGCATAAACATCATCATTGCAAATATGCTTCCTATACTTAAAAACAACATTGTGTAATAAAAGTTATCAGGAATATCCCATGTAGCAGGTTTTCCATACAGCCAATAAAGAAAAGAGTTTTGAGCCCTTTCAGGATTTGCTAAAGCAATGGGGTTTCCACTTCCATACCAATTTGGAACCCAACTTACCGAATCTTGATATTGTGTAGGCATTTGTGAAGCAGACTGAACTACAGCATCAGTTGAAGCTACAGTCATATCGTTTGCACTATTAGTGGTGTTTATGCTCCAAACTAATTTAATATCATTTCCATTGCCATCAACATAATTGCCTGTAGATTCATCTATTTGTGTAGTATAAGGAACAAGACTACTTGTTTCGTTGGTTTGGTTAGCGTTCATCATATATCTTGCGTTTTGAGTGTTTGTTGTTTTGTTCCCAAACTTAATATCGTAAACCATAGTTTTAGAACAATTATTACAAACTAAAAGATTGTCGTTGTTTTGTGTGGCTACCAAAAGGTGTCCTGCACTTGCTGAAGTTAATGAAGAAACATTAGATTGGCTAGATGTTCCTTGTGATGTATAACCACAATCAAGTTGTGTGTTTCCTGTTAGGTCAAGGTATGCTTTATACAATACATTAACGTTTGCTGACTTTCCTTCAAATGTAGTAAAGGCTGTTTCTTGAATATCTGAATCTAACTGACAAACTAAATAAGTATACATAGTTCCTAAAGATTCATTTCTTTTTATTCTTATTCGATACCCTTGATTTGTGCTTGTGTTAAATTTAGAAACCAAGTCTGCATAACAAGGATTAGCTACAGAGGTATCACATATCATTGTTTTGTTTTCATTTGGTTCCATGTTGATAGTAGGGTTAGATAAATAGTCTGTGCTAGAATTTAAAGGTTTAAACTCTACATCTATTTTAAAGTTAATGGTGTAATCAATAGGATTTGTAACACAAGGGACATCTCCATTTTGGCAATCAATAATAGTTGCTGTGTCTATAGGTCTATAAAAATATAAACCTTGGTCTCTTTTTGCTTGGTTATTCCCTATGTTATAAAAGGTTTTAGTTGTTGAGTTGTTTTCTATAAAAGGTTGTATAACATAAACAGGGTTTCCACCTGAAGAATATAAGTTTTGAGCCACAACATCAAACTGATTAGAGTTAGAACCTTGAAACGCATTTATGTCCCAAGCTTTTCTAAACACCCCACCACCACTATTTGCTTTGTCTAGTTTTCCTTCTAACTCCCATGTGTCTATTGGAAAGTTTACCCTTAATGGATAATCAAAATAACTATACCCTGATACAGAACTATTAGTAGCTGATACTGAAAGAGAGTAGCAATATTCTGTGTTAGAAACAACAGAAGCATTTAAACACCTTAAGGCTGTGTCTCCCCTTAAAATAACTGCAACTATTAATAATAAAGATGCAAAGGCAATATTACGTGTGTTTTTAGGGTCTTCTAAGACCTTCAGTATACCATTCATACCTTTTCTAAAAGTAAAGCCCTTTAAATTTTGTAGTTTTTCTAAAATCTGAACACTCCTGATAAAACTTTCATTAAGTCTATTCCTAGTTGTAATATAAAAGGAAGCCATAAAAATAATATAACGTATCTAACTATTGAAAAAAATGGGTGTTGGTCAAAGAAGTCAAAATCTAAAGTCCCCATTCTTATTAAAGAAGTAAATGCTCCAAAGGTAACGTTTGCTAAGTTGTAAGAACTTTCAAGAACTCCTTGAATACCTGAAGCATCAGAAGTTATTTTAGGAGAATCAAAAACAATTAAGTCAGGGTTTCCTCCTTCTGATAGAAAAGTAGCTAGGTCTCCTGCGTTACCACCTTGGGTGTAAGCCATCTGACTTATAGCCCCCAAGATAACCATAACAAAATAAGGAACTAAAAGCGTAACTGTTACTCTGTAATTCATTACCCTACCCTACTAAATATATAATATGCTCCAAAGATAGATAGCACAGCTATAAACGTAAAGACAAACGCTACGCTTGGGAATCCTGCAAACATAAACACAAACAATGGGGTAGTTCCTAAAACCAAAACCATTCTTCCACCACCACTTCCATATCCTCTTACATAAGTAAACGCAAAAGATAATGAGATAATCAACAACAACATTACCACAACCATCAAGCCTGTGTTTGTTCCTTGAAAACCTAAGTTAAATTGTCCTATGCTATCAAAGGTAGTTTTTAAATTAGAGTTGGCGTAGTCTGTGTTAATATTAGTTTGTAAGGGCAATGCACTAGAGTTAGTGTGTGTTTCTGTTATAGCTTTACTTACACCAATTTCATAAATAGGACTAAGAACTTCGTTAGCCCTAGGTATCCCCTCTGCAATAAACGTGCTTCCAAGTACTGTTACTTTTTGGTTTGTTGTTACTATCCTGTTAGAACCAAAGTTTAAATCTTTTTCTAGTTCTTTAGTCATGTCTAATATTTTTTCTCTAAACTTAGTGTGAACTAAAGGGTCTGATGCTGATAAAGGAGGGTTGTTTTCACTTACCCAACTTACTACCTTACAAGAAGCGTTAGCAGATGTTACTGTGTTCCAAATGTTTTTATTCGGATATAAGCACACCCTTCCTGCTTCTGTTAATCCTGTTATAAAATTTCCTGCTTGTTCTCCAAAGGTTATTCCTGTACCTGCACCTTGTGAAGAAGAATAAACAGAAACTAAACCATATCCAACTCTTGGTAAATAAACTTCTTGTAATTTTAAAGGGTCTAAAGGATTTGTTAATGTAGAATCATAACAATTATTCCAAGAGCCTGATGTTCTTATGTCTTTACAATATCCTAACAGCAAAGGGTTTTTTCCATAATCACTTACTCTTGTTCCTGTAATAGTTATCCCTGTAGCTTTAGATATTGTTTGTGCATAAGTTGGGGTAGGTGGGTCTATGTGGCAATTCGTATTGTCTGATAAAAAATCACACCATGTTGAACCCCACGAAGTAGGAGAGTTGTTAGGGTTGTTTAATAAAGGCAGGTCTTTTACAGGCAACCTAAATCTCATTACAACTAAAACGTCTCCAAACTCATATACATTTTCAAAAGCGTTTGCTTCTATTATTCCATTATCATCTCCTAATAAAGAAGGGGGGTTGGCTATATAGCAATTTACCCCTGCACTTCCTCCATTTACAGAACAATTAGAATCTGAAGACCACCCATCAGTTACAACAGGTTGTTGAGCATAAAGAGAACCCATGCTTGACATTGAAGCCAAGCCTAGAAACAGAAATAAAGATAAATAAAAAAGTTGTTTCATTATTGGTTTTCTTGAAACAACAACCAAGCTTCTAATATTGTCCACATTGCCATACCTAAAGCAAAAAACCAAGATATGCCAATCATCATAGGAGGTACGTTTGCTGTACCTGAAACCTCTCCTGCTAAATAAATTGCACATACTGTGCCTAAAATAACAAATATTAAATTCAATGTTGTTCCTTATGCTTGTTTATATATAAAAAAATACTTAGGGGAAAAAGCTAGAATCCTCGAAAAAAGGTGTCGCAGTCTTTTTCCACCTAAGTATTCAAGAGGTAGTTCTAAACTCTTAGTTACCACCAAACTTATCCCAAGCAATCTTTGTAGCAAGAAATATTCCCCCCGCTACGACCACCAAAGGTATAAGGTTTACTATTGCGATTGCACTAGCTGATAGTCCTGTTGTTCCTGCGGCAGTTGATACCGAAGTAACGATAGTAGGAAGTAAAGCTAGGAACACAATTAAGACGATTGTGGCACTCAAAATGCCTTTCATCTGTGCTGACATATTATGTCTCCTATCTAAACAAACGCCTTCCACTTAATGTGTAAAAGTTTGTTTGTTTTGTATGTTTGAATACATGGCAGTTCGACCAAATCTAACTTGCAGAGAGCCAACGCCCACCTCCTAAAACCAAAACAACTGCCATTCCAATAACGACAAGTAGAGGTAGTGCTCTTAATAAGGAATTTAACCCTGTACCTACACCTGCATTAATTTGAGGGTAGGTTACATTAAAGGTATAAGTAGTATTGCCTGTTAGACCTGCAACAGTAATATAAGTTTGGTCATTAGAAAGAGTTGTACTTGGGGTTCTATCAACCACAGCAGGGGTTTGTTCCATAACAGTTATGCCTTCCATTGTGGTATTAGCACTTGGAGAAGGAACCCCACCTGAAGTTTGTAATTGTACATTACAACTATTAGCAGTTGAACCTGTGGTACAACTTAATGGGACTGTTGAAGAAGTATACCTTGCTGATTCTCCTGTACTGATAATACTTGGGAGAAAAAAAGCAAACGCTAACATACAAAATATGAACGCAAACGCAACTTTACCTAGATTGTAGAAGTACATTCTTTCCTAGTAACTTATTCTTATATGCTTAGATATATACACCATAAAATAAAGAAAGGCAAGTTAATTGAGAGTATGTATCAAAACACAAGATGTTGTGTTTATTCTATTTCTAGGCTCTCTATAGAGTATATTCTTCCACTATTAGTTCTTCTAGGAGCACCAAATGTGTCTCTAAGCCATGTGCCTAACTTTTTGTCTGTAATTTCTACCTGATTGTTTTTCATAACAGTCTGTATGTCTTGAAAATAAAGTTCATCATAACCTGCTTTTTTTATTTCTTGCATAACTGCATAAAATTTATTTTTCAATTCTTGTTCTTTGTTTTCTCTTATTCCTTCAGAGGTCAGCGTTATTGCTTTAGTAGGGTCTATTAATTGTTCTGTGTCGTAATATTTAAAAAACCTGTTGGCTCTCCAAACCCTGCCAATTTTTTTCATACCATAAGGAGCAACTGTGCCTTGGCTAGTCATCTCCCAAAATAAAATATTGTTTTTCTTGTCGAATTTTGTTTTGCATAAAAAATCTGTTTGCCAAAGCAACCTAGAGTTTAATTGCCTTATGTTTTGAGATGTCCATATAATAACAATCTTTCTTTTTCTTAACTGCATAAGCATTTGGGTAAACAAATAACTCATTGTGCTAGATGCTCTATAGCTGTCTTGTAAGGTTTGAATCTCATCAAGAAATATAATAGCGTTTCTAAGCCTGTCCCCCAAGCTAATTAAGTCTTCTACAGGAATATACTCCCCAAAAGATAATGCCCCATTATGAAAAACTTTAGCACCTAAGACTTCTTGTGCATGAAGCGTGAGGTAGGTTGCAAAAAGGGTTTTCCCACTTCCTCGTATCCCTTCACACCCTAGCACAGAGGAGTCTACTAGTAGTTTGCTTTCTGTTTTTTTGTTTTGTTCTTCAGTAGTCATATTATTTAAAAGTAGATAAATGTTTAAAGTCTTCAGGAAATAAATGTTGGTTACAATCAATACAGGCTAATATTTCACAAGGGTTTTCTTCTTTTAGTTTGTCGCAAACCTTACATCTAACTAGCCTGAATCTATAACAATAATAAGTAGGAGAATCTTTGTGAGCATCTATAAAATCTTTAAAGTCTTGTAGTTTCATTGTATGATTTCAGGAGGTGGTGGGTCTCCACCTGTAATAGCTATTATTCCAAACATTATTCCACCCAATATAGCCAAGTAAGTTATGAGCCTAACTTCTTGCTTAGACCATAAACTTTGTCCATGTTGTAACATTCTCTGTGCAGAACTTTGGTCTGTTGTTCTTCCTATGTCCATAGACTGTACAGAATTAAAAGAAGTATCAAAAGGTGTAAAAGGCTTTGGCTTCGTAGGGTCTACAAAGTCTATAACAGGTACAAGTTCTTTTTTTATTTTATAAAAAAAAGCAGGGCTCATTCCTTCTTCTACGTTTTTTCTAGGCTCCCATCTTTCAATCCATTCATAAACTTCATCATCATATTTTACTAAATGATAAACCTTAATCAATTCCTTGTTTAATTTCCACCAAGTAAAACCTGCTCCTCCAAATAAAATCATTATAACCATAAAGAACCCTAAGTAATAAGTAGCAGGAAAGACAAGCAAACATAATCCCATAAAAAGCAAAAGCCCAAACCCTGCCAATACAGTTTTGGGATAATAGTTTTTTAGTTTTATATCGTGCCCATTAGTCAAATGTGCCATAAACTTTTTCTCCTAGCTTTGTTGTTATATTAAACAATTTTCTTATTTGTGCTTTATGAACCTTTATTTCTTTTTCTAGTTCTTCTATTTTTTTCTCTAACTTAACCTCTCTATCTTCTAAGGTTTCGTAGAACTCGTTTCTCATACTGTCTTCATACTCAATCATATTTTTTTCCTTTCATTTATTCTTTATTTATTGGAGCCTGTGAAAATAAATTAGTTGCTCCACTTTGTCCTGACAATCCATCTGTAATAGATGTAAAGTTTTTTCCTACTGCAATAACTAAAAACACAGCCACAGCACAACCAATCAAAACAAAAAGTAATTTATCTAGCCTTGTTCGTTCAGTTGTTTTTTTTGATTTCTCTACTTCTAATTGTGTTTCTAAAAAAAACTCGTTTTCATAATCTCTTAAGTCATATTCATCTACAGGGTTTTCTAATCTATAGTTAGGAGACAAGGGTGCAAGGGGAGTGCCATCTCCAACTCTTACAGTAACTATTTGGGTTCTCTTAGGCTTTAAGAAACCAAACAACCTTGAACGCCATATATAACCTATGGCTTTAGTTTTCATACCATAAGCTTCTTTGGGAGACACATATAAAATTCTATTTCTTAGTTTACCTTCTTGAATTTGTGCTGACCCATCAGGGAAAAACCTAAATATGTTCATCTTTTATCCTTTCTTTCTTGGCAAGAAGCTTGAAGCACCTCTATCAATATAAGGTTGATAGTTTCCTGTAAGTATTCCAACGCCTTCCCTTCTTGCTCCACCATCAATAGACTTAGCAACTTCTAAAAACTTGTACACATGAACCTCTGCGTAAGTCATGTCTGAATAATCAATCTCATCTTTTTTCGGTGGGGCTTCCTTTTTCTTGCCCTTGTTTTCGTGCCTAGCTATTCTGTTTCTAGTGTTTTCAGCTTTAGCTAAAATCGTAGCTGTGTCCATGGCTTGTTCTTTATTAACGTTTGATGTTCCTAACAGTTGGTTCTTTGACTTGGCTTCTTCTAAATAAATTCTTGTTGTTTTAAAAAAGCCTTCTTGGTTTTGCTCATCAAGAGCAAAGCCATTCATTATATTTACACCTGCGTTATTAGGGTCTTGGTTTTCGTTTTCATTTACCATTGCTTTCTCCTTTAATTAAATAAAACTCCATATATTACAAATCCTAAAACAACTAATATTCCTATCGACATCAAAAAAGACACGATAGCAAAAGGCAAAGACAATAACTTAAATATAAACATTATTCTATCTCCTCTTTTATTTTTTCCATTGCTTCAATCAATTCTTCTGACGAAGGATTAATTCTTAAATAAACTAATGTTGTTTGCAAAGCACTATGTCCTAAAAAGTTTTGCAGGACATTTATAGGCACTCCATTCCTTAAGCAGTTTCTTGCAAAGGTGTGCCTTAATGTGTGCGTGCCCTTTATCTCTACCCCTGCTTCTTGCCCTATCTTTTTATACCAAACCCAAGGGGCTTTACGAGTTTTGAAAGGAATATAAGAAGAATCTTTTTTAGGATTAAGGTAACTATTGATAAAACCTATCATCTCATAAACAGGTGGGGTCATAGGAACTATCCTGTCTTTGTTACCCTTACCTTGCACCACCCTAAGTTCCTTAGTGCTTTCTCCTATAACAACATTTATAGGCTTAAGGTCTAACGCTTCTTGAATCCTTAACCCTGCGTAAAGCTGAAGCTTAATACAAAGAAGAACATTGTTTTTTCTAAAAACAGGCTTGGTGTTATGAAAGGTGTTTGCCACCCTTAAGAACTCTCTTTGCTGTTCTTTAGTTAAATAATCAGGTAGCTTGTGGAAACGTTTGTTATTCATTGTTTCTTTTTTCTTGGTCGCTTAAGGAAAAAGTCTTAACACAAGTGTCACATCAAGGAGGGCTTTCCCCTTAAGCTTTAAGTTATCTTATAAGAAAAGAAACAAAATGTCTAGTTTTGTTTCCTAGTTATTTATTGTTTACTATAAAACCTTTATTAAATTCAAAGCTTAACTCTTGTGTCCTGAAATCCCACGCAGGTACAGTCTCATATTTCAATGCTCCACCTTTTAGGTATTCTTCCATAGAAAGGTTTATCCCTCTTTCTTTTAGGTTGTTGTTAAATTGTTCTTTGTATTCTTTCCATTCTTTAGGGTGCCCTGAATAAGCATCTTCTAATTGATACAACAATTCTTCATTTAGGTTTCTTTGTTTAGGGAACCACCTTAGTCTTTCTTCTCCTCTTTCTAAAATACCTTCTCGGTCTCCTGAAAACATACCTGTAGCAAACCCTTCTTTGTATTGAGGGTCTGTCAAATTGTTTTCCATTAACACAGGCACCAATGGTATCATCACAGCTAGAGGAAAGAAAATCATCATAAGAATTTGTATTTTTCTATCTATCATTATTTAATCCTTTCTGTATGCCCTGCCTTTCAGCAGGGCAGTTGTTTTAATTTATTGCTTGTCGCAATAGTCCGAGAACTCTTTTGTGTCCTCAAAGTTATTAGTCATGGAAATATAGTTTGGGTCATCAGGAGATAACCCTAGTTTTGTTTCTATATTTCTATTTAAAAAATACTCTAACCTTTCAGCCATCTCATAACTATTAAAACTCAATGTAATGGAAATCTTTGCCATTTTATTAATCCTTTCTATATGCCCTGCCTTTCAGCAGGGCAGTTGTTTTTATCTAGTCCATAAAAATCTAAATTTTCTATTATCCCTTTCATAACATGGCTCTACGTCTTCTAGCCATTCTTCGTTATAATCAATAACGACCATACCATGTTCAGTTTCTGCAACAAGGGTTTTTAATTCTCCTTCTAGGTCATATCCATAATCGTGGATATTAATATATTCAAAATCGAATATATTAGATTTAACCTTTTTAAGCCTAATCATTATTTAATCCTTTCTGTATGCCCTGCCTTTCAGCAGGGCAGTTGTTTTTATTGTTGTTCAGGGTTGCTTAGATAATCCCCATATTCTTTTGAATCTTCAAAGTCATTATCTATGCAAACATGATAAAGCATTTTTTGAGCAAAGACATTTCTGTCTAAGAACTCCTGAAAACTTGCAATAGCTTCTATCTTATCTGAACTAATAGTAATCTGAAACCTGTTCATAACTTTTTCCTTTTTCTTGTGCCCTGCCTTTCAGCAGGGCAGTTGTTTTAATTTAATGTTCCATATTCAGTTGTTACAGCAAACCTGCTTTTTGTTTCTTAAGATATTCTTTCCTCATATCTTTAATCATCTTTGGGTGGATAACTCCATCAATTTCTAAAGCTTCGTTGCAAAAATGATTTTTAGTTACTTGTAGATAACTAAAACAAAACGTACACATGAAAGTTAGCTTGTTCGTAGCTTTCAGCTTACGAACTATCTGCTTCCTGTTCATAAGAACCCTCCTTTCTTTATTCAGTTTTCAATGTTCAAAAGAGTTAGTTTTTTTCTACCCTCGTTAACATTATACATCATGCGACAAACCTTGTCAAGGGCAATGGGCTAATTTAGGGGTGTCTTTTGGCACTATCTTTGAGACTGTGTATCAATAATAAGGCTATCTTTGAGACTTAGTCTCAATTTTTAAATAAAAAAAGTTTTACAATTAATAAGAATGTTATTGTTATTATTAATATAAAACTTGTAATGTGTATGTGAATCTTCATACAAGGGCTTGGCAGGGCATTGAGGGGGTGCCCTGCCTTATTTGATTATTTTTTATACCAAGCTTGGGTACCTGTTTCCATCAGGGTCTCATCTACCTTGATGTTCCCTACATGGTTTACTTCAAGACCATTATAAGTTCTCCATTTTAACAGGTCTAACACAAGTTGGTTTTTTTGAAGAACTCTAAAACAATTAGGGCACTCCACTTGGGTTACTAAACCATATCCAAAGTCAGTAACATATATTCCACATTGGCAAAAAGCACAGAATACTATTTCTCCACCTTTCTTTGCTCTGCTTCTTGGTTGCATTGCCCCTGAATCTTCAGGGAACCACTTAACTGCTTTTGTCAAATTTGTCCTCCATTCTTTCTACTATGTCTCGTGCAAGAGTGTTACTCAAAAAATCATAAGCTTTTGTTTGTCTAGTTATTACTTCGTGCAAGAGTTCTGCCACTTCTCCAAGATACTCATTAAGAGCATCTGCAATAGCGTTTCTCATATAGTTTTGAAACTCTATAGATTCTGTATCTATGTATCTACTCATTTGCAAACCACTCCTCCATCTTTTTACTAAACCCTTCAGGGTCTACCACCTTATACATCTCGCCTATACTATACCCTGTATAGTCTTCTATTGATGTAAATTCATCAAACGTGTCTGACAAATGCCTTACAAACTTCCATTCATTTTTAGTTAATTTCATCTTCACTTTCTCTTTCTTTTATTTCTAGTTTTTCTTTTATTAATTGTATGTCCCAAAAGATAGAATTTATTTTCATTTCTATCCATCTCCATCTGTCTTCTTTAGGTATCATACTTGCTCTGTATCCTTCCAATGCTTCAAGTGTGCACAAACAATGTCTGCAATGTTTTGAACAACAGGTTTTATTATTTCTTCCTCTGCTTCATTGTTTTTAACTATCACTTGATAAGCGTTTAATAATATACAAGTATGAATAGTGTCTAAATCAAAAAGATATTTTTTGTTTGACATCTATTTATTCCTTTCTTTTATTTTTTCTTGGTTTGCTGAATAGCTTTTACTATTGTCTTTAAATGCTAATCTCTGCACCAAAACTCCTAGCCAAAACCCTACCCCAAACACTCCAAACGTTATCGCTATAATTTCCATTCTTTCTTTCTCCTTTCTATTTATTATATTATTATTTTGTTTCCTTTTTGTCAATAGATTTGAACTCTTGACTAGCCATATCAAAGTTATACTCTCTTGCCAATTCTCTAAAATTTACTTTTATAAACATTAGTTGGTCAGGGGAAAGCCCTGTATATGCCCTTGCCTTTTCGTTGTCCCAAGCAAAGGGGGTAAACGCTTTTGCCTTTATCCCCTTTATATAAAACTCAAAATCCTCTCGCCTTACTTTTATTGTTTTCCTGTCCACATCATAAAACATCTCGTATGTCCTTGCTGAAGACTGCCTAAACGTAGACAATCTATCCTTTCTTGTTTTTCTTTTCTTTTTCTGCTTGGGTTTCCCTGTATCTTTTATAATACTCATGTCCAAATACTACAGCAGGTATCGTCAAAAGTCCTGCTATAAAATAAACCAAATCTGTGCTCATGTATTAATCCTTTCTTTCTAGTTATAAACTACATATTTATCATAGGTGCCTTTATCATCATACGCATCTTCTAAACCCCATTGCCAAAACAAACGAGGGTTCCCATTTCCAACCTTCTGCTTCTGCTTCTTTGGTTTTCTTAGTTTCCAAATATCAGTTTTAGACATCTTAATAGTTGTCTTGTCATTAGTTGTCTTTGCTATACCTAGAACAACATCTCCTAATATCTTTCTGTTTATATCTGCTTTAACTGGAGAAATATAATGTATTCGTGTAAAGAACAAATCTTTTCTCCAACAGTCCATAGAGCAATACTCTGTGGGGCTTCCATACCATTCGGTTACTTCTTGGTCTCTGTTGTGAGCACTTTGCCCATATCTTGTCCATGTAGTTTGCTTTTGGCACATACAACAAGAACTATCAACCATTGCTCCTTCAGGTGTTTCGTAAAAAGTTTTATCAGGGAGGTACAACCCTTTTCCATTGTGTATCTTATTAACAATCTCTAGCTTTGCATTATAGGGGTCTCCTGATAATCCATTGTAACCATCTTCTAAAAGCAGTTCTTGTTCTGTTAGCTTAGAAACCCTTTCTGCGTACTCTAAATCACTTTCTACACGCCCTTTAATAGGAATGTCTTTTAAGGGGGCTTCCTTTTCTTTCCTAACATCTCTTAATTCTTTTTCTAAAAATGCTATTCTTTTATCTTTTTCCTCAAACTCAACACTAAGTTCTGCAAAGTACTCATTGTTTTTTTTGTTTTGTTCTTCTAAAAGCAATACACTCTTTTCCAAAGACGAGGTTACCTCTAACATCTCGTTGGAGTTGTCTTGTTTTTCTTCAGGAACAAAAGAATTTAACTGCCATTCAATTTTATTCTGCAAGGGAAAATCTTTTTTGTTAGTTGTTTCTATTACGCTAATCAATCCAAGTCCTAGTAAATGGTTTTCTAAATAATCCATTTTCTTTTTTGAGTGTTTAGTAAACCCAACAGCCCCTCTAACAATAGCTGTTCTTGTAGCCCTACCATCTTTTTTGTTTTGCAAGAAACTAATAGCCCTGTGGACATCTGTTTCTATGTCTGCACCTTTCTCGTGAACGTTATCAGGGTACCCATTTGTCTTTATCTTATCAAATTGCTTGTAAGCTATTTTGAACGCAACTCCTAATGATAAAATTACCACAACAAGAGGAACCCATGATAAAAGCCAAGTGTAATTTAATTCTTCCATTTTACACCTCTCTATCTTCTATAAAAGTTATGGTTACAGATTTTGTCATTCCATAAACAGAACTGTTTTTATCATCAACCATTTCTACAGTTACAGGGTAGATACCATCTCCCCCAAATCCTGTTACGACAACCCCATGCTCAAAATCAGGTCTACCTTTTTCTAAATCTACAGCAAATCCATTTTTATATTTATCATAAAATTCGTTTGCTTCGTTATCCTCTACAAACTCTTTATAACTTTTTATTTCTTCTTCAGGAGACTCCAAAGCATAACAAGGGTCTACCAACATTATCTGCCCACTATCTACAGGGGTATATCCTATTTTTTTTATTATTGTTTTTGTTTTCATTTTATTTTTCCTTTTCTGTTGCCCCTCGTTTAGAGGGGCTATTGTTTTAATTTATCCTTCCCTATTTAGTTGTAATTTTTCCTTTCTAGTCTTCTTCAATATATAAGATTTCGTTTCTTCCATCATCAACCATTTCTTCAGGGCTGTTAGTCATACATTCTCCTAATTCGTAAACGCCCATTTCTTCAATCTTTTCTCTTGCTTCTTCTTCGTTTTCTGCTTCAATGTATAAATCTACTATCATTAATTTTTCAACACTTACATTAAAGCCCTTTAGTTTTTTGTCTTTACTCATTTTAATTTTTCCTTTCTACTATTTAATTTTTTAATTGTCTAATATTCTTACTTTTAATAAACATGAACCAAGTTTTGTCCATCTTTTATAAACGCTTTCATGCACTATAAGTTTTTGTCCTATTTGTGTTACAAAAGGAAACTTATCAGGAAACATATTAATTTCTTTCCTTATAACTCTTTCTGAAACGTTTAGATGTTTGCAGACATCTTTAATGTCTAGTAACTTCCCATATTCCATTTTTACCCTCCTTTCTATTTATCCTTTCAGGTTGCCCTTCACAACCTATATTTATATACTAACATACCTGTCAAGCCCCATATCGCTACATAGGTATTTCTTCGTATTTACTGCAAACTTCTTTACAGTAATATTTTCCTCTATACAGATATGCTTGAAAAAAAATCTTTCTACAACCTGTACACAACCTCTTATTTGTTTGTTTAATTAACTCGCATTTAGCTTTTAAGAACCTTCTAAATTGATTTCTGTGGTAAATCGCCTTAAGGTTGCTGTCTAGCCCTTCTAATCTCATTGTCATATTCTTCCTTTCTATTTATTTTATTCTTCTTGACATATTTCTTCAGAAACCCAAGTCCCATGAATACACTTGTCTATTATTTCCATTGAAAACATATTATTAAAAGACCTGTCTATAATTTCTTCTAATTCTTCCCTTGTCCCATCTATCACAATTTGGCTATATGCTATTTCTTGATTACACATATTATAATTTCCTTTCTTGATTTTTATATAACTTCTTCAGGGGGAACACTCCCAACATCTATGCTTTCACAGTCTGCACACATAAGATAGTTTCCTTTAGGGTCATAACCTTTAGTATCTACCTCTATAATATTTTGTCCTGTACAGCTAAAACAAACATCAACAAAATTAAGAACATCACTCCAATAATAAACTTTTTCTTTACTCATTTTCATACCCTCTTTGTCTCCAAAAAAAGTTTTTTACTACTCTTTTTAGGTCATAATCCATATCTAAGGATTGTCCATATTCACAACGCCCCCAAATTTCAAAATCTAAAAAAGATGTTACACATGCTTTGACTTCTCTTAACTCTTTTGCTAGCCAATCTGAAACAATAAAAAATTG
>CEOQ01088772.1_pt1 | contig 16083 bp, 9 predicted proteins | sample 361351 | NCBI WGS metagenome assembly CEOQ01 (sample SAMEA2619907, study PRJEB7988) | marine metagenome | biome: marine biome (ENVO:00000447); feature: deep chlorophyll maximum layer (ENVO:xxxxxxxx); material: "saline water (ENVO:00002010), including plankton (ENVO:xxxxxxxx)" | depth 60 m | reverse complement strand
CCTCACACCCGCTTCCGGGAACCGGGTCGCATACCGGCTCAGTCAAGCGGGCATCGCGGGAATGGAAGGATTGAACGTGGACCTCGGCGCAGCCGCCAGGACCACCGGAAATTTCGCCTTCGGCTGTTTGGACTGGACGGAGGGCCGTCAACACCTGGGCGGCGCCTTGGGCCGGGCGGTCACCGCCAGCCTTGCCGAGCAGGGGCTGGTGGGGCGTACGGAAGGGACCAGGGAGGTGAAGCTGGAGGGCAGTCCTCGGGCTTGGCTCCCAGGAAACGCCTAGGACTGTACCGCGGCTTTGAACTGGTCTCGTATCTCCGTGGGGGAGTGGGACACCCGGGGGATTCCCTCCACCGGTGCGATGGCGCACTTGACCAAGACCAGCCCCAGTTGGTTGGAGTTTGTCACTTCAAACAGCGCCGACTCCAACCCTTCCAAGTCTTCCACACGGTGGGCCGATGGATAGCCGAAGGTCTTGGCCGACTGGGCGATGTCGAACTCGGAGCTGATGGACTCCTGGGCCCCGGTGGACTCGTAGGCCTCGTTGTCCAAGACTACGTGGACCAGGTTGGGCACACCTTCCGAGGCGATGAGGGGCATCGTGCCCAGGCTCATCAGGGCGCTGCCGTCGCCCTCCAGCACGAACACCCGTTTGTGGGGCGCCCGGATGGCCAGACCCAGACCCATGGCCGAGGTCAATCCCATGGAGCCGATCATGTAGAAGTTCCCCTGGCGGTCGTCGGTATAGAACAGTTCTCGAGAGATCATACCGGTGGTGCTGACCACCAGATCAGTTGTCCCCACGTGCTCCAAGATCTTCTCGATGGCCCGGTAGCGGTCGATCATTGGATCACCCCTGCCCGCACCAAGAGCGCACCTGGAACCGAGCGTTCTTTGATGGCCGCCAGCAGCCGGTCCAGGGATGAATCCAGGTTGTCCTCTTCCAATATCTCGTAGGGCACTTCCAGCAGGTCCAGAATCTCCGGAGTCTTCACGCCCATTACCCAATGTTCGGGCGCGTCGTTGGGCGGACCGCCGTAGCCCCGCCAACCGATCACCAGAAAAGCAGGGATCTTGTACATCAGGCTGTAGGATGTGAGTGGGTTGACCAGGTTGCCCACGCCCGAGTTCTGCATGATTACCCCACCCAACCCGTTGGTGAAGTAGTTCGCGCTGGCTATGCCCAGGGCCACGTCTTCGCGGACGGCGGGTACGTAGCGAATCTCCGGGTCGGCGACCATCACGTTGTAGGCGTCGTGAAAAGTGGAATCGGGGACCCCGGAGAAGAAATCAAGCCCCCGGCCCTTCAGGGCTCCCCAGAACTCATGGGCGTTCATCAAATATCCTCGGCAGCGGGATTGGCCCAGAATAACATAACCGCCGATGGAGTTGATTAGGTCCCGGTTGACGCGCATAGCGCCAACGCGTATCATCGGAACTGAAACCCACCCCCAGGGGGTATGGGTTACGGAGGAATTGGAATGTTTCCCGAGGTTAAAGGCGACGCACTCAAGCGTTTGAGTTACATCGAAGGGCACCTCTCGGGCATCAGGAAGATGCTGGAAGACGACAAATACTGCGTCGATGTCTTGAAGCAGACCTACGCCGTCCGCCGCGCCATCGAGAAGATGGAGAGCCTGCTCCTGGAAGGCCACCTGCAGTCCTGCGTGGTGGAGGGCATCCAGACCGGCCGCGCCGAGGAAATAGTTGAAGAGCTCAAAGACCTGTACATCCTATCCAATAAGTAAGCCCGCCGCAAAAGAGAGTTAAAACATGTCCGCATACGTGATTGGAGATATCAAGGTTTCAGACCCGGATACCTACGCCCGATATGCCGCCGGAGTGCCCGCCAGCAGCGGCGCCTACGGGTGCCGTTACCTGGTGCGGGGCCAGGACCGGTGCGAGATAGCCGAGGGCGGCTGGCTGCCCGAGCGTTTGGTGCTGGCCGAATACCAGGACATGGCGACCGTAAAGGCCTGGTACTACTCCCCCGAGTACACCAAACTGCGGGAGATACGTCAGAGCGCGTCCACCGGCAACCTGATATTCGCGGAGGGAATCGACCCTGAGCCGGTCAGAGACAAGGAACCTGAAGCCGGCGGCTACGTCATAGCGGACATAGAGATAACTGACATGGATACCTACGCCACCTACCGGGCGGGGGTCCCCGACACCATTGCCGCCCACGGCGGGAGGTTCCTGGTCCGTGGGGCTGAAGGCGAGCCTGCCGAGGGCGACTGGGCCCCCAAGCGGGTGGTGGTCATCGAGTTTGAAAGCCTGGAACGGGCTAAGGCCTGGTACCATTCGCCCGAATATAGCGAGTTGAAAAAGATCCGTCAGACCGCTTCCTCCGGCAACGTCATTTTCGCCGCGGGCATCTAACGGAGAGGAAAGACCGGGAAACAAGAAATGGCTGCAGCGAAAGAAGACATCAAGAGATTGAACCTGCCCGTTGAGGGCATGACCTGCGCCGCCTGCGTGGGCCACGTGGAGAACGCTCTGTTGGGCGTACCCGGCGTGGTCGAGGCATCTGTGAACCTGGGCACCGAGAAAGCCTCGGTGGAGTTTTCTGAGGCCGAGGTGACCGTGCAGGATATCCAGGATGCGGTATCCAACGCCGGTTACAAGATCGGCACCCAATCCGCGTCCTTGAACATCGGCGGCATGACCTGTGCCGCCTGCGTGGGACACGTGGAGAACGCCCTTCTCGGAGTCCCCGGCGTCGCCACAGCCAACGTGAACCTGGGGGTGGAAAGGGCCTCGGTGGAGTTCTTACCCGGTATGGCAGAACTCTCCGACCTGCAAACGGCGGTGGAAGAGGCCGGTTACCGGGTTGAGGGCTTAAATGACGTCGGCGACCAGGAGAGAGAACTGGAAAGACTCTCCAAGGTCAAAGAGGTGCGGGAGCTCCGCCACCGCCTGATACTGGCGGGCAGTGGGGCTGTCCTGCTGTTTTTAGGTACGTTCGAGCCCTTCCCCTGGGTCTCCAAGTTCATGGGTCAGGCCTACTTCCCGTTCTTGCTGTGGGCCCTGGCAACCCCGGTCCAGTTCTGGGCGGGGTCCACTTTTTACACCTCAGGGATCGGAACGCTGCGCCACGGTGTCGCCAACATGCACACCCTGATCGCCCTGGGCACCAGTGTGGCCTACGGGTACAGCGTGGCGGTGGTGTTGCTGAACGAGTTCTCGCCCGGCGTGCTGGCTGATAACGGCATCGACGCCAAGGTCTACTTCGACACGGCGGCAATCATCGTCGCCCTGATACTGTTGGGCCGGTTTCTGGAAGCCCGGGCAAGGGGGCAGACGTCCGAGGCCATCCGCAGGTTGATCGGTCTGCGGCCTGTGTCGGCCCGAGTCGTGCGCGACGGCCAGGAAGAGGATATCCCCGTGGAACTGGTGGTGCCCGGGGACATCGTATTGGTACGGCCCGGCGAAAAACTGCCCGTGGATGGTGTGGTCACAGAGGGCTATTCGGCAGTGGATGAGTCCATGCTCACCGGCGAGAGCATGCCGGTGGAAAAGAGCCCCGGCGATCGGGTTTACGGAGCGACCATCAACTCCAATGGCGCCATCCATTTCCAGGCCACACAGGTGGGCGGGGAGACGGTACTGGCCCAGATCATCCGTCTGGTGGAAGAGGCCCAGGGCTCCAAGGCCCCCATCCAGGCGATGGCCGACAGGGTGGCGTCCTACTTCGTGCCGGCCGTGATCGTCGTGGCCCTGGCGGCCTTTGCCTTCTGGATGGTGTTGGGTCCCGCTCCGGTGCTCACATTCTCGACCCTGGTGCTGGTCTCAGTATTGATCATAGCCTGTCCCTGTGCCCTGGGCCTGGCTACGCCGACGGCCATCATAGTCGGCACCGGCAAAGGCGCTGAAACGGGCGTGCTGGTCAAACAGGCCCAGGCTCTGGAGATCGCCCACAAGGTTGATACCGTGGTCTTGGACAAGACGGGCACTCTCACCACCGGAAAACCGGTTGTGACCGATCTGCTGCCCTCTGGAGCCACGGAACAGGAGCTGCTGCGGTTGGCAGCTTCCGCCGAGCGCGGGTCCGAGCACCCTCTGGGCGAGGCGGTCGTCAATGCGGCCCAGGAACGGGGGCTGGAGCTGGACCCGGTTACCGACTTTCAGGCCATTCCCGGCCGGGGAATTTCGGCACAGGTGAATGGCAGCACCATCAGGTTAGGGAACCAGGCCCTGCTGGAGGACTCCGGAATAGCTCTGGATGGGCTGGTGGATAAGGCGTCGGAACTGGCCGCCCAGGGCAAAACGCCCATGTTCTTGTCTTCCGGTGACAAAGCCATGGGCCTGATCGCAGTAGCCGACACGTTGAAGCCCGAAGCCCAGGAGGGGCTGGCCAAATTGCAGGCGATGGGGCTGGAAGCGGTGATGCTCACCGGGGACAACGCCCAGACGGCAAACGCCATTGCCACGCAGTTGGGCCTGGACCGTGTCGAGGCCGAAGTGCTGCCCCAGGACAAGGCGGCGGTGGTGAAGAAGCTCCAATCTGAGGGGAAGGTTGTGGCCATGGTCGGTGACGGCATTAACGATGCGCCGGCGCTGGTCCAAGCCGACGTAGGAATGGCGATGGGCAGCGGGACCGACGTTGCAATGGAGTCTGCGGACATCACCTTGATGCGGGGCGACGTGAACGGTGTGGCGACCGCTCTGGACCTGAGCCGTCAGACCATCCGCACCATCAAGCAGAACCTATTCTGGGCATTCTTATACAACGTGATGCTGATTCCCGTGGCAGCCGGCGTGCTCTACCCGGTGTTCCAGGGTGTCGGCGGGGTGCCGGGGAGTCTGGAATTCTTCTTTGGGGAGCAGGGCTTCTTGAACCCGGTCCTAGCCGCCCTGGCCATGGCATTCAGTTCGGTAACTGTAGTTAGCAATTCCCTGAGACTGCGGCGGGCCAAGGTCTAGCCGGTCTCAGACCCAGGCGTAACGAATCAGGCACAGATAGAGGAGAGGACAATGGCCACAGCAATCGACCCGATCTGCAAGATGGACGTGGACACCGACAACCCGCCGGGCGGGCAGAGTGATTACCAGGGGACGACCTACTACTTCTGCGCTCCGGGCTGCAAGGTGGCCTTCGACAAGGAGCCGGACAAGTACCTGTCAGAGGACGGGGGCGGAGACGATCACGGGCATGGGCACGACCACGGGCCCGGCGGGCATAGCCACGGGCATCACATGCCGGACAGCAGTCCCGCCGATACCGCGGCGCCCAGCAGGCCGGGGTTCCTGGCCCGTTTGTTCGGCCGCAAGTAGGGTCCTACCCGGAAAGAATTCTCTAGGTGGCTCCGTGGCAACGCTTGTACTTCTTGCCGCTGCCGCAGGGGCATGAGGCATTCCGGCCAACCTTCTCTCCGCCGCCGACGGGGGCCGCCCCACGGCGCGGATCGTTGACGGCCTTCATGGGGCTGGCCTGGGCCATGGGCTTGGCGCCTCCGCGCCGCGGCCTGCCCTGGGCGGGCTGTTCGGACACCTGGACGTGGAACACGGTGTGGACCAGTTCAGCTTCGATGCGGGCCTGCAATTCGGCGAACATCTTGAAGCCTTCCGAGCGGTACATCACCAGCGGGTCCTTCTGACCGTAGGCCTGGAGGCCGATGCCGGTGCGAAGGTTCTCCATGGCGGTCAGGTGCTGCACCCAGTGGGTGTCGATGGCGCGGATCAGAAGCAGCCGTTCCACGGTCCGCATCTGCTCTTCGCCCAGGTCTTGTTCCCGGGCCTCGTAGACCGTCTCGGCGAAGTCGTGGAGAATCTCCAGGACCTGCTCCCGGCTCCACTGGTAGACCTGGTCCTCATTGGCCAGTTCTGGTGGCAGGGGGCAGATGCGTCCCAGTTCGTCGATCAGACCGCCGCCGTTCCAGTCGTCGCCGTGCCGTCCCGGCAGGTGCCGGTCCACGGCGCCGGCGAACTCATTCCGCAGCATCTCCACGAACTTGGGTTTCAGGGATTCTTCACTCAGGGCCTCGTGGCGGTCCCCGTAGATGATTTCCCGTTGCTTGTTCAGGACATCGTCGTAGTCCAACAGGTGTTTGCGTATGTCGAAGTGGTGGCCTTCCACCTTCACCTGGGCGCTGGAGATGGACTTGGTGATGATGCGGTTCTCAACGGGGGTCTCTTCGTCCAGTCCGGCCCAACCCATCACCGTCTTGATCTTCTCACCGCCGAACCGCTGCATTAGTTCGTCTTCCAATGAGACATAGAACTGGGAGCTGCCGGGGTCGCCCTGGCGTCCGGCGCGGCCGCGCAGCTGATTGTCGATGCGGCGGGCGTCGTGGTGTTCGGTACCGACGACGTGGAGGCCGCCGAGGGCCACCACCTTGTCGTGTTCTTCCTGCCAGTCGGAGCGGCTGGTGTCGGCGCCGCCCAGCACGATGTCCGTGCCGCGGCCGGCCATGTTGGTGGAGACGGTCACCGCTCCCAGGCGTCCGGCCTGGGCGACGATTGAAGCCTCATGTTCATGGTTCTTGGCGTTCAGTATTTGGTGTGGGACGCCCCGTTTTCTGAGTAGTTCGCTCAGGTATTCCGATGCTTCGATGGATGTCGTGCCGATGAGGATCGGTTTTTGCTCCTCGTGCAACTGGGCCACGTCTTCGGTTATGACCTTCCACTTCCCGTCTTCGGTCTGGAAGACCAGGTCCGAGTTGTCCTCCCGGGCCAGGGGCAGATTGGTGGGCACTGCCACGACTTCCAAGCCGTAGATCTTAAAGAACTCGTCGGACTCGGTGAGGGCGGTACCGGTCATCCCCGCCAGCTTCTCGTACATACGGAAGTAGTTCTGCAGGGTGATGGTGGCGTAGGTGATGCTCTCCCGCTGGATCTTGAGGCCCTCTTTGGCCTCCACAGCCTGGTGCAGGCCATCCGACCAGCGCCGGCCTGGTTGCAAGCGTCCAGTGAACTCATCGACGATGATCACCTCACCGTCTTTGACCACATATTCCTTGTCCCGGATCTTCATGACCTCGGCGGTCAGGGCGTTCTCCATGTAGTGGACCTGGTGATAATTCTCCGGGTCGTAAAGATTGTCTGTGTTGGTCCACTTCTCCATCTTGGCGATGCCCTCTTGGGTGAGGGAGATGGCCTTGGTGCGCTCGTCGATGGTGAAGTCGGTCTCGTCATCCAGCCGGGTGACCAGCTTGGCGAAACTCTGGTAGAGCTGGACCGGTTCTTCGGCGGGGCCGCTGATGATGAGCGGCGTCCTGGCTTCGTCAATGAGGATGTTGTCCACCTCATCGACGATGGCGAAGTGCAGTTCCCTTTGAACGCGGTTGGCTGCATCCAGGGTCATATTGTCCCGCAGGTAGTCGAAGCCGAACTCGTTGTTGGTGCCGTAGGTGATGTCGGCGGCGTAGGCCTCGGACCGGGAGACGGCCCGCAGGTATTCCATACCGTTGGGGGCCTCGGTTATTTCGGGGTCGTACATGTAGCTGGCGTCGTGCTGCAGGCAGCCGATACTCAGACCCAAGGCATGGTAGATGGGACTCATCCAGACCGGGTCGCGGCGGGCCAGGTAGTCGTTGACGGTGACCACGTGGACGCCCTTGCCCTCCAGCGCGTTGGCGTAGACGGCCAGGGTTGCCACCAGGGTTTTGCCCTCGCCGGTCTTCATCTCGGCAATCTGGCCTTGGTTAAGGACCATGCCGCCGATCAATTGCACATCGTAATGGCGCTGTTTCAGGTTGCGGCGGGCCGCTTCACGGACCACGGCAAAGGCTTCCGGCATGATGTCTTCCAGGTCCTCTTTGCCGGTCAGACGGGAACGGAACTCTTCGGTCTTAGCCTTGAGTTGTTCGTCGGTTAATTCTTGGGTTTCAGCCTCAAGGTCGTTGATCTCATCCACGATGGGATAGAGCTTCTTGAGGGCTTTTTGATTGGGGTCGCCAAGCACTTTTTGAAGAACGGATACCATGTGCGGTTAGACCTCGTGGATTGACGCTGGGCCAGGCTCGCGCCGTGACCGCCGTAATTGGACCAATGACCATTATATTGCATCCCTCTCACGGGATGCACGCCCTTTCCAGGCCGGAGCTGGCCTTGGCCTAGACGCTCACTCCAGGCCGTCCGGAGCCGGACAATTCCGCGATACTGGCGGCGCCCGTGGCGGCCACCCAGCTCTTGAATTCGTTCAGTATCCGCCAGGGGGCTGACAGCCCAACCAGATTGGCGCTCCCTATCTGTACGGCTGTGGCGCCGGCCAGGATGTATTCGGCGGCGTGTTCACCGCTGAAAATGCCGCCAACTCCGATTATGGGCACATTCACAGCCTTGGAGGCCTGATATACCAGATTCAGGGAGATTGGCCTTAGACCGGGGCCTGAGAGCCCGCCGGTGATGTTGCCCAACACCGGCTGACGGGTCTGGGTGTCGATGTGCAGGGCCGGCATGGTGTTGGAGATGGTAAGAGCGTCGGCGCCGGCGTCCGCCGCGGAGCGGGCGATGGGGGTGATGTCCGGGACGTTGGGCGCCAATTTGGCGATGACCGGAAGTTTGGTGCTGCGCCGGACGGCTGCGACAGCCTGGGCGGTGAGTTCGGCGCTGTGGCTGAAAAGGGAGCCGTCTTCCACGTTGGGGCAGCTGAGATTGAGCTCGATGCCCTGGAACCCGGTGCCCTGGTCCGCCATGGCGGTCATTTCGGCGAACTCGTCCACCGAATCGGCGGAGAAGCTGAGCAGCACGGTGGCGCGGTAATCGTCCCAGGTGGGGGTGACATCGCGCAGGCCGGCCTCAATACCTGGGTTGGTGAGCCCGATGGCGTTCAGGAATAACGTGTCGCCGGCTTCCCACGCCTCGCGAAAGGACTTGGGATACCATCTGGGCTCGGGGTTGCCCTCGCGGGGCAGGCGGGTGAACGTCTTGGGGACCACCGCGCCCAATCGGCCCAGCTGCATGTCTTGTGTGATGCCCCTGCCGTAACCGTCGTAACCGAAAGTCCCGGAGGCAATCATCACCGGGTTTGCCAATCGCAGATGATGGAGATTGTTCGGGGCCAGGTCTACGGATAGGTCCGGCCCCGTAACAGACTCGATGTTACTCGTCTCCCTCGTCATCCGTTGGAGCGGCTGGTTCACTGCTCCCCTCCGCATCGTCCTCTCCAAAGGCTAGGCTTTCGCCTCCATCCTGACCGAGGCCGTTGGAGCCCAGGTCATCGGACTCGTCTTCGTCGTCATCGTCGTCGAAATCGTCGAAGTCGTCATCATCATCTTCGTCGTCATCCTGGCTTGCCAGGGCTGCCGCCAAAGTGGCCAACGGGGAGTCCTCACCGTCCTCGTTGTCGGCAAAGATGTTCGGCTCAGGAGGCCCATCTTCGCCCTCGGCGGTCTGCTCAAAGGCGCCGGCGGGAGCGTCGGTAACGCCCAGCCAACCGCCCGGAGAGACTGCCGCGATTTCCGGCACCGGTTGAGGCTTGAGCAGCTCTTCCATACCCGGAATATCGACCCGAGCTGGGATGAGCCGGCCGATGATGACGTTTTCTTTCAGACCCTGTAGCCAGTCCTGCGCGCCGCTGACTGCCGCTTGGGTCAGGACCCTGGTGGTCTCCTGGAAGGAGGCCGCGGACAGGAAGCTGTCGGTTAGGAGCGAGGCCCGGGTCACGCCCAAGAGAACGGGCTTGGCGGTGGTGGGCTCGCCACCCTCCGCCAGGACCTTGGCGTTCTGGTCTTGGAACGCGAACTTGTCGACCATCTGGCCGGGAATGAAGTCGGAATCCCCGGTGGACTCCACCTGAACGCGGCGGAGCATCTGCCGGAGGATGATCTCAATGTGCTTGTCATGGATGGCCACACCCTGGGATGTGTAGACCTGCTGCACCTGGTCAACCTGGTAGCGTTGCAGGTCGTCTTTACCCCGGATGTGGAGGATGTCATGGGGGTTCATGGGACCGCTGATCAGCGGGTCCCCGGCCCGTACCATGTCGCCGTCTTTGACCAGCATGTAGGCTGAGGCGTGGATCAGGTGCTCCCTGACCTCGATGTCGTCCCACACGATGGAAATGATGCCGGAGTCTATCTCGACCTTGCCGCCGACGTTGGCGACGACCTGGTCCAGGGGTTCTCCCTCACCGGCCTCGGCGGCCTCGTTGGCAGCCTCGATGGCCTTGGCGATGGCGGCCTTGGTCTTGCGGCCGTTCAGCGCGGGCATGCTGGTGGCCAGGACCATCCCCGGTTCCACGTCTTCGCCCTCGTCGACCATGATGTGGGCGTCTTCCGGCACCACATAGTCCTCGCGGAACTCTTCACGGCTGACGATGCGCAGGCGGCGGCCCTCTTCGTCGGCTTCCATCTCCACCAGACCGTCAATGTCGGCTAGGATGGCGGCTCCCTTGGGCACCCGCGCCTCGAAGATCTCTTCCACCCTGGGCAGACCGCTGGTGATGTCCAGACCGGCGATACCGCCGGTGTGGAACGTCCTCATGGTCAGCTGGGTGCCTGGCTCGCCGATGCTCTGGGCGGCGATGATGCCCACGGCCTGCCCCATCTCCACCGTCAGTCCGGTGGCGGGCAGACGGCCGTAGCAGGCCTGACAGACGCCCCGGTGGGCTTCGCAGGTCAGCGGTGAGCGTACGGGTACTTCCGTTACGCCCGCATCTACCAGCGTCTGTCCTATCTCCAGGTCAATCTCCTGGTTCCGTTCCAGCAGAATCTCACCGGTCTCCGGGTGGGGCACCGGCGCCGCTGCCAGTCTGCCGGTGATACGCTCCGGCAGAGTCTTGTTGCCTTCGTCTTCTGGCCTGGGGGTTATCCAGTAGGAGTCGAAGGTCCCGCAGTCCTCTTCAAGGATGATTACCTCTTGGGCGATGTCGATCAACCGCCGGGTCAGGTAACCGCTGTCGGCTGTTCTAAGGGCTGTATCGGCCAGACCCTTCCTGGCTCCGTGGGTGGAGATGAAGTACTCCAGGGCGGTGAGGCCCTCACGGAAACTGGACTTGATGGGCAGGTCGATGATGCGTCCCTTGGGGTTGCTCATCAGGCCGCGCATGCCGGCCATCTGTTTGATCTGGGAGATGTTACCCTTGGCGCCGGATACGGCCATGACCGCGATGCCGCCGTAGTTGGTCAGTTCTTCCTGTACCAGCTCGGTGGTCTCGTCAGAGGCCTTGGTCCAGGCGTCAACAGCCTTGTCGTAGCGCTCATCTTCGGAGATGAGGCCGGACATATATTGTTCTTCGTAGTCGTTCACCAGGCCGGTTGCTGCGTCCAGGATTCCCTGTTTCCGGGAGGAGACCTGGATGTCGTTGATGGCGATGGTGATACCCGACGTGGTGGCGTAATGGAACCCCAGGTCCTTGATGCTGTCCAGCACGCTGGCAGTCTCTTCGTTGCTCAACTGCCGGTACAGGGAGGCGGTCAGGTCCTTCAGGGCGTTCCGGTCCATCAGGATGTTCTGGTAGCCGATCTTCTCGGGCAGGATCTCGTTGAAGATCATCCGGCCCAAGGTGGTTTCCAGCCATTCCCCGTCGTGATGCCTGACTTCCCTCACGTGGATGGGAGCGTGCAGGTCTATGAGGTCGGACGCGTGGGCGAGCCGGGCCTCGTCGAAGTCATTGAACTTGCTGCCCACGCCCTCACTGGTTTCCCTGATTTCGGTCAGGTAGAAGCAGCCCAGCACCATGTCCAGGGTGGGCGCGACCAGCGGGTCACCCGAAGCGGGCGACAGCATGTTGTGGGTGCTGAGCATGGCCTCTTTGGCCTCCAGCACCGCCATGCGGGAGAGGGGAACGTGCACCGCCATCTGGTCTCCGTCGAAGTCCGCGTTGAAGGCGGAACAGACCAACGGGTGGATCTGGATGGCGTTACCTTCAATCAGCACCGGCATGAAGGCCTGGATACCCAGCCTGTGCAGTGTGGGAGCACGGTTGATCAGCACCGGGCGGTCCTTGATGACATCTTCCAGGATGTCCCAGACCTCGCCTCGGGCCCGTTCCACCATGCGCTTGGCGTTCTTGATGTTGGGGGCGATGCCCAGTATCACCAGACGGTGCATGACGAAGGGCTTGAACAGCTCCAGGGCCATGCGCTTCGGCAGGCCGCACTCGTTCATCTTGAGCTCGGGGCCCACCACGATGACCGAGCGTCCGCTGTAGTCCACCCGCTTGCCCAGCAGGTTCTGGCGGAAACGGCCCTGTTTGCCGCGCAGCAGGTCGGACAGGGACTTTAGCTTGTGGTTGTGGCTGCCCTGGATGGGGCGGCCGCGGCGGCCATTGTCGATCAGTGCGTCGACGGCCTCCTGCAGCATCCGCTTTTCGTTGCGGATGATGATTTCGGGGGCGCCCAGGGACATCAGCCGCTTCAAACGGTTGTTGCGGTTGATCACCCGGCGGTAGAGGTCGTTCAGGTCGCTGGTGGCGAACCGCCCGCCGTCCAACTGCACCATGGGGCGCAGTTCGGGGGGCAGCACGGGCAGCACCGAGAGGATCATGTCCTCGACCCGGTTGCCGCTGTTGCGGAACGACTCGATGACTCGCAGGCGTTTGATGGCCTTCTTCCGGCGCTGGCCGGAGGTGGCGTGCATCTCGGTGATGAGCTCGTCCCTGAGGGCCTCCAGGTTGGTGGTCTTCAGGATGGCCATGATGGCTTCGGCGCCCATGCCGGCTTCGAAGACATCGCCGTAGGCCTCTTTCAGTTCCCGGTAGCGGGACTCGGCGATGAGCTTGTGGACCCGCAGGTCTTCCAGCTCGTCGATGGCCGCTTTGTACTGCTCTTCCAGCTGGCCTTCTTCGGTGGCCAGTTGTTCGTTGATGGCGTCGATCTCGACCTGGATGGCCACCGGGTCCATCTCGACTTCCTCTTCCTCGGCGAAGACAGGTGCGTCGGCGGCTTCGGTGTCTCCAGCGGCCGTTTCCGCCGCGGTTTCCACTTCGGCCACGGGCTCTTCGGTGGCTGCCTCGTCAACAGGTGTATCACCTGCTTCCTCGGCGGCGTCATCTTGGGCCGGTTCGCCCTCTCCGGAGACATCCTCACCCAGGCGGGCTTTCAGGGCATTGACGCGGGCTTCCGCCTGGCGGCGGGCCTTACGCAGTTCCAGGTCGAACTTGGCCTGTTCCAACTCCAGCGCTTCCTGACGGACGTCTTCGTCCACAGACACGATTATGTGTTGGGCGAAGTAGAGCACCCGTTCCAGGTTGCGGGGAGAGAGGTCCAGCAGCAGACCGAGCCGGCTGGGGGTGGTCTTGCTGAACCAGATGTGGGCGACGGGCGCGGCCAAGCGGATGTGGCCCATGCGCTCCCGGCGTACCTTGGAGCGGGTCACCTCCACACCGCAGCGGTCGCAGACCACGCCGCGGTAGCGGATGCGCTTGTATTTGCCGCAGAAGCACTCCCAGTCCTTGGTGGGTCCGAACAGCCGCTCACAGAACAGGCCGTCCTTCTCCGGACGCAGGGTGCGGTAGTTGATGGTCTCAGGCTTGGTTACCTCACCGTGGGACCAGTTAAGAATCTGCTCGGGGGACGCAATGGAGATGCGGATCGCATTGAAATTGGTCCCCGGAGTTTCCGCCCTGTCTGCCATCCTGACCATTAGATCGTCTCCAGCGCTTGGAATAGGTCTGACTCATCGGTGATGCCCTGGGTGAGGGGTGGCCGTTGTTCCTCGTTCAACAGCTCAACCGCCAGGCCGAGGCTCTGGAGTTCCTTGAGCAGTACGTTGAAGGATTCCGGCACGCCCGGCTGCCCGATGGGCTCACCCTTGACGATCGCCTCATAGGTCTTCACGCGTCCGGCCACGTCGTCCGACTTGACCGTCAGCACTTCTTGCAGGTTGTACGCGGCGCTATAGGCCTCCAGCGCCCAGACTTCCATCTCACCGAAGCGCTGTCCGCCGAACTGGGCTTTGCCGCCCAAAGGCTGCTGGGTGATCATGGAGTAGGGGCCGGTGGAGCGCGCGTGAATCTTGTCCTCAACCAAGTGGATGAGCTTCAAGATGTAGATGTTGCCCACCGTGACCAGCTGGTCAAAGTTCTCTCCGGTCCGTCCGTCGCTGAGTTCGAACTTGCCGAAGGTGGGCGGTGCGATGCGCTTTTCCCGGTGTACGCCCAGGGCGGCTTCGTGCATGTCCTCAAGGGTCATGCCCTTGGTATCCACCCCGGCTTCATCGGTCAGCCACATGCGCAGGCAGGCCTCGCGGGCCGCGCCTATGTTGGATTCGTCGAATATCTCCCTGGGGTTGTAGCCCTTCTCTTCCAGCCAGCGGTCAACCTGGGGGTAATCAACCTCAGGTGTTCCATCGACCGGCCCCATGTGGGATGCGCCTGCCTGTTCGGTGAACCAGACGCGGGCCAGGGCGTCCTCAATGGAGGAGTCCCCCGCTCCGTCGAACACCGGAGTGTTGGCGCGGAAGTTCAGGCCGCGGGCGGCCCAACCCAGGTGGGTCTCCAGCACCTGGCCCAGGTTCATCCGGGAAGGCACGCCGATGGGATTCAAGATGATGTCCACCGGGGTACCGTCCGCCAGGTACGGCATGTCTTCTTCGGGGAGGATGCGGGCTACCACACCCTTGTTGCCGTGGCGTCCGGCCATCTTGTCGCCCACGGATATCTTCCGGGTCTGGGCGATCCAGACGCGGACGGCCTCGTTCACGCCTGGGGAAAGGTCGTCCCGGTTCTCGCGGGTCAGCACCTTAACGTCGATGACTTTGCCCCGTTCGCCGTGGGGCACCCGCAGGGAGGTGTCCTTAACGTCGCGGGACTTTTCACCGAAGATGGCGCGTAGGAGTTTCTCCTCGGCGGTAAGTTCGGTCTCACCCTTAGGTGTGACCTTGCCCACCAGGATGTCTCCGGGGCCGACGTCGGCGCCGACGCGGATGATGCCGCGCTCGTCCAGGTCCCGGAGGCTGGTCTCGCCCACGTTGGGGATGTCCCTGGTTATCTCCTCGGGGCCGAGTTTGGTCTCCCGGGCCTCCATCTCATGTTTTTCGATGTGAATGGAGGTGAAGTAATCGTCGCGGTAGAGACGCTCGCTGACGATGATGGCGTCTTCGTAGTTGTAGCCCTCCCAGGACATGAAGGCCACCAGTACGTTCTGGCCCAGGGCCAGTTCGCCGTGGTCGGTGGAGGAGCTGTCGGCCAGGACGCTGCCGACCTCCACCACGTCGCCCTTGGTGGCGATGGGGCGCTGGTCGAAACAGGTCCCCTGGTTGGTCCGGGAGAACTTGATCAGCGGATGGGCGAATTCCTCGCCGTTCTCGTCAGTCACGATGATCTCGCGGCCGCTGACCGAGGTCACCACGCCGTCGATCTCGGATGTGACCAGCTGGCCGCTGTCCCGGGCAACCCGGCTTTCGATGCCGGTACCCACCACCGGGGCCTGGGCCCGCAGCAATGGGACGGCCTGACGCTGCATGTTGGAACCCATGAGGGCCCGGTTGGCGTCGTCATGTTCCAAGAATGGGATCAGGGCCGCGGAGACACTCATGATCTGCATGGGCGATACGTCCATGTAGTCGATGAGGTCGGCGGGCTCCTGGATGTAGTTCTCACCCACCCTCAGTTCGACCCTGTCTTGGATGAACTGGTTTAGGTGGTCCAAGTCCGCGTTGGCCTGGGCCACGCGGTAGTCCTCTTCCTGGTCCGCAGACAGGTAGATGACATTCTCATCTCCCTGGGCGACGAAGGGCAATACGTGAATCTCGGTGCCCTTGGGGAGCGCTTTGATGGCGTTGATCTTGTTGGCGCCGATGGCCCGGCCCTTGCCGACGATGGTCTTACCGTCGCCGTCGAGAATGGCCTCGGTCACCGTCCGGCCCTTCAGGTCGTCGGAGTCGTTGGGCAGGGTGTTGAAAACCTTCCTGTATGGCGACTCGATGAAGCCGTAGGGGTTGATCCTGGCGTAGGATGCCAGGGAGCTGAGCAGGCCGATGTTGGGACCCTCAGGGGTCTCGATGGGACAGATCCGGCCGTAGTGGGAGAAGTGGACGTCACGCACGTCGAACCCGGCCCGTTCCCTGGAGAGACCTCCGGGGCCCAGGGCGGAGAGGCGGCGCTTGTGGGTCAACTCGGCCAGAGGGTTGGTCTGGTCCATGAATTGGGACAGCTGGGAGCCGCCGAAGAATTCGCGCACAGAGGCGACCACCGGG
>CEOQ01013163.1_pt1 | contig 16096 bp, 12 predicted proteins | sample 361351 | NCBI WGS metagenome assembly CEOQ01 (sample SAMEA2619907, study PRJEB7988) | marine metagenome | biome: marine biome (ENVO:00000447); feature: deep chlorophyll maximum layer (ENVO:xxxxxxxx); material: "saline water (ENVO:00002010), including plankton (ENVO:xxxxxxxx)" | depth 60 m | reverse complement strand
TTTCTTTAATATATTTTTATCATAAATTAATACATAAAAAAAGAGGAACCAAAATTGGTTCCTCTTTTTTTATGTTACTTTTTAAGTATAAAGAATTATGGACTTAGGAATTGTCCTGTAGAAGTAACTTTTCCATCTTTAATTGTCCAAACTTCAATAGTATTATTTACATCTCCATTTGCATCAATTTCCTGAGATCCAGCAGCACCTTCATAGTTGATATCATCGCCTTTTTTCAGCATGCTAATTGCTAATTTAATATCACCAGGTTCAATTTCAGGATCAGCATCGCCATTATCAGTGGCAATCCTTCTCAAACAAGTTTTTATACTATCACATGCATCTGTATGATTTGCAGCAAATGCAGCTAAACCAAGCATCATAGTAGCATCAAAAGTTTCTGCTATAAATGGATCGGTAGGCATATCCCCATTATTTGCTTCTTTATATAGGTTTTCAAACTGAGTTTTAGCAGGACTTGATTTTGCACCAGGAGCTGTTCCGTACATTCCATCGAAGAAATTAGCACCATGTTCTTTAGTCATAGCATCGAACATATCCTGAGCTTTTGTTCCGTCAACAAACATAAATTTTGAAGCATGCCCACCTTCAATAGCTTCTCTGATATATATCTGTGCAGTCACTGGATAAGTCATTGCTAATAATACATCTGGGCCTCCAGCAGTTGCTTTCTTAACTTCGGATAAATAACTTGTCTGTCCAGGTTCAGCAGGAACTAATGCAGAGATTGTTCCACCAAGTTTAGTAAATTCTCCACTAAACATGTTTGCCAATCCTTCACCATAAGGGTTATTTATATATATTGCACCAGCTGATTTAATTCCCTGTTCCCAGGCAAATCTTGCAAGTACAACACCCTGAGCTGCATCAGATACAGTAGATCTAAATACTGTGTCATTATCAGCCATTGTAGAAATAGCAGGAGAAGTTGATGCAGGTGACATAATTGGGGTGTCTTTTGGTATTGTAACCGCAGTAGCAGTTGCCATCGTTACACCAGAAGATAAAGAACCAACAATAGCACTTACACCTTCAACGTCGATCAATCTTGTAGCTTCAGCTATTGATTTTTGATTAGCAGTTCCTGAATCGCCAGGGACTTTAACAATATCAACACCAGCATCTGTTAATAATTTAATTGCGAGATCGGCTCCTACTTCCATAGGTGGACCATAGTTACCTAAATCACCAGTTTTATCTAATAATGTACCAATTTTAATTGTTTCACTTTGACAACCAACCATTAAAAGGCTCATTATCATTGTCAATATAAATGGTAAAGAAAGAATTTTTTTCATCTTTGCCTCCATTAAGTTTTCGAAAATTATAACATGAACATAATATTTTACAAGAACAAAATTGCATGAATTATGCTACAGACATCAAATGATTATATAAATTCACTAAACTTAAAGTATCTTTTTCAGCATATTTTAATAATTCTTGCTTATAAATCGGAATTAATTCCTTTTCAATCTTTCCTGTTATCAATTGCATTAAAACTCTTGATGCATCATCACCAGAATTCACATATTGTGAATTGTAAATGTCACCCTCAGGCAAAATTTTTGAAACTGATTTTAAAGAAAAACTACCTTTAAATCCCGGATGATAATAATTTTCCTTAACTAATTTCAACATATCCACACATCTTGATATTATATTTTCAATATTATTCTTCATTTCAGGATAACTTGAAATAATATTCTTTAAAATACGTATCTCATAATCTGAATAAATTAATATATCTCCAAAATCTCCTAATGTTTCAATTAATTTTAGAATAAAATCTTTACGTGGATCATTCCCAGAAAAATCATAAAAATTATAATATAACAAATCTTCTTCTTGATTAGTCAATTTATGTACAGACCACATACAGGGAAGTGGATGAAAAGGAAAGGAATTTAGAAAAATTGGAAAAGGAGAAATAATAGTTTCAAAATCCATAAAATATAATGGATATTTAAATTTTGATAGAGTTGAGTCAAGATTTGTATCAATATACTCCTCAGAATTCTTTACAGAATTTATTATTCTATTTTGAATCTCGGATAACCAGTGTACTTCTGGTAATTTAGCAATATCTTTAACACCTAATAGATTTATTTTTTGTTTTTGATCTTTTGACTGATTTGGAATTTGTTCAATGTGAAAATATGGAATATTAATTCTACAATAATCAAAATAATTACATTGATAAGGGTTTTTACAATGTGAGCCTATTTCAATTTCAGGTGCCTGTATTTTAGATATTTCTTTCCTTATATTTTTTAAATTTTTTTCAACTTCTATAAAGCTATCATCATCTATTCGTGATTCACATTCGATAATATTTAAATACTCATTTAAATCTATATTACTTTTAGTAAATTCATAGTTATTGTTGATTAATATCAAATTAGCAACTGATGGAACATCAGTTGCTAATTTGCTAATAAGATACTTCTGCAATGAAAGTTCTTTTATATAATAAGATTTAGTATAAATTGCAGATTTAATAAGGTAAATATTTATAACATTATCAATTTTGCTAACAACATCATATTTAATACTTAAATCATCAAACTTTAAATTTAAATCAAATGAAATAAAATCAGTATTATCGTTAATGTTTTTTAAAAATTCATCCGTATTAGAAATTTGCTTCAAATTATATTTAGGTTTACTTGCAAAATAATCTTTAACATATGCAGTCATCACACTTTTATTTAGAGAGCGATTTAAATTATTTGGTCTAATTTGTACGTCATTATTTAAATCCAAATAAAATTTTTTTGTACATTGCAAAAACGAGAAATACTTAGATTTATTAATTTTAATTTTCGATTTCAAAATAAGATATTATTCAGGGCTTGAGCAAGAAAACTCTCACGTTATACAACGAGGTTCTCATGAATGTTCACTCAAGCCCATAAAAACATGAGTAAAAATGAATCGTATCAAAATTCTAATAGTAGTGGTAGTATAAAATACTAAAAAAATAATTAACAAGGAAATAACTTGTCAAATACATTTGGCCAAATATTTAAAATAACAACATGGGGAGAATCTCACGGCTCGGCTGTTGGAGTAACAATAGACGGATGCCCTCCAGGAATCGAGATTACAAATGAAGAAATTCAATACGAACTTAATAGAAGAAAACCTGGCCAAAGTGAAATCACTACCCAAAGAAAAGAATCAGATATAGCTGAAATATTATCAGGTACTTTTGAAGGTAAATCATTAGGATCTCCAATACATATTTCTGTAACAAATCAAGATGCAAAAAGTAAAGATTATGAACCTTTGAAAAACATTTACAGGCCATCACATGCTGACTATACCTATGATGTAAAGTATGGGATAAGAAATTGGAAAGGAGGTGGCAGGGCAAGTGCAAGAGAAACAATAGGAAGAGTAGCTGCAGGTGCCATTGCAAAAAAAATCCTCAAAATAAAATATGACTTGGAAGTAATAGGTTATGTCAAATCTATACAAAATATTACAGCTAAAGTAAATACTGACACAGTTACATTAAACGATGTTGAGAAAAATATTGTAAGATGTCCAGACGATCAAATAGCAACCACTATGATAAATAAGATAAAAGAGGTACGCAAGCAAGGCGATTCTCTTGGTGGTGTTGTTGAATTAGTATGTAGAAATGTCCCAACAGGTCTTGGGTCGCCTGTATTTGACAAACTAGAAGCTGATCTGGCAAAAGCATTACTTTCATTACCCGCATGTAAGGGATTTGAAGTAGGATCTGGATTTGAAGGCACTAAACTCATGGGTTCTGAGCATAATGACGAATTCTATGTTAATAATGAGGTTGTGAGTACAAAAACCAATAATAGCGGAGGTATACAAGGTGGTATTACCAATGGTGAAAATATAATCTTAAGAGCCGCTTTCAAACCAACCGGTACAATTATTAAATCTCAGCATACAGTTACAAATGATGGAAAAGAAATTGAATTTCAAGGACGAGGAAGGCATGATCCATGCGTGTTGCCAAGAGCTGTTCCTATGGTTGAATCAATGGTAGCTATAGTTTTATTAGATCATGCACTCAGACAGGAATCTCAAAATAATTTTGTCTAATTTTAAACTACTGGTGATGAGCCCCCATCAACATTAATAGCTGTGCCAGTTATATAACTTGCTTTAGAGGAAGCAAGAAAACACATTACATCCCCTACTTCTTCAGCCTCACCTATTCGCCCAAGCGGAACATTTTTTCCTACAAATTCCCAATGATCTTCCAATGTGTATTTTGGATCTTTTTCGTTTGCAGCTTCCCATCTAGTTCTGTGTTGTCCAGATTTTAATACACCAACACAAACAGTATTAACACGTATATTAAATTTTGCTAGTTCTCCAGCCCAAGATTTGGTAAGAGATATTCCAGCTGCACGAGATAAAGAAGTCGGCTGTGCTCCAGGTCCAGATGCCTTACCTCCTGGAGTTGTTGTATTAATAATCACTGCATTATCAGACTTTTTCAAATAGGGTAATACTCCGCGGGCACAATAAATAGCACCATAAATTTTTATTCCAAAATCAACTTTTAAATCTTCATCAGTCATCAATTCTAAAGTAGTTGCTGAAGAAGTTCCTGCATTATTTACCAATATATCAATTTGTCCATACTCTGATATAACTTTATCAATCATAGATTGAACATCAGATTCAATAGATACATCAGCTGAAATTCCGATAACCTTCCCATTGGAAAGTTTTTCTATTTCTTCAACTGCCAAATCAAGTTTAGATTGTGTTCGTCCAACTATTGCAACTTTAGCACCTTCAGTAGCCATAGAAATTGCTGCAGCTTTTCCTATACCATCGCTTCCGCCTGTTATTATCGCAACTTTATCTTTTAAACCTAAATCCATTAATCTTCTCCTTTTATATATGAACTATAAAGTAAATCTGTAACATACATCACTTCTGTTTTTAATTTTAACATTTCAGAGCCACCTTGCAATTGTATAAAACAACCCGGATTCGAAACTGTTATTATATCCAAATTGGAATCTTTAATTTCGTTAATTTTTTTATTTAAAACCATTTTCGACCATTTGGGTTGAGTGACTGAGTAAGCACCCCCAGCTCCACAACATATGTTACTAGATAGAATTGGTATAAAATTTATGCCTGGAATCATTTTAATTAATTCAATAGGTGGTTCATCAATTTTCTGAGTATTCAATAAATGACAAGCTGGCTGATAACCTATATTTTGATTAATAACTCCTCTTGGTGGTTTTTTGATATTTTTATATAAAAACTCATGAATATCATAAGTTTTATTCTTTAATTTGAGAGATTTATCCCAATACTCAGAGCCTTCTTCAAATAAATATGAATATTCTTTAATTCTTGTCCCGCATCCTGCGGCTGATATAATTAGATATTTATATTCAGCTTTTAAAAATAAATCTATATTTAATTTAGCCAATTCTATTGTTGTTTCCATATCTCCGTTATGCGAATTTAATGAACCACAACATACTTGGAATTCAGGGATATCTACATCATGTCCCAATAAATTTAATAACTTTACAGATGATCTCATGTTATCTCCATGAATCCCTGGCATAATACATCCTCTGAAAAATCCAAGTTTTTCTTTTTTTATTGAATTAGAAGTTAAATATGAACCAAATTTCAAAGGTTTACCATATACATTAGGAATCATGCTTTCTAAAGTTTTTATAGAATTAGGTAAAACCTTAAATATTTTTAATTTATGAAAAAGATTTGATAAATTAATCTTTTTATAAATACGAAATATATATGAATTAAAATTTATAAAACTATTAGAAATAGCTAACTTTAATATTGTTTTAAATATAATCTTATATAATTTAGATTCATTTCTTACTTCATTTATTCCTTCTTTAGTTGATTCAATCAACATTCCATAATTTACTCCTGACGGGCATGCAGGTTCGCATGCTCTACATTGTATACATCTATCCCAATGCAAAAATGTGTTTTTATCTGGAATCATTTGATCTTCAATTGTTGCTTTCATTAATGAAATTCTTCCTCTTGGTGATTCGGTTTCCAACCCGCTAACCAAATAAGTAGGGCAAGCAGTAAGGCAAAATCCACAATGAACACATTTATAAACTTCATCTTTTACTCTTTCAATATGTTCTTTAATTGTCATATGATTTTCCCAGGGCTAAATAAATTTTGAGGATCGTACTTTTTCTTCAGTGATGTAGTTAAATTCAGTATCGAGTTATTATCATTATTTTTAAACTTATTTCTTAATCTGTTTCGTAAAGATATATCTGAATAATCTAAAATAATTCTGTAATTATTTAATTGTGAAATTTCAAAAATTTCATCAATATATGACAAAATATTGTCACTATTTTCAATAAGCAATGAAAGGCTTCCAATAGCAGGATTAATTAAAAATTGAAAATTAAATTTGCAATTTTCAAAATAATTTATTATATGCTGAAAATCAGAATTTTTAGAAGAAAGAATTCTGATTGATAATTGATCATCAGTAAAATTATATCCAAAATCATCTAAATTTGATGATATATTACTATCATTATTTAATTCTTCGAAATTACCATTATTTAATTTAATATCTTCAGCAATTGAGTTCTTAATATAATCAACTACGTTTTTAGTGCCACTTATATTACAAAACAATTCGTATAATTTTCTTTTAGGTTTATTAGAACTATAAATTGCTAACCTAGGTATATTCCAATTTAAAGGTAGATATTTTTTTGTAATATTGATGATATCTTCATAATTTTCAAAACCAATAATTATTTGTGTTTCATAATTGGGCTTAGGGTATACCTTAAAAGAAATTGAATAAATAGGGCCGAAGATCCCTTGAGTACCTATATAAAGTTTGTGCAAATCATAACCACTAACATTTTTTACAACCTGACCTCCTGATTTAATAAAATCTCCTTTATAGTTTATAGCTTCAATCCCGATAATTGAATCCCTTATATGAATATCATTAAATCTATAATTTCCAGAATATCCATATGCAGTACTTCCTCCAATAGAACTTAGTGTTTTATTAGGTAATATATATCCTAAATATTGATTATTTTCAGACAACAAATTCATAAGGGTTTCAACTTTCATACCAGCTTCAACAGTAATAGTTAAATCAGAAGGATTATAATCAATAACTTTATTCAATTCTGATGTAAACACGTTTTGCACTGAACTATAAGGATTTCCATACTCAGTTTTAGTTCCTCCGCCCAAAACAATCATTTTTTGCTTATTTTTATACAGATCATTAACAATTTTTGATAATTTATTCTTACTATCAGGGTAATGATTATTTAGTAATTTTTGATCATTTGTAGTTTTCAATTTCACTCACTCAACAGGAAATATTTTTCCCGGATTAAACAAACCTTCAGGGTCAAAAGTATTTTTTAACATTTTCATATTATTTATGTCAGTATCTGAAAATAGTAAGGGCATATAATCACGTTTTTCATATCCGATGCCATGCTCTCCACTCAGAACTCCTCCATTATCAACACATACTTTCAATATATCTCCACCTAATTTCAGAGCTTTTTCAGTATCTCCAGGAATTTGTTGGTCAAAAATTATACAAGGGTGTAAATTTCCATCACCAGCATGCAAAACATTTGCAACAATAAGATTATATTTTTTAGCCAAAACACTTACTTCAGATAACACGGCTGACAATTTTGTTCTTGGAACAGTCCCGTCTACTAAAAAATAATTAGGGGCAATTCTTCCTAAAGCTCCTAATACTCCTTTCCTGGCTTTCCAAAATAAATCACGTTCCTGCTCACTTTTTGCTATTTTTATATCTAACGGATTAAATTCATATATAACTGTAGAGATTAATTTTTCCTGATCATTTATATCACTTTCAAAACCTTCAATTTCTATCAATAAAACAGTGTCAGATTCTTTTGGTATCCCTGCATTTGTCCCTTCTTCAGCTGCATCTGAAGCTGTTTTATCCATCATTTCAATCGCTGCGGGGATTATTCCGGCTCCAATTATAGCTGTGGTTGCATTGGCTGCATCTTGTATACTACTAAATGCAATTAACATTGTTTTAACATCCTGGGGTTTCTGTAAAAGCTTAACAATTACTTTGGTACATATTCCAAATGTTCCCTCAGATCCAATAAATAACCCTCTAAAATCTACTCCTGGCAATTCTTTATTAAAATCCCCGAACCAGGTGATTTCACCGTCTGGCAAAACAACTTCAATAGCTAATACATGATTAGTCGTAACTCCGTATGCTAAGCAATGTGGCCCACCAGAGTTTTCTGCAATATTTCCTCCAATAGAACATGCTTGTTGGCTTGACGGGTCCGGAGCATAAAACAAACCGTATTCAGAAGCTTTTTTACTTATTTCAAGATTTATGACACCAGCCTCAACTGTTGCTGTAGAAGAATCGACATCAATATCAATAATAGAGTTCATTCTATTCAAAGAAATTACAAGTCCTCCATGAATTGGGACTGCTCCTCCACTCAATCCTGTGCCAGACCCGCGAGCTATTATTGGTATTGCAAATTCATTCGCCAAAATAACAAGTTTAGAAACTTCTTCTGTAGTCCCTGGCAAAACTACAAAATCAGGCATTCCTTTATCATGGGTTCCATCACTTTCATAAACAACCATATCATGTTTATCAACAAAAACAAAATCTTTTCCAACAATATCAATAATTTTTTTCTCTAGAGATTGACTTATATCCATTTATTGTTATCTAATCATTTATAAAATATTTTAATTATTATATTTCAATTTGATGGATTTAATTACTCGAAAACAATCAATATCAGCATCTCAAGGTGTAGTTACATCTAACCATCCAATTGCATCATCCGTTGGAATATCTATCCTTTCTGCCGGAGGCAATGCATTTGATGCAGCAATAGGGACAGCATTTGCATTATCAGTAGTAGAACCAATGATGGTAGGACCTTTTGGTGGAGGATTTACAAATTTTTTCAGACCCGCTGAAGGCTTTTCTACAATAGATGGATATGGATCTGCACCAGGAGCTGCGCATGAAAAAATGTATAAGCCAATAAGTAATGATCTAGCTCAGTATTTTGATGTTGAAGATCAATTAAATCAAAATGGATATCTTTCTGTAGGGACACCAGCAAATTTACTTACATGGACTCATTTAGTAGAAAAATATGGTAACTTCAGTTTAAATGAAGTCATTCAACCATCTATAAATATTGCACGAAACGGTTTCAGGGTAACTAATTATTTGTCTGACATCATAAAAGATAATATTAATGAATTATCTAATTACAAAGAAAGTACAAATATATATCTCTCCAACGGAAAAGCTCCACAGGCTGGAGAAATAATTAAAAATCCAAATTACGCATTAACCTTAGAAGGAATATCAAAATATGGCTCAGCTTATTTACATGAAGGAGAATTAGGTAAACATATAGAAGATGAAATGAAGAAAAATGGAGGTTTGGTAACATTAAATGACCTTAAACACCAAAAGATATTTTACAGAGAACCTATAATAGGTAATTACAAAGGCTATAAAATAAACTCTGTAGGTCCTGTAAGTAGTGGCGGGATATGCCTTATACAAATGCTGAATATTTTAGAAAACTTTAATATTGAGAAATATAATCTTTTTGATCCTGAAAGAATTCATATTATTTCTGAAGTTTTCAAAATAGTGTTTGCAGATAGATATAGATATATAGGCGACCCAGAATATGTAAATATTCCTATTAGTGGACTGATATCTAAAGAATACGCTTTAAAAAGAGCTAATGAAATAAATTTAAATAAAGCTCAATCATACAAATTTACTAATAATTTCCTAGATAATGATAGTAACAATACAACTCATTTCAATGTTGCTGACAGTGAAGGCAACATTGTTTCTATGACACAAACAATAAATAATGCATTTGGAAGTAAGGTAGCAGTTGATGGGACAGGAATGATGTTAAATAATTGTATGCTCTTATTTGATCCGCATCCCGGTAATACTAATTCAATTCAACCATATAAACGAAGTTTATCCTCAATGACTCCTACAATAATATCTAAAGATAACAAACCGTTTCTTGCATTAGGAACTCCTGGGGGACGAAAAATTTTCGGCTCTGTATGCCAGGCAATACTTGCAATAATAGATAATAAATTCAATTTACAATCAGCAGTAGAATCTCCAAGAGTTTGGACTGATGGTGATATCTTAGAATTAGAATACGAATTCCCAAATGATTCAATAAATAAATTAAATTCTATGGGGCATAAAACTTCTAGAATTCAAAAAGTCGCAGGCGGAATGAATGCTATTATGTTTGAAAATAACACAATGGAAGGGGCAGCGTGCCATAGAGCAGACGGGTCTCCTGCAGGACTCTCGGGAGGGTATGCGTTACCTTCAGAACCTGGTGACGCATTCAACTGGGAGTAAAATAATAAAATTTAATAAGATAAAGAACTTAAATCTTTGATTTGATTATTTATATCTTTTATAGAATTAGTTGGCATTTTACAAGTGTAAGATCTACAAAGATAAAATGTGTTTTTATCATCTATTAATAACTTGTGATCAAAAATATCCAAATTAGTTTTTGTTTTATATGATTTACCAAAATAAATTAAATTTGATGCCCATTCTGAATTTAATTTGTTTAATACCTCATTTAAATTCTTTTCATCATGAATTATCACTAGATGATCTAATTTATCATTTTTACGTAAATCAGTTAATTTTGCCCAAGATAAAGTATGCATTGGGACTTTATTGATATATGGAATCATATTATCAATCAATCTATCAACAATTTCTAAATATTCTGCTTTTCCTGTAATAGAACCTAAAAGATATAAAAGTTCTGTCATTTTAGAGGAAGAACTAGTATACGGATTATCATAGAGTGACTTAGGCCTGATAAATAAATCTTTTTTGTTGTTGCTACTATCATATAAAAAAGAAGAATCAGAATCCCAATAAGATTCAATAACTTTATCAGTCAAGTTCATAGCTATATCCAGCCATTTAAATTCCAAAGTTCCCTGATGTAGTCTAAATAATGCTTCAATAAAATATGCATAATCTTCAAGAGTAGGGGAGTAAAATGGCTTTGAATTAATAATATATCTCGGCAACTCATTATCTTCGGTAATAAAAGAATTAATATATGTTGCGACATTAATTGATTTATTTAAATATTTTTCATCAAAAGATAAAAGATAATTCTGCATTAAAGCTGTAATAGTCATTCCGTTCCATGATGTAATTATTTTCTTATCTTTAAATGGGGGGATTCTTTGTTCTCTAACATTAAACAATAATGATTTAATGTTATTATATTCATCAATCTCATAAGATTTATTAGAATTATTTGCTTTTGTAAACCCCCCGGTCAAAATATTTTTTCCTTCGAAATTTCCTTTGTTATTAAAACCAAACAATCCTTTTGCTAATTCAAATTCTTTCCCATTAAATGTTTTTCTTAATTGCTCGTAATCCCACACATAATATTTCCCTTCTTCCCCTTCAGAATCTGCATCCTCAGAAGCATAAAAGCCTTCAGATTTATCAGACATTTGCATAATTAAATAGTCTAAAATATCCTCAGATATAAATTTCATCCAAGTTTCTGAATAAATACCATTTGCCATTGAATAAATTTTAGAGAGGAATGCATTGTCGTATAACATTTTTTCAAAATGCGGAACCAACCATTTAGCATCTACTGAATACCTATGAAAACCTCCGCCAAGTTGATCATATATTCCACCAGATGCCATTTTATATAATGATATATTTAACATTTCATTTAAGTCTTTACATGAGATAAGGGAACAAAATCGAGTGTAGTTATCTTTTAAATAAATCAAAAATTCTAAAATATGTGGTTGTGGAAATTTTGGTGCATTATGAAATCCTCCGTTATCTCTATCAAATGATTTAACTAAATTGTCTAAACCATTTTTAATATAATCTACATCAGAGATATCTTCATTTTTCAATTCAGTTTGTAATAAGGCTATTAATTGATTTCCTATATCTATAACAGTACGTTTTTTGTTGGAATAATATTCAACAACAGACTGTAAAACTCTCATGAAACTAGGATAATTACCACGATCTTCTAAAGGGAAATAAGTTCCTGCAAAAAAAGGTATTTTTTCAGGAGTTAAAAACAAGCTAGCTGGCCAGCCACCAGAACCAGATAATGCTTGTAAAGATTCCATATATATACTGTCAACATCAGGCCTTTCTTCTCTGTCAACTTTTATTGATATAAAATGTTCATTCATATATTCAGCAATTGTATCATCAGAAAAACTTTCTTTTTCCATTACATGGCACCAATGACATGAAGAATATCCAATACTTAAAAAAACAGGTTTATCATATTTTTTCGCTAGCTCAAAAGGTTTATCAGACCATGGATACCAATCAACTGGATTATTAGCATGTTGTAACAAATATGGACTGTTTTCATTTATAAGATTATTTGGCATTTAGATAAATACTTACTCCCAATCGATAACTATGTTATCCAAAAACTTAATATTGTTAAGTCTCTTAATATAGACTTTGTAACTACTCTGTAAATTTTTCATCTAATCCTAATTCACTAAGAGGCATAAAATCTATGAAAAATTTACAGCCCACATTTTCAATATAAGAAAACACATCTTTATAAACTTCTTTGTCAAACCAATTATTTAACAAATAGTAATACTCAGTCTCCAAGCCAAGAGGGGTTATTAGATTCATATACATCTTCTTTTTGAAATCGCAAGTCTGTAATTTCTCATCTACAGAACCAGAGCCTGCCTGGTATTTTTTTTCTATTACATAAACTGTAAGATTTTCATGATTGTAAAATACTGAATCAGGAAGGTATTGCTTGGAATTTATTTCTTTCCAATTTACTTTTCTTTCTTCTAGAAAAGAAGTGTAAAAATTGTATTTCTCAAAATATTCGCCTACAATCTTATTATTTTGTAAGACTTTATTGCCTTTCACTACAAAAAAAGGATTTTGATTTAAAGACTCTAATAAATCCGTCCTTCCTTCGAAAGATAATCCATTAACATTCGTTCTTGAGCCTCCTCCTACAGTATTGGGTTTTCTTTTCATGCTTTATTTATTCCCACTCAATTGTACTTGGGGGTTTACTTGTAATATCATAAACTACTCTATTTACGCCAGAAACTTCATTAGTTATTCTACTGGAAATTTTATCTAATACCTCATAAGGTATTCGCGCCCAGTCAGCTGTCATAGCATCTTCACTTTTAACAGCTCTTATTGCTATCGTATATTCATATGTTCGATGGTCTCCCATGACACCTACGCTATGAACATCTAATAAAACAGCAAAGCTTTGCCATAATTGATCATATAAATCGTTATTTTTAATTTCATCCATTAAAACCCAATCCGCATTTCTTAAAATTTCAAGTTTTTCAAAAGTAATTTCACCTATTATCCTTATAGCTAAACCAGGCCCCGGGAATGGCTGTCTGTTGATTAAAAAATCAGGTAATCCTAATTCTTTTCCTATTAATCTAACTTCATCTTTAAAATGATTTCTTAATGGTTCAATTAATTCAAAATTCATATTTTCTGGTAAGCCGCCTACATTATGGTGAGTTTTAATTTTTGCTGCGTTTGGAGAATCTTCTGTAGCGCTTTCAATCACATCAGGATAAAGCGTACCTTGAGCCAAGAATTTTATATCGTCAAATGTTTTTGTAAAACTTTCAAAAACAGATATAAAAGTGTTACCTATGATTTTTCTTTTTTGCTCAGGATCAACTACTTTATTTAAATTTGAAACAAAAATTTCTGTCGCATCAATATATTCCACTTTTATGTTTGCATCTTTAAATTTATTAACTACTTCCTCAGCTTCATTTTTTCTAAGTAAACCATTATTAACAAATAAACAAATTAAATTTTCATTTATTGCTTTATTTATTAAAGCTGCTGTAACTGAAGAATCAACACCACCAGAAATAGCGCATAAAACTTTATCATTACCAACCTGATTAGAAATTTGATCAATTGCTGTATTAATAAAATTATATGACGTCCACTCTGATTTGATTTTACAAATCTTATTTACAAAATTAGAAATTATTTTTTTACCATTCTGAGTATGTACAACTTCAGGATGAAATTGAATTCCATAAATATTATCAATTTTAACAGCAGCATATTTACAAGAATCCGTGGAAGCTAACAGTTCATAAGATTTGGGTATTTCACTAACAGAATCTCCATGACTCATCCATACATTGAAATTTTGATCACAATTTTGAAATAATGGGTCACTATCAGAAATTAAATTTATTTCTGCATTGCCATATTCAGAATTTGAATCTGAAGAAACTATGCCACCATCATTATAAATAATAGCCTGTAATCCATAACATATACCCAAAATAGGTACATCGAAATCATACAACCAATCAGGGATTTTTGGTGATGAAGAATTATTAATATCCGAAGGTCCACCTGATAATATAATTCCTTTAATATTTAAGTGCTCTAATTCAGATTTCTTTATATAAGGATTAATTATTTCAGAATAAACATTACATTCTCTAACTCTTCTAGCTATAAGTTTTGAATATTGAGAACCATAATCTAATATAATTACTGTATTATATGTTTTTTGAGTATCATTTATTACTTTCATTAACAAAGCTTACATTTAAAAATGCTCTTAGGTCAATAAAATTATGCAATCCACTTTCAATAATTCTAAAAATATTACAAGCCAAATTCTTTCTAATGGAGGAATAGCCATTCTACCAACAGATACAATATATTCACTTAGTTGTATTACTTCAAATCCCAACAGTTTGAAAAAAATTCTAAAAATCAAAGGAAGAGATGCAGCTCAAGGTATGCCCATATTAGTTCCAAGTATAGAGTATTTTGATATATATGCAAAAAATATAAATAATAAAATTAAAAAATTAATTAACACATTTATGCCAGGGCCACTAACTTTAATTTTAAATAAAAAACCTGAAATATCTGATCTTATATCTGGGCCAAACAGCACTATTGCACTTCGAATACCCGATAATAAAGATTTAATAGATATTATGAATAATATAAAAAGCGGAATTACTGGCACTAGTGCCAATTTGTCAGGTAAACGTCACAGTTTAGATAAATATGAAATAATGAAAGATCTTGGAACAAAAGTAGATATATTCGTATTTGGAGATTATCAAGTGGAAAATAAACAACCCTCAACTATTTTAGATGTTACATCTGATAAAATAAAAATCATAAGAGAAGGTGCTATAAATAAAACAGATATCTACAATTTAAACTTTTAAAAGGATAATTTTGGAAATTAAATTAAATAATATATCAAAAAAATTATTTGAATCTGTGGCTAAAATAGAGCCTGGATTAGGAGAAATGATCTGTTATCAATTATTTGATGACAATAATAACACTATAGCCGAAAAAAATATTAACACTCACCATCCTGAAATTTCTATTGGGTTAAAACTAGCAAATATTTTATCTGAAGAATCAAATAGTAATAAATTAGAAATAGGATTCTGTTCTTTATACTTATTTAAATCAGGGTTATCAATCCACGAAGAGATTGGATCTGGAACACCAAATATTAACAACAAAGATACTCTTTGGTGGAAATGGGGTCCGGCACAAGCGATCAACGCTGGAGATTGCTTGTACAGTATGTCTAGATTAATGATATTAGAAGAAAATAATTTAAATGATCAAACAAAAATAAGTCTCTTACAAAAATTTGACTTATTAAGTAATAATATGTTCAAAGGGAAATTCTTAGAATTAAAAAATTCAGAAGATTATAAAATCAACTTATCTGATGTTATAAATACAAATACGCTGAGAGAAATTACCGTTTTTCAATACATAGCTGAATTATTTAACAACACACCAAGTAACCTAGACTTAATTAATATGTTTAAAAATATAGGTGATTTATATGTCCTGAAGAATCATCTTAAAGGATTCAATAGATTATCTGATTCTCTAAATATC
>CEOQ01110000.1_pt1 | contig 16110 bp, 15 predicted proteins | sample 361351 | NCBI WGS metagenome assembly CEOQ01 (sample SAMEA2619907, study PRJEB7988) | marine metagenome | biome: marine biome (ENVO:00000447); feature: deep chlorophyll maximum layer (ENVO:xxxxxxxx); material: "saline water (ENVO:00002010), including plankton (ENVO:xxxxxxxx)" | depth 60 m | reverse complement strand
GGGTCTGTTCGCCGACTCGGCGTCGGCCGCCGAGCCGCCGATGCTCAAAAAAGGTGACGCTGCTCCCAATTTCACGCTCAAGGGCAGCGATGGAAAAACCTACAAGTTGTCCCAGTTCAAAGGCAAGAAGGCGGTGGTTGTGGCCTGGTTCCCCAAAGCCTTCACCGGTGGCTGAACCAAGCAGTGCAAGTCGTTCGGTACGAGCGGCAAAGAGCTGAAGAAGTTCAACGTTGCCTACTTCACCGCCAGTTGTGACACGGTGGAATTGAACACCAAGTTTGCCAAATCACTGGAAGTCGACTACCCGATTCTCAGCGATCCTGGCAAGAAGGTCGCGCGGGCGTATGGCGTGGTGACTGACAAGCGGCAGGTTCCGTTCCGTTGGACCTTCTACATCGGCAAGAATGGCAAAATCCTGAAGGTCGATCGCAAGGTCAAGGCGGCTAGCGACGGTACGACGGCGGCGGCGACCCTGAAAACCCTGGGAGTTGAAGCGTCGAAGTAAAGACGCGTGGGGTTCGTTTCACACCGATCACCGGACTGGGATTGTCCCCAGGTTTGGTTGATCGGTGTTTTTTATTGTGTTCAGGTGACTGACACTCTCGACAACGCTGCCGTGAAGCGGATACAATCCCGTGCAGCAGTAGCCGTGGAGTTACTGGGTCCCGTACAGGCGCGATGGAGGAACGAGAGATGAACCGTATGTTGGTTTCGTCTGCAGCGTTGCTGATCGTGGCGGCGGCCGTTTCGGAAGCAGCAGATGTCAAGTCCGGACTTCGTCCTGGCCAAGGTGTTCAGGCGTTCAACGTCCAGGACATCACCGGTCCGTTCGCCGGAAAAAAACTCTGCTATCGCTGACGCTATGGCAACCGTCCCGTGGTCGGCATTTTTACCCGCACGATCACGGACAACTTGGCCGGTCTGGTCAAGCAAGTCGACGCAGCAGTTGGTAAGAACAAGGCAAGCCAGTTGAAGGCTTTCGTCGTTGTGCTCAGCGACGATCCCGATGCCGATGAGCCCAAGCTCAAGGCGCTTGCCAAGAAGCACGGCATCAAGAATGTGCCGTTGACCATCTTTGATGGCATCAGCGGACCGCCGCCCTACAAGATCAACAAGGGTGCGGAAACGACCGTCTTGATGTGGAAGCGAGGTCGCGTGGCGTCCAACAAGGGTTTCGAAAAGGGCAAGCTCAGCAAGGCTGCTCTGAAGGCCGTTGCTGGCGACACCTCGACGCTGGTTCAGTAGTCGACACCTGTCGACGTTGAACCACTCGCGACAAGAGTGATTCAGAGAAGACCCGTCCTCCGGTTCGCCGGGGGGCGGGTCTTCTTGTTGCGCTATTGGGGAAGCAGGGACTCGATGGCCTCGTCGACCGAAACGACATCGGCAAAGCGAGCCTGGATGTCGAAGAGTGTAAACACATGAGCGGCCGCTGCGCGGTCGCCGCAGCAATCCCCGACCAGGACCGGCTTGAGCCTCAGGCTCTTGGCGTCGGTCGCGGTCGCTCGGATACAGGCGCTGGTGCTGCAGCCGGTGATCAGGACGCTGTCGCATTGCAGGCTGATCAGGTAACCGGCCAGGTGTGTTCCGGCAAATGCACTGGCACTTTCCTTCTGAATCACCAGGTCCTCGGTTGCCGGCTTCAGCCGGTCATCAATCTGGCAGGCGTGTTCGTCCCAGGGGCGGAATCCTTCGGACACGTCGGCAGCGGTCTTGAACATCTGGTCGGCGGTCCGTGGTCGCCAGGGACTGGTTGTGTAGACAATCGGCACGCCCTGTTCACGGCCAGCCGCCAGCAATTTCGCGGTATTCTCCACCGGCGAGTCCAATCTCCGGCTGCCACCGGCATAGGCGTCATCGGTCCAGCCATTGGCGAAATCAACAACGAGAATTGCCGGTCGGTCTCCGAATCCGAAATGATCCGCGAAGATGCCTCGGGACTGGTAATAGGTCTCGATTGTTTGCATTGCCTGCTGCAATTGCTCGGTGGCGACCTCGTCGGTGTTGGTTGTGGTCAGATCGATGTTGGTCATGGAACCCTGTCCCGGGAGTCGGAGGAAGTGAATGCGGTGTGCAATACGGATGCGATCGATTATTCTGACCGTAGGAGACCCGGTCAAACAGTCGGCCCTGCCGGAACTGTTGCGTGATGTATTTCAGATCAATGCCGGTGAAGTATTTGGTGGCGGCGTCCACCGTGCTCGTGCTGGTTCTCCCGTCACGTGTGCCAGCCCAGGTTCGGCTACGAGTTGCTCCCTTTCCGGGCCGACCGATGCCGATCACCTCGGATGTCCGGTCACGGATGGTGCATGTCACCGATCGTCGCCTGGTACAGCGACTGGTGAAAGCTCGCGAGCTGATGGCCCAGAAGCAGGTGCAGTCGGCCGTGCGGTTGTTGCAGAGCCTGCTGGAGCACGACGAGGACGTGTTCTTCAGGGAGCCCAGGCCGGATGGGAGCGAAAATGTTGCGGCGCCGTTCCGGAGTTTGAAGCTGGCTGCGTCGGAGCTTCTGGGCACGATTGGGCCGCGGGGCCGCGAGGCCTACGAACTGGAATACGGCACGATTGCTCGCAAGTTGCTGGAAACCGCTGGAGATGTCGCTGTTGGTGAGCGACTCGAGGAGGTGTCTCGCAAGTACCTGCACACGAAGGCCGGTCGCCAGGCGACCTACTCGCTGGGAAATCGTTGCCTGGACCAGGGACAGACTCTGATGGCGGCGATGCGTTACGACCAATTGCGGAAAATGAAAGCCACCGAGTTTGAGCCGTCACTCTCGGTCCGTTCGGCGTTGGCCTGGGCTCGTATCGGTCGGCCTTCCCGCGCCGCGGCGATCCTCCTGGCCATGTCGACCGGCGATCGCAACCGGATGAAGGCTCGCGGGGGGGCACTGGCAACGGTACTGGGGCAGCGATCACGGGCCGAGATGGTCCAGGCCCTCGCTGGGTTTTCCGAGTCTCCGCTCACTGCAGCGGGGACGTCGGCCGGGAACTGGATGACATGGCGTGGACGGCATGACCGATCTGCGTCCGCGTCTCCGGCAGTTCCCGGAGCCCGGCCCCAGTGGTCGTTTGCGACATTTCAACGGGAGTTGGACGATCCTCATCGCCAGGATCGACTCGTTGAGGTCATGAGCGAACTGGGAGAACTGGAGGTCAGCGAGCGGGCTCGTGACGGACTGTTGTTGCCGGCGGTTGACCCGCTGGTGATCGGTGACGTGGCGGTGTTCCGCAGCCTGTTTGACATCAAGGCCGTTCATTTGCCCAGCGGTCGACACTTGTGGGAGAGCATCACTGTTGACCCCGCTTTCGAACGGGTTCTCGACGGCAAGGTCCCCAGTTACTCGGTTGGTGGCCGCACCATGCGGCAGTCACTCAGCCAGTTGTTCCTTGGTCAACGCGCCTGGTACGACCGCACGATCGGTTCGCTGTCGACTGACGGTCGCCACGTTTATGCCGTCGATTCGGTGGGGGTCCTCGGATTGCAGGTGTTCACACCGGCTGCTTTCAGGGGGCAAGCCGATACGGCCGCAGCATGGGTGCCGCGCGACCACAATCGCCTGTTGGCATTCGAACTGGCCAGCGAGGGAATGCTGGTCTGGGAGTTGGGTGGTCCACGTGGCGATCCGAAGAACGAACTCGACGGCATTTTCTTCCTGGGGCCACCATTGCCTCTTGGAGGACGATTGTTTTGCCTGGGCGAGAGAGATGGTGAGATCCGCCTGCTGGCGATCCATCCGGATGGGCCCCGGCGTGTTGACGGGGTGGAACGGACTGGAGTCGAGTGGTCGCAGGGAATCGCTCAGCCGGAATTCAACATCTTGGCCCATTCCGGTCGTCGACTTGCTGGGTTGAGTCCCAGTTACGCCGACGGGGTACTGGTGTGTCCGACGGAATCGGGATTGCTGGTGGGCGTCGATGTGGCGCGACGGCAATTGTTGTGGTCGTATTCGTATCGACCCACACAACGGCAAACGGGCTACAGTCGCCAGCAGGCGATGCGGCGGGTGCTGATGCCCAACCGCATTTCCCAGTTGTCGCGGACCGATGGCTGGTTCGATTCGGTGCCGGTGATTTCTGACGGCACGATCGTACTGACACCGCGGGATTCGGAACAATTGCACTGCTTGGAGTTGGAGACAGGCCGCCTGCGTTGGAGTCGATCGCGGGGGCAAGCCCATTTTGTCGCGGCCGTGCACCAGGACAAGGTGGTGGTTGTCGAGCGATCTCGTGTCCAGGCGTTTCGGCTGCAGGACGGTCGGGCGGCGTGGGCGATGCCGACTCCGATCCCCCGGCCGACGGGAGTTGGTGTGCGGATGGGAGACCTCTACCACCTGCCGGTGGAAACTCGCGACACCACCGGTGGTTCTCGCCGGGGAGCAATTCTCACGATCGACCTGGCCAGCGGGCGGCTGTTGGCCCGGACCGAGTTGGCTGACGGTCGCCTGGTGGGGCACCTGGTCGACGGTGGCGGGCGGCTCCTGGGTCTTTCACACAACGAGTTGGTGGCTTTTGAAACCGACGCCGCGTTGCAGGATCGAATTGCCCAACGACTGAGCAAGGATCAACAGGATGCCACGGCGTTGGCCTTACGTGGACGTCGCCGCTTGCATCGTGGCGAATACGAACCGGCTGTGGCCGACCTGGCTGCGTCATTTGAAGCGCGACCCGACCCGGGTGTGCGGCGATTGCTGGTCCAGGCTTTGCTCGACGGCCTGCGTTTCGACTACGACCGGTATGCCAACCGGGCGAAGCGGCTGGAGAGCCTGCTGGCTTCTGCCGACGAGAAACTGGCGTTTCGTCGACTGCGAGCAACGGGGCTGTCCCGGACCGGCAAGGTGGTCGAGGCGTTTCGGGAATACCTGACGTTGCGGCAATTGGGCGACCACCCGAAACCGGGCGGAACCGACCAGGCCGACGACGCCCGCCGGGATCAACTGGAACCGGTTGAGGAGGACCTGTCGGTGCGACGGACACGGTGGATCGCGTCGCAATTGGCCAGGGTCCAAAAACGGGCGACCGGGCAACAGCAGCAGGTCCTCGCGGCCAAGCGACAGGAACTCTTCGAGTCGGCGATTGCCGGAAAGGGAACTGCCAGCCCGGTGCTGTTGTCCGAATTCATCACCTTGTTTGATGGCCAACCGATTGCAGATCGTGCCCGGATCGAATTGCTGCTGAAACTTCCCGAAAAGACTCCTGCCGTCCAGCGAGAACGGTTGCTGCTGGCCTTGCGAAACGGAGTGGATCCGCCGGCGGCCGCACAGGCTACAGCCGAACTGGCCCAGTTGTGGTCGGCTCAGAAGAAGAGTGAAGCGGTATCGGTCCTGAGAGGCGAACTCGAAACGGGTCGGTTTGCCGGAGTGGAGTTGGTTCCGGGTCGCACCGGCCGCGCCACTGTTGCCGCCTGGCACAAGGACCCGGCATACAAGGACCTGGTTGAATCGCTGCCCGACTGGAAACTCGGCAAGGTGGTGGCCGGGACCACGGTGAACGAGGAGCGGCGGACCAGCGTGAACACCTACCCGATTCCTTTCCACGGCCGACGCCCGGTGCCGTGGCGGGGGTGGAGTTTCCGGCTGGACAATCGCAGGCAGTACGTGATTGCCTTTGACGAGCGTGGTCGTGAACGTTGGCGTTTGACGACCGTCGGTGACCTCGCCGTTCCCGGAAGCGAGGCACGGGTGCCCTACGCATTCGAGGGAAACTTTGTCCAGGCCAACGGCCACCTGTTGCTGATCGTGCTGGGAAACCGGTTTGCTGTCATCGACGGGCTTGGCGATCTTCAGCACCCCCATGTGTTGTGGCGGCGGAACCTGTTCGAGGACAAGAGCGGTGTGCAGTCGAGAATCGTCCGACTGCCCGGCGTGATCGGCCCCGGTCCACGGTGGTTCAAGATGACCGATTCGACCGGTCGACCGATCGGACACGTTGGACAACTGGGAGCCCGCAGGCTGACCTACCAGATTGGAACCGCGATCGAGGCGGCCGATCCGTTGTCCGGGCGTGTCTTGTGGCGACGTGGTGGAATCTCTCGTGGCTGCAGGGTGTACGGGACCGATCAGTTCGTGTGTGTTGAGCCGGACGAACGCAACGAGGTGCTGGTCCTGGATGCCTCCGATGGCAGTGCCGTGGCCACCAGGACGTTGCCATCCGAGGGTGTGATCGGCCGCGTGGGGCAGTGGGTGGTGAGTCAGCAAACCGGAAAAAACAGCCAGTTGGTCTCGGCGCTGGACCTGGTCACCGGCAGGACTGTCGTCCGAATGGAACTCGCCGGGGATCTCAGTCCTGTCGTGGTTGGCAACGATGGATTGGGGGTCCTGGAACCCAACGGGCGATTCCGGATGATTGATATCGCCAGTGGTCGTGTTCGTGTTGATGCGAAGTTGGCGATCGATCCGAAGGCACTGCCGCAGTCTTTTGTCGTTGTCGAAACGCTGGGGCAGTACCTGCTGATGGTCAATCTGCCGAGTAACACCCGGGTGCGTGGGACTTCCACACGAGCGATCACTGTGAACGGGCCATGCTGGGCGTTTGCCCGAAACAACGGTGTCGCCGGGAAACCTGTGTCCCGACCCAATTGGGGGCCGGTTCAGATCGAGAACCAGGCTGTGGAAGTGGACCAGCCTCGGCATCTGCCGGTTTTGACATTTGCCAGCCGAGTTTATCGACCCGTGCAGAAAGCTTTGCAACCGAGGCCTCGAACGGAGTATGGCGTGCTGGTGCTCGATCTCCGCAATGGCGAGATTGTCCACAAGGAAAACAGTGCCTTGCCGGTCAGTGCGATGCGTGCGGTTTCCAGCCGTGTCAATCAGCGTGTGACACTGGAGTTTTATCGGTCGACCATCACGCTGGATTTCTCAGACCCGTAGCGGGATCGTGAGACATCAGGGGCCGATTGAATTCGGTCCAGGTTCCTCGGAGGGTGTCAACGGTCGTGCCGGGGGGCCGCCCACCTGTTCCGCCACGCTGAAGGTGTCGTCGGCGTTTGCGGTTCGTGACACCAGCAGTTCGGCCAGCAGGCCCAGCGACAGTGCCTGTCCACCCAGCAGTAGAGACGCGGCCGAATAAACCAGCATCGGCAGGTGGTTGGCACCGATTCCAGGGTCCTGTCCGCGTGCCTTCCAGTAGATCCACAGACATCCCAGGAATCCCAGCCCCAATGTGCCCAGTCCCAGGAAAAGTAAGCCCACGGCTCCCAGGATGTGTCCGGGCCGCTGGCCATAGCCGGTGAGGAACTTCACCGTCAGCAGATCGAGAAATCCACGAAGAAATCGCCTGACGCCGTATTTTGAGTGGCCGTGCTGGCGGGGCCGATGGTTGACGGGTTGTTCGGTGACGCGGAAACCCCGGGCGTGGGCCATGACCGGGATGAACCGGTGCAATTCGCCGTAGATGGTGACCTCCCGGGTCACCTCGCGCCGGAAAAGCTTCAATCCACAGTTGTGATCGTGCAGTTTCAGACCGGTGAGTCGACCGATCATGCTGTTGAACACCTTGCTGGGAAACACCTTGTGCCAGGGGTCCAGTCGGTGTTTTTTCCATCCGTTGACGACGTCAAATCCCTCGTCAAGCCGTTGGATCAGTCCAGGAATCTCGGCAGGATCGTCCTGGAGGTCGGCGTCCATCATCATGACGAGTTCACCCGTGGCAGCCTGCATGCCGGCAGTCAACGCTGCCGCCTTGCCAAAATTCCGTCTCAGACGAATGCCCGAGACGGCCTGGTGGTCCTGGGCGAGCGATGTGATCACCGACCACGATCGGTCGGTTGATCCATCGTCGACGAGAACCAATTCCCACTCGATTTCGTGGGTGTCGCACGTGGCGGCGATCTGGGCATGCAATTCGCCCAGGCTCTCCTCTTCGTTCAACACGGGGACAACGATCGAGAGCATCAGTGGTGGAGATCCTTTCTGGAAGGACGAGCAGGGCGATGACCATAGTATAGGGCTGCGGAGGCGATCAATTCAGCCAGTAACCACGTGGCTCGCAGAACGATCGAACCCAGGACGGCCGGTTGCAAGCCGATTCCCGATCGCGACAGGCCCTCGATCAGCACTCCCTCGCGAACGCCGACTCCCCCGGGAGCAAAGATCGCGGCAAATCCCAGGGACGTGGCGAGCCCAACCGCCGCGGTCATTCCAGCGAGGGTTTCCCCGGGACAATCCGGTGTCGGCGAGGCCCCCAGTCCTTCGAGTGTCCACCACAGGCTCAAGCCGTGGCAGATCCACCCTCCGGACATGGCCAGCGATCCGATCAGAACCTGTCGGGTCGAGACCGACACGTCGGCCGTGTCTTGCCTGGTCATCCGGCGGGTCAGTCGTGTGACCAGTCGCGTCAGCCATGGGAAGGCGGCCAGGGCGATGGTCGCCACGACGCCGGCGGTGATCAACGGGTGGCGGCCAATCGGTGCCAGAGGGCCGGGCAGTGCAGCCAGGATCTCCTCGGTCACCAGCCAGGGGGCCAGTCCCAGCCCCAGGATTCCGCCGACCCCCATGGCCAGCAGGGTTTCCCATGTGGCGGTCCACGCGGCCGTGGTTGCCGGCACTCCCGATGATCTCAACAGGCCGGCGCGGATCACCAGGACGCTGGCCTTTCCCGGGATGTATTTTCCCAGGTGACCGCAGTAGTAAGCCCTGAGCAGCGGCCACCAGCCGAGGGGATGTCCCGAGCGGGCCAGCAGACTTTTCCAGAACCACGCGCTGGGGAGCCACCCGACGAGGTAGGCGATGGCCGCGGCCACCAGCCATTCTGGTTGCCAGGTCACGTCGCCTCCCAGGCGGCGGCCATCGTTCCAGAGTTCCCGGCCTCGCCAACCGACCACCGCGAGCACGATGGCCAGGATACTGAAACGGATCAACCCGCCCACCCACGTTTGGCCCGGACCGTTCTCTGGCGGCTGGGTTGTCATGCTCCGGTCGCGTGCCGGGTCAGTTCGTGGTGCAGGTGACCGACCTGCGGCAGGATCAACTGCTGGATGCCCAGGCGGACCGCCGCTGTCGATCCGGGCAGGGCGAACAACGGGCGACCCATGGCAATACCGCCGACAGCCCGGCTGAGCATCGCCGCGGCGCCGATCTCCTCGAAGCTCAGCATGCGAAACAATTCGCCGAAGCCGTCGAGTCGCTTGTCGAGGCGGGACGAGATTGTCTCGTAGGCCGAGTCACGAGCCGAGATTCCTGTTCCACCGGTGGTGATCACAACGCCGACGGCCGGATCGGACAACGCCGCATCCAGTGCCCGGGTGATCGCCCCGGGGTCGTCGCTGACCACCTGGTAGCGTGCCACGACATGGCCGGCCGCCTCGATGGCATCGCGAAGACATGCCCCGCTCTTGTCGGTTGCTTCAGTCCGGGTGTCCGAGAGCGTGATGACGGCGAAGCCGATGGCGTTGATGCCTTCAGCAGCTTCGATGTGATCACGATGGCTCGATTCTTTCTCCGTCCCGCTCATAGCTCGTCCCGTCGGTGCACGACCCAGCCGGGGATCTCGACCCGGGTGGAAAATAGTGTCTTGCCGGCAGCGATGTACAGCGTTTTCAGGTCGTCGCCGCCGAAGGTCACGTTGGTCAGGACGTCCTCGACTATCGGGATCCGTCCGCGGACGTCGCCTTCGGGGGTGATCACCCAGATCCCGGGCGGGATGTCACCGGTTTCATGGACTCCTCGCGACCGGGTGATTCCGGCGGCGATATAGAGGTTGCCCTGGCTGTCGACAGCCATGCCGTCTCCACCGCGGCCCGGGGCAAAGTCGTAGACGACACGCGGGGATGAGGGAGTTCCCTCTTCGGAGAGGTCGAAGGCCCAGATTTTTCGGTTTCCGTCGATCACCGGACAACTGTCGACCAGGTACAGGGTGTTCTCGTCGGGCGACAGGTGAATTCCGTTGGGGCGCTGGATTTCCGGTTGTGTCAGGACACGTGTCACCGAACCATCGATGTCGATGCGATAGACACTGTCGTGGTCGAGTTCCATGGTGGCCCGGTCCCCGTAGCAGGGGTCGGTGAAGAAGATCTGTCCATTGCTGCGAACGGCGACGTCGTTGGGAGCGTTGTACCGGTGGCCCTGGTAGTTGTCGGTGAGGATCTCGACCTCGCCGGTGGCCAGGTCGGTCCGTGTCATGCGGCGACCACCATCGTCGTCACCGTGTTCATTTCCCTCGCACGCCAACAGCCGTCCGGACGGGTCCAGCAGCAATCCATTTGCTCGACCGCTGGGTTCACGGAAGACCTCAAAACCCGCAACGCCAGGCGTGTAGGTCAGGATCCGATTGTTGGCGATGTCGCTGAAATAGACAGTTCCCTCGCGGGTGCAGGCGGGGCCTTCCAGAAACGAGACGGCCGTGGCGGGAGTGACGTCAGCACCCGCGGTGTGGAAACCGAGCGGGAGTCCGACGGCGTGGTGATCGATGGTCATCGGGAACACATTCTGAGGGAGGGATTGTTGGAGTCCGGGCGGGCCTAGAAGAATTCGTCGTCGCGAAGCAGGTCGTCCTCGCTGATCAGTCGGTGTCCGGTGTCACGGAGCAACTCGAGGCCCCGTTCGAGGTCATCGACGTAGAGGGCGATGCCAGCGTGTCCACCGCGGCGGTAGAGCAGCGGGTAGGTGTAGTGGATGTTGATCTCGGATTGCAGCAGGGTCGAGCAGACGGCCAGGAAGGGTTGAGGAGCCTCGGGCAATTCGACGCCGATGATGTCGCTTTCGATAAACGAGTAACCACCCAGTTGCAGCAATTCACGGGCACGTTCGAAGTGGTCAAACATCAACCGGACCACGGCACAATCGACACTGTCGTCGATCGAGAGCGCGATGATTCTCAGGTCGTCCCGTTCGAGTCGTCGCATCAGGTTGTGCAGTCGCCCAACACGGTTTTCCATGAAGACGCAAAACTGCCGCAGGCAGGGCCAGTCACGACCATGCAGTGTGTCCGGGTCGGTGTATGTTTCGCCCCCGTCACTCATCGACAGTCGGTTCTCCTTGAGGGCCGAAACCTTGCTCGCCTGAACTCTCGCGGTCCACACTCTAGGATAGGCGTGAAGAGAGTGTCAATTCGCCAGAGCGATGGTTGATGGCAATTCGTAGTATCATCTTTGACATGGGCCGCGTGCTGGTCCATTTCTCGCACGACGAGATGTTCGCGGAGATGGGGCGGGTCTGTGGCGCGACCGGACAACAGATTCGCGAATGGCTATGGGATTCGGGCCTGGAGGATCGTTTCGAACGAGGCGAAATCGACGCGGTCGGAGTCCGCGACGAATTGCAACGACACGTTGAAACTGAAATCGACGTTGCTGATCTGATGCGGGCTGCATCAGATATCTTCACGCTCAATGAGCCGCTGATGCCGGTTCTGGAACGACTGCGCCAGGCGGGCCACCGGCTCATTGTGCTCTCCAACACCTGTCCTCCACACGTCGATTGGATTGGCAACCAATTCTCGCTTCTCGAACGATTTGACGATTGTGTCTTCAGCTACGAGGTGGGCACCATGAAGCCGTCGCCGGAGATTTATCGAGTCGCCGTCGAGGCTGCTGGTTGCGAGGCTGCCGAGTGCTTCTTCGTGGATGATTTGTTGGAGAACGTTGAAGCGGCGCGTGCCCTGGGACTGGATGGTGCCGTGTACGTGGGAGTTGAGGAACTCAAGGCCTCCCTGGCCGCGTCAGGGGTCTCGGCCGCTTGCGGGGCCGTGTGACCGGTAGGTATAGTACCGCGTCCGGGGGCCTATTGTCCCCACTTTGCCCTGTACGGTTTGCATTCCTCGCTCGATCCGGCTTCTCAAGGAGAAATATCGATGGCACGTTCAAAGCTCTGGCAGACACGTCTGCTCAACACCACGCTGGCTGCGGTTCTTCTGGTTGGCGTTTCCCTGGCCGCGGCCAAGGGCAAGGGCATCCTGTTCCCCGACTGGTCGGCTGCAACCGCCGGCAGCTACGCCAAGCCATCGGCTGAGATCGGCAAGAAAGCCACCAAGGGACGTCCCTGGAGTGTCGAGACGGTTGCAAGCTCCATCCTGGGCAAGACTCTCGCCGGCAAGCCGGTTTCGGTGGTTGGTGAAGTCATCGACTACTCCTGCTACATGCAGGTTGGCAAGCATGGTGACAAGCACCGTGGGTGTGGCCAGAAGTGTGCGGCTCTCGGCCAACCGATCGGATTGCTGGCCAAGGATGGTTCGATTTACCTGTTGATTGATGAAGAGCACAATTCACGGCGCGATGGTCTGACCACGTTCCGCAAGCAGGCGATCGAGCACATGGCCCATATCGTCCAGGTCAACGGGACCTACTCGGAAGTGGAAGGCCAGAAGGCCATCTACGTTCAGGGCACGGTCAAGAAAAAGTAGGTCTGTTGGTTTCGAATCCGGAACTGACATCAAACAGAATGCCCCAGCCGTTCGAATGAATTGGCTGCGCGCTGGCGTTGCCGGGGCTGGGGACCAGAAGAGAGTGTGGTGATGAAGAGTTCTTCGCGCGCCGTGATGGCGGTTGGTGTTCCGTTGTTTTGCCTGTTGACGGTGGTTGCAGCCACGCTGGTTGTATCCGGTTGGGGGCAACCCAGGGCTGTGGCGGCCGCGGCCGAAACGGAGCCGAAGGTGCCTTTCGGATTGCCTCCGGTCTTTTTCCCGGAAGACAATCCGTATTCGGCGGCGAAGGTGGAACTGGGGAGATTGTTGTATTTCGACAAGCGGCTCAGTACCGACAACACCGTCTCCTGTGCATCGTGTCACTCGCCGTCGAAGGGATACACCGATGGTGCCCCGGTCTCGACGGGGATCAAGGGCCAGAAAGGTGGTCGCAGTGCACCGACGGTGATCAACCGCGCGTACTCGACTCGCCAGTTCTGGGACGGTCGTGCCCCCTCGCTGGAAGCTCAGGCCGTGGGACCGATTGCCAATCCGATCGAGATGACCAATCTCAAGAGCGAGAAGGCGGCGCACGGTGCCGTGGTGGCGCGCCTGAAAAAGATCGAGGGATACCGCAAGCGGTTCGTCAAGGTGTTCGGGACGGCGAACTTCACGATTGATCACGTTGGCAAAGCGATTGCCACGTTTGAACGCACCGTGCTGTCGGGGAATTCTCCGTACGACCGCTACGTCAATGGCGACAAGTCCGCACTGAACGCATCCCAGACGCGTGGCTTCAATGTCTTTTTCAAGAAGGCGGCCTGCGACAGTTGTCACCTGGGATTCAATTTCACCGACGGTTCGTTCGAGAACATTGGTATCGGCATGGACAAGCCCAAGCCGGATCTCGGACGGTTTGTGGTCACCGGCAAGGCCTCGGACAAGGGGTCCTTCAAGACCCCGACTTTGCGTGAGATCGAACACACCGGGCCGTACATGCACGACGGACGGTTCAAGACTCTCGAGGAAGTGGTTGACCATTACGACAAGGGCGGGATCAAGAATCCCAACCTGGATGCACGATTGAAACCGTTGAAGTTGACCAACCAGGACAAGAAGGATCTGGTCGCCTTTCTCAAGGCACTCTCGGGAGAAGGCTGGCAGCACATCAAGGCGCCAAAGTCATTTCCCAAGTAGCTGGCATTGAGTCCCCGGGCGACCATGATGCTCTTGGGCAGCCTCCGGGTCGGCGTCTGACCGGCGACCGGTTGGCCCAGATTGTGGATCGACCAGATGACGACACGACGGATCGTGCAGATACTCGCCGATGGGCAGCCGGGTGAGTCGCAGGAGGTGCGCGGCTGGGTGAGAACCCGCCGGGATTCCAAGGCCGGACTCTCGTTCGTTGAACTCAACGACGGCAGTTGCCTCTCGAGCCTGCAGCTGGTCGTCCCGGGCGATCTGGATGGCTGGGATGAGTTGGTGGCCCGGGTGACTACTGGTGCCAGCCTGAAGGCCGTGGGGACGCTCAAGGAATCGCCCGGCCAGGGGCAGCGTGTTGAACTGGGGGTCGAATCCCTGGAGGTGATCGGGGAGGCCGATGCCGACAACTACCCGCTGCAAAAGAAGCGTCACAGTTTCGAGTTCCTCCGGGAGATCGCCCACCTGCGGCCACGGACGAACACTTTTGGGGCGATTGCCCGCATCCGCAACGTGCTGTCAGCGGCCATTCACCGCTTTTTTCAGGATCGTGGATTCGTCTACGTCCACACGCCGATCATCACCACCAGCGACTGCGAGGGTGCCGGTGAGATGTTTCAGGTGACGACGTTGAATCTCCAACGGCTGGCCCAGGTGCAGACAGAGATCGATTACGGGCAGGACTTCTTTGGACGGCCGGCCTCGTTGACGGTCAGTGGACAACTGGAGGCCGAGATTTACGCCACCAGCGTGGGCGATTGCTACACCTTCGGGCCGACTTTCCGGGCCGAGAATTCCAACACGTCACGTCACCTGGCAGAGTTCTGGATGATCGAACCGGAGATGCCATTTTACGAGTTGCCGGACAACATGGATCTCGCCGAGTCGTTCATCCGCTCGGTTGTGGGTGAGGTGCTGGAACGCTGCAGCGAGGACATGGAGTTCTTCAACAAGCGGATTGACGACACGGTGTTGGCGACGCTGGCCAACATCACCGACAACGAGTTCATCCGGCTTCCGTACACCGAGGCGGTGGAGATCCTGGAAGGGGCGGGGCGGGAGTGGGAGTACCCGGTTGAATGGGGTCGGGATTTGCAGAGTGAGCACGAGCGGTTTTTGACCGAAGAGCACTTTGGTCAACCGGTGATCCTGTTCGACTACCCTCGCACCATCAAACCCTTCTACATGCGGTGCAACGATGACGGCAAGACGGTCCGCGCGATGGACGTGCTGGTGCCGCGTGTGGGCGAGATCATTGGGGGCAGCCAAAGGGAAGACCGGCTGGATGTTCTGCTCGAACGGATCACCGAGTGCGGCATGGATCCCGAGGAATACTGGTGGTATGTGGACCTGCGTCGTTACGGCAGTGTCCCGCACAGTGGGTTTGGGCTCGGGTTCGAGCGGCTGGTTCAACTGGTCACCGGGATGAGCAATATCCGCGACTGCATTCCGTTTCCCAGAACTCCCAAAAGCGCTGATTTCTAGAATCAGCCCGTCGGCCTGCTACGGTCGGTACAACCGGCCCCCGAACAGGATGAAATTCGACCTTTTGGGTGACTGGAAAGCGATCTGAAACCCGATAAGATGAATCCGTCGTTGGGAAACCGACGGCACCATGGCGCGGGGTGGAGCAGCCCGGTAGCTCGCGAGGCTCATAACCTCGAGGTCGCAGGTTCGAATCCTGCCCCCGCTACTTGAACCTCACGGTAGTGATATTCGCGACCGTGGGGTTTTCTTTTGCGCTGCAGGAAATGGTTGGTCCGATCCAGCGAGGAGACGTCGGCCTGGGGGCTGATCACTGTTGTCTCAGCGACGCCCGGGTACTGTCACAGGTCCGCTGCCATGTCCAGCCAGAGATTTTTGCACCGATTGAGATGGTTCAGTCGAGTGGAGGGTGTCTCGACACTCCTGCTGTTTGGCATTGCAATGCCATTGAAGTACCTGGCAGGAATGGCCTGGGTGGTGACGCTGGTCGGGGGGATCCACGGTGCCCTGTTTGTGGCCCTGGTGGTGATGTTCCTTGTGGCGATTGGCCGGGTGCCGATGACCCCGGCACTGGCAATGACAGGGATCGTGGCCGCGGTGTTTCCGTTTGGTCCCTTTTGGTTTGACAGGCGTCTGGCCACCCTGGGAGAGCGGTCACAATCCTCTTCGCCCCCAGATCCGTGAGACCGTGCCTGTTGAGTCTTCGAGAACACCGCATGGTCTTTCGCTTCCGGATCTCGCTGCAATTTCTGGTACTCCTCGTCGTGGGGATCATCCTGTACCTGTTGACAGGTCATGTCTGGCTGGGAGTTGTTTTGCCATCGTTGCAGGCAGGGTGGCGATCCGGCCAGACGGCCGTTTGGGTGTTGCGAACCGATGTTGTCCGCCGTCGGGCGGTGATCGGGGGATTGTTTTGTGTGGCGATGGCATGTTGGAAGTCGGCGGTGAGCGCGTTCGTGTCTTTGCTCGCCATTGTTGGAACCGCCCTGATCCTGGGACAGAAGCCCAAAACGGGGCATTTTGCGGCGGTGATGACGGTGTTGGCCAGCGCCGTGGTGCTCACATCATTGATCGGGTTGGCCGGGGCTGTGGC
>CEOQ01073548.1_pt1 | contig 16120 bp, 11 predicted proteins | sample 361351 | NCBI WGS metagenome assembly CEOQ01 (sample SAMEA2619907, study PRJEB7988) | marine metagenome | biome: marine biome (ENVO:00000447); feature: deep chlorophyll maximum layer (ENVO:xxxxxxxx); material: "saline water (ENVO:00002010), including plankton (ENVO:xxxxxxxx)" | depth 60 m | reverse complement strand
CACCAATAGTTTTAACTTCCCCAGTAGCCCGTCCATTTGTAAGATCTATTATTGAACGTTTCAGACCAACAGCAAATATAATGTCGCAGAATGAGCTTCATCCAAAAGCAAAAATTAAGACCCTGGGGCAAATTTAACAATTAAAGCAACACAAATTTAGGAAATCTGAGGGAATGCGATTAAAGACTTTTTCAGCCTCTTCAATGAGTGACGCACTCAAGATGGTAAAAGAACATTTTGGTGAGGATGCTATCATAGTTTCTTCTCAAAAGGCTGAAAATGGTCTGGGGGTTAAAGTAACAGCTGCAGTAGATGCCGAAAACGAAGTCCCAATTACCTCTGATGGGTTTGCTCCTAAACAATTGAAAGAAATAGATGATAGATTAACAAGTATTCTGTCGGGTCATGGGATCCCTCCTAAAATAACAGATCAGATCTTAAACATTAGCTCTGCCTTAGGTCTTGATGATATCGATACTTCTTTAGCCAGCTCGATGGACCAACTTCTAAATTTTAAACCATTTCCTAGACCCAACGATCCGGAAATATTGATGTTGGTTGGCCTTCCTGGTGCCGGCAAAACCGTTACGACGGCAAAACTCGCTACGAAGGCAGTAATGGGTGGCGCTAAAATAAATGTTATCACTACAGACAGAGTAAGAGCGGGGGGCGTTCAGCAATTAGAGGCTTTCACAGATATATTGAAACTTGATCTTATGTGCGCCAATGATGGATGTTCACTGCGAGAAGCGATATCTGCGGGTATCCCCGACTGCCAGACTATTATTGACTGTGCCGGAGGAAATCCATTTAACAACGCCGATTATATCAGGCAAAAAGATTTGATAAGCTCAATACAGGCTAAAGTCATAATGTTACTAGCCGACGGCACAGACCCTCTTGAAGCCGCCGACTTAGCACAAGCTTATTCAGAACTAGGCGCAGAGGGTCTAATTGGAACTCGAACCGATGTCGCCAAAAGGCACGGATCTTTGATAGCAGCGGCAGTTAGCGGCAACTTAGATATTTACGGTGTAGGTGTCGGTCCAAGCGTCACAGATGGGTTAGAACAATTAAATGCAGTGTCTCTGGCACGTTTGTTGCTCAGCGATACCAACGCAAAGGAAAGTTGAATTAAACAGCAGGAATACGCATCAAGACTGGAAACTGGCCAAACGCTTGATATCAACAATTGAGGAATTGTTTATTATGAATACAGAACTAGAAACCCATGGGCAAACTGGCCAAAACACGGTTCTAACGGGGAGCAAAAGTATTTTAGCCGTTGCATCAGGCAAAGGCGGCGTGGGCAAAACATGGTTCTCAATCTCACTTAGCCATGCATTTGCTTTAAAAAAATCAAACGTTTTATTGTTCGACGCTGATCTTGGGCTGGCTAATGTCGATATTCAATTAGGGTTGATGCCTCAACGCGATATAGGAGGCGTCATTTCAGGTAAACTCTCATTAGCTCAAGCTAAAGTGAGGTTTGATCAAGGTAACTTCGATGTAGTTGCGGGCCGTTCAGGCTCCGGGAACCTAGCGGCACTTCCCCCCGCCCAACTAATTAGTTTGGGAGACGATTTGGTCGAACTATCCAAAAATTATGATCAAGTGATAATGGATTTGGGTGCTGGAATAGATCGTACGGTTCGAAATCTTGCTTGCCGAGCTAGGACAATCATAGTAATCGCTACCACGGAGCCAACTTCACTGACAGATGCTTATGCTTTTGTGAAGTTATCAATTCAGACAAACCCTTCCTCCGATATACGTATTGTAATTAATAATTGCGCAAGCCACATAGAGGGTCAACGTACATTTGAGACGCTTCGAAAAGCTTGCGAGAGCTTTCTCAAATTTGACCCACCATTTTTAGGCTCCATACGTCATGACAGTAGAGTAACAGAGGCTATTAGAAATCAAATTCCACTTCTCACCCGCCATCCAACATCTCATGCTGCGAGCGACATTTCGACGATAGTAGATCGCTTATTGGCAGACCTGTGAGTTCAGTTCCACCCACCAATTCAGTACAGACAAGTGAGCCAACATTCACAACTATTTCGGCACGCGTTATTGAAGGACTGAGCGTTTTAGACCGGTTACCTGCGAGAGGGTCCTTCTTAGCGCAAATTATCGAAATAAAAGAGCCCAATCTAATAAAATTATCGGTGGGCATTAAAGAATTGAAGGCTAGAATAAATGGCAACGTCCCGCCCAGCATCAAGCCAAATATGACTATAAAATTTCATACGACTGCACAAAAAAATAATATAAAATTGTTTTTGCCAGAACCTGAAAATTTAGTCGGTTCAACAAAACAGAGGTCGAACGCTACTGACCATAATACCGCAATTAAAAAAGGAACCAAACCAGATCTCCAAAACACTGAAATCAAAGTGGGGAATTGGATTAAGGCCGCTATTATATCAAACAAAAATTTACCGACTGTGAGCGAAACGCCCTCAACGGGTATCGCAAAAGATCCGGAGTTGAAAAAAAATATTCTTACAAATCAGTCGTCGTCTCCAATGCAAAAAAGATTAAAATCGGCATCAGTATTACCAAATCATCAGAATAAATATAACAAGAACGTACCAAAGCTTATTGGCTTCTTTATCAAGAAAAATATAGCCAAGAGTCTTTTCGTGCTCGAGCCTGAAAATAGAACCATTCCAAAAAAAGGAAAAAGAAGTAGTTTTTTAAGAACTTTACCCACTTTAGGAAATATAAAACACCTAGGACTATCAAAGGTAACAGAGACCTTGCCTGCGTTTAAATTAAGACACACTCCGATTAATCAAGACAAGCCAACTAATTCATTTTCTACAAAAACATCAACCATTAACTCCAGAAATTTGCCGATCGCTCGAGGTATAAATTCGTATTCGTTATCGAAAATGCCAACTACGAAAAGTGCTCTAGGAAGAAAGGTTTTAATCGAAGAAAAATACGACAGGTTTAACGCCGGCGCCATATCAACGAAAAAAAATCAATATGGGAAAAGTATTGCACCGGTTATGAGGTCTTATTCAAAAGAAGAAATTTTTGTGGGTAAGCTAACTAAAGTTGTGCCAGTAAACACTTCAGACAATATAAATAATAGAACACCGAACAGTTTAATAAGTGAACGGAAAAAAGCCCTTTTTTCACTTCAGGAAATCACTGCCATTAAGCGTTCACGTTCAGGCTACGGTCGATCGAATAATAATGGAGCTATTCCATCAGAGATAACAAAGGCCATTCTTCAATCAAACTCGGGACAAAAAAAAACTATTCCTGTTACGGACGTGAGGATAGTTTCACTTGCTGATAACGAATCAACATTAAACTCCTTACAAAGAAATAAGAACCCCAACACTCAAATTGGAAAAATTGTTGCCCAAACACCTAGCGGGCAAAGCATACTGTCGATTAAAGACAAATTTTTAATTCTTAATGGAGCTTTAAAAAACCCCATAGGCACGAACTTGGTACTAGAATTTCCAACCAATCTCACTCAACAAAGTACCGCGCCAAGGCTAAGTACTTACATACCGTTCTCTTTGTCTGCATATCCAAATTGGAGTAATTTGGAGGAGTTATTAACCAAATTAAACGATACTGAAAAAACCGTCAGTCAGAAAGATTTTATAGAAAATATCGTTGGAAAATCGGGAAAGAATTTAACCGCTTCTCTAGCGCATTTCCTCAGCGCTGTGAGGACTGGCAACGCAACTAAATGGATGGGTAATTTGTTTAACAACGAGAATTTTTCTGGGGTTGATAGAATATTGGAAGGGCTCCAAGATGATTTTATTTTTATGCAAAGAGCGAGTGAAACCTCCGATAATGGATGGCGAGGATTCTTTTTACCGCTCCTCGACGATAATCAATTATCGATAATCCAATTTTTTATTCGTCACGAGCACCATCGCAAACAATTCTCAAAATCAAACAAAAATGATGATTCAGTTCAATTCTTGGTTGAATTAAATCTGACTAATATTGGCGCGATGCAAATTGATGGACGTTTGAAAGACAAAGAACTGATTTTAGTGATCAGAACTAGACAAGATTTAAAACCCCGCCTACAACAAGGTATCGAGCGCGTATTTTTCAAAACTCTATCCGCCTCTGAACTAGTTGGGAAATTGACGTTTAAAACCCATTCAAAAATGCCCCCGCTCCCCATTGACAAATTAAACGGCTATATCCAACCTTCTATGCCTTCAACAATAATTTAAACGAGTTTCAATGTTACCTGCCGCTATACTTTTTGATTTAGATGACACATTAATTTCTCCTCACCTTCATCGGAAAACGTTTTGGAATGATTCTATCTGTCAAATTTGGGAGGAAACCAGTGGCAGTTTAGAAAATCGCCCTAAAAATTTGGATATCCTAGTTGACCAAATAGATATAGCGGCTCAAGTGTTTTGGTCCGATCCTACTCGTCACAAAACTGGCCGCCTAAATTTAAGGAAAGCTCGGTATGACATTTTAAATAATGGAATAGGATTAAACAAACAGTTTAATCAAGACATAAGATGGGCTATAGCTGACAGATGCGGTCAGCTAATGTTTGACAAAACAACTCTATATCCCGACGCAATAACTACTCTCGTTAAATTACGCGACAATCAAGTAAGATTAGCACTTGTAACAAATGGCACGTCAATCGCGCAAAGAGAAAAAATCAGAAAATTTAATCTCGAAACTTATTTTGATCACATTCAAATTGAAGGTGAAGCTGGAGTTGGAAAACCTGAGTTAGAAGCTTACAAAAAGGCGATGAAAGCTCTGCAGGTGAGCGCATCGGAAACATGGATGGTTGGAGACAATCTAGAATGGGAAGTCATAGCACCGCAACAACTGGGTATTTTTTCCATATGGAGAGATCCTCGAGGTGATGGCACATTACCAGAAGATACCGCAGCAAAACCCGATATGATAATTACGAAACTGTCAGAATTAGTAATCAATTATTAATTAACAGATGACCAAAGAGGTAAAAGTGTTTGACAAACTTTTAGATAAAAAAAGAAGCACGCAAATCCTCTCAACAAAAACCATTCACTCTCCGGTTCTAATAAATTTAAAGACTGAACACGAATCGTATTTGCTTAAATTATCAAATGAACTGTTCGAATTCGCTTCCCTAGATGAGAGCATGTCCTGTGATTTTACTCTTGAAGCATCTGATTTTGCCTGGCGTGAATTACAAAAACCGTTTCCCAAACCAGGTTTTCAATGCTTATCGACGATGAGAAGAACCCGGAACCTGATCGTAAAAGGAGATATAAAGAAATTCAATCAACACCTGATGTTATTAGAGATGTTATTTTCCAACATCATTGACAGTACTTCGCCGAATAATTTGCCTGGCACTCCCTTCATTGAGAAAACACACGGGCAATATCTAAATTTGAGTTTCGAAAATTCTAAACACAGAATTTTCTTTGAAGAGGCAGGAGCGGGAATTCCCCTCGTCTGTCTTCATACTGCAGGAAGCGACAGCCGGCAGTACCGCCATCTCTTAAACGATACTGACATCACTAAAAATTTTCGCGTTATTGCTTTTGATTTACCTTGGCACGGAAAATCTAGTCCGCCTGCCGAGTTCGCTAAAAGGGAATATTTACTTACAACAAAAACCTATAAGAATTTAGTGATAACCTTCATTGATGCGCTTGGCCTCGAAAAACCAATTATAATGGGGTGTTCGATTGGTGGAAGAGCTGTACTGCACCTAGCATTAAGCTTTAGTGATAAACTAGGAGGAGTTATTGGTCTTCAGTCCGCGTTATTTGCCGAAGACAGAAGTATTGGAGACCCTAACCCTAAGGATATTCTATACAGATCGGATGTGCATGGGGGAGAACTTGCCGGAGCACTGATGGCTGGAATGACGGCGCCCCAGTCGCCGCAAAATGAACGCTGGGAGACGATGTGGCATTACATGCAAGGCGGACCCGGAGTTTTTAAGGGAGATCTTAACTATTATTTTGACGATGGCGATCTTCGAGACGCAAAAATAAGCGACCTGAAAAATTCAAGCTGTCCAATATATCTGCTCAATGGCGACTACGACGTCTCTGCGACCCCGGAGATGGGTAATGAATTGGCTAAGCTGATTAATCCTGAACATTTTGAGATTATGGAAAATATGGGGCACTTTCCGATGTCCGAAAACCCAGAAAGATTTAAGCTTTATCTCGTGAAAGTATTGGATAAGATAATTAATCGATATAAATTGGATAATTAATAAATTATTAACTAAAATATTTAAGAACAATTTTCAAAACACAAAAAATGCTTTTAATCATTTAACTTTTATAATCTTGGGCGTTGTAAATATGGCAGACGAAACAGAAAAATGGGAACCTTTAAAAATTGAAACCCCACCTCTCTTCGTTTGGCCACCGCGTCCCATATCTCTAGTAAAATATATCTTTGGTTATCCAGGATATTTCCTGCCTCGAAACATATGCTACATGGTATTAGCTTTATTCACGTGGTTTTTTCTTACACCTGCTTTGAATGAAATGAAAACATTCCAGCTTGACTGGATTGCGTTTATTTATGGTAGAAATCTGATACTGATGCTTTTGATATTTGGCGGCTGGCATCTTCGTTTTCACACTATAAAAGCCCAGGGCCGAAAATATTCATTCAACAAAAACTGGCCAAAAGAAAAACATCGACGGTTTCTATTCAACAACCAAGTCCACGATAATATGTTTTATAGTATTTTTTCAGGGTGTAGTATCTGGAGTGGTTATGAAGTGATTACCATGTGGGCTTTTGCAAATAATTTGATACCATTCCTATCCTGGGAGACTAGCCCAACCTGGTTTATCTTACTTTTCTTGGCTATACCCGTCTTCAGAGACGCACACTTTTACTTAGTGCACCGAGTGCTGCATATCAAATTCCTTTATAAACACGTGCATGCGCTTCATCACAAAAATATTGATATCGGACCGTGGTCAGGGCTTGCCATGCACCCCTTTGAACACTTTCTGTATTTTAGTGGAATATTAATCCATTGGGTGGCTCTATCGCACCCACTACATGCGATTTTACATGTTCAAGCCACTGGTTTAACTCCTGCTCTTGGTCATCTCGGCTTTGACAAATATCTTTTTAAAGGAAAAACCCCGCTAACTTTGGGACAGAGATACTTTCACTATCTCCATCATAAATATTTCGAATGCAACTATGGCGGCGACGGGACCGTTCCAATGGATAAATGGTTTGGCTCTTTTCATGATGGAACCAAAGAGGCTCACGAACTCATGAAGCAAAGACGTAAAAGGGCTCATGCATTGACTTAATTTTTTCAACTTTCTGAGGTTATACATGTCAAAACTTCCAGCTATGATGCGCGCTGTAGAAATAAAAGAATTTGGACCAGCTGAAGGTCTTACGCTCACGGAACGGCCAGTCCCACATCCAGTCGAGGGAGAAGTGCTGGTTCGTGTTTCATACGCCGGGGTGAATCGACCTGACGTCCAACAACGCCTTGGCGGCTATCCTCCTCCTCCTGGCGCCTCCGATATTCCAGGCCTAGAGATAGCGGGTGTAATTGTTGACATAGCAAAGGACGTTTCGAATTGGAAAATCGGTGACAAAGTATGCGCTCTCGTCTCAGGTGGCGGCTATGCTGAATATTGCGCAGCGCCAGCGGTCCAATGTTTACCAATTCCCAAGGGATTTTCTCTAGAAGAAGCAGCCTCTATAGTCGAAACCACGTATACTGTTTGGGCTAATGTTTTTACTAGAGGCAAACTCACAAAAAAAGAAACCCTTTTAATTCATGGTGGAAGCAGCGGCATAGGAACTACCGCCATACAAATAGCTAAGAGTTTTGGCGCTCGGGTCGTAATTACAGCTGGCAGCGACGAGAAGTGCGAAGTTTGTTTGAATTTGGGAGCTGATAGAGCCATCAATTATAGAAAAGAAAATTTTGTTGAAATCATGAAAGCCGAGGGCAAGGCAGATGTTATTCTCGATATGGTGGGAGGAGACTATCTGCAAAAAAATATTGATTGTCTCAATGTAGAGGGAAGACTTTGTCAAATTGCTTTTCTACAGACCCCTGTCGTTGAAAAATTTAATTTTCTTAAGATGCTAACAATGCGCTTAACCTTGACTGGGTCTACCTTACGGCCAAGAACTGTGGAGCAAAAAGGGCAAATTGCAAAAGAGTTGAAAGAACTAGTATGGCCTTTATACGATAATGGATCAATTAAGCCGGTACTCTTTAAAACATTCGCATTAAGCGAAGCTGGACAAGCCCATGCATTGATGGAATCAAGCACGCACATTGGGAAAATTATGCTTAAGTGCGAGTAGAGATTAATAAGTTTTATTTAAAATTAATTTTTTCCAACCAGAATATTCAACCATAAATTATCCGTCACTTCCACATTGTCGTCGGCTCGCAGCACCACTGTTGTTGTTGACGACTCTATAATAGCAGGACCTTCAATTGTCTGCCCGGGAACAAGTTCCTCAAGATTAAAAACAGGCGCATCGCACCACCCTGCCAGATAAATTTTTCTTGTTGCGCAATACCCTGTCTCCACTCGATTTTCTGTTTTTGGTTCCCTTGGCAGGTCAGGCAGTGCACCTATAGCAGCAAGGCGGCCATTCACAAGAACTGCGTCCTGATCGGGTAGGCTGTAAGTAAAAAGCTCTTCATGCCTTTTATGAAAGTGATCAGAGATATTCTTCATTAAATCATCTTCGTCGAAGTCCACGCCATCGAGCGAAACGTCAACTTCATAGATTTGTTCACCGTAGCGCATGTCTGCCGATCTACTGATAGATACATCGCCCTCGAAAGCCTGTTTTAATCTATCTCTGCCTTCCTGCTCCATCTCCGAAAACACATCCCGGACGTCTCCTGCTTTTAATGAACCAGTATCACCAATATGAGTTCGGCTCACTTCATACCGTAAGTCGGTAGCCAACATTCCCCAGGCCGATAACACGGCAGCAGTTCGTGGGATAATAACCCGTTGAACTTCTAACTGCCGAGCTATCTCTGTAATGTGAATACCTGCTGCTCCCCCAAAGGAAAGAAGCGCAAATTTTCGAGGATCAACGCCTCTCCTTACGGAAACTAATCTTATACCTTCAGCCATTTGAGTATTGATAACTTTGTGAACGCCCTCGGCTGCTTCAGCAGGTTCTACTGATAGTTGATTGGCCAGTCTATCTAAAACACCTTCTGCCGCAGCTACGTCAAGGCTCTCTCTCCCGCCGAGAAAGTTACTTGGATCAAGAAAACCCAGGACAACACTTGCGTCTGTTACAGCCACTTCGGTTCCACCCTTGCCATAGCATGCTGGTCCTGGTAAAGCACCTGCACTTTCAGGACCAACCCGAAGTATTCCGCCAGGGTCAACGCGAGCAATTGAGCCGCCGCCCGAAGCAATGCTTACAATGTCCAGTGACTGAAGTGCTATTCTTTGTCCGGCTATTCCCCGTGTCGACGACAATGCCGGCTCACCATTAACAATCATCGATATGTCTGTGCTGGTACCGCCCATATCGAACGGTACTAAATCGCCTGCTCCTATCAAAGCCGCTCCATATTTACTGCCTGCCACTCCACCCGCTGGGCCCGAAAGAACTGTTGCAGCAGATAACCTTATGGCCTCCTCAATAGGAGCCACACCGCCGTGAGATAAGATTATTAACACGGCTCCCTTGTACCCAGCATTTTTTAGCCTCTCCCCAAGCCGGTTGAGATAATTTTCTACTATGGGGCGCACATAGGCATTGACTATCGTTGTCGATACGCGCTCATATTCTTTTATCTCTGGAAAGACTTCAGATGATAGTGATACAGAAACGCCAGGTAACTTTGCTTCTAAAATCTTTTTCGTTTCTTTCTCGTGCTTTGGCTCTTTATAAGCATGCAAGTAGCAAACTGCTACCGACGTCACTTCTTCCTGCCGTAACTTTTCTATGGCTTGATCAAGTGAGGCGACATCCAGCTTTGTATGAACAAAGCCATCCGGTTTTATCCGCTCGCGCACCCCTAACCTAAGATATCTTGGCACAAGCGGATCCGGCGCCGGCAATCGCATATTGTAACGATCATCCTTTAAACCCTCTCGCATTTCCAATACATCCCGGTGTCCAAGGGTCGTTAATAATCCAGTTTTAGCACCTTTACGCTCAAGAAGTGCGTTGGTAGCAACCGTTGTTCCGTGAACAATACTCTCTGTTTTAGATAGTAAATTTTTGGGGCTTATTCCAAGTTCGTCAGCTAATCTTTCCACCGCGTTCATAACCCCTATGGAAGGGTCGCTTGGAGTACTCGTCGCTTTTGCAAATGTAACAGTTCCAGCCTCCGAGACGGCGACTATGTCTGTAAAAGTGCCTCCAACATCAATCCCAATTCTACATTTATCATCAATCACTGAACATCTCACTTTGTGTCTAACTAATGTCAAATACTCTCATTATTTTAGTATTTATTTAACGCAATCCCATTTTTTAGTCCAAAATCGCATTAGTTTACTCTTTATATCCGTAGTCCCTTTCAGCTCCCTCTTTCGATATAAGTCCTAAGGAGAGATCACGCTCTATTTTATTTTTTGCGCGCTTGCTCGGATCCCCTATTCCACCTCCGCCTGCCTGTTTCAGTGTGATTGTATCCATTGGGGCGAGGATATGAGCACCCTTCGGGTTGATTCTCTCTCCATTAATTTGGTGTTCTCTAAGGGCGCCTGGCTTACCTTCGTTATAACCTGGAGCCGGAAACTCAGTACGGTTTCCCATAGATAGTACCGTCATAGTTTTGCCAGTATCATTCCTCAAAGTTACTTCTTGCCCCGCACCGCCGCGAAATTCTCCCGCCCCCCCGCTATCTGGTATCATTTTTTTACTAATTACGCTCATACCGGTTATTGACTCCCAAATCTCCACAGGAACAGTGGCCATGTTAGATGGACCAGGCAAGCAATCGCGCCCATCTAAACCGTGTAACGCTCCAAATCCTCCAGATACAAAATGGATAGTAGATATCGGCCGGCCATCGGGATGTGTTCCCTGCACCGTAAGAAGATCTATCATGCCATTGTCTGCCTGGATCTTGTCCGAAGCTGCTTCCTCCAGCGCCCCAAAAATTAATCCTGGTACGAAGTGCCCAATTGCGTGCCGCGCTCCAGTGGGAAAAGGAGGCTGTGCATTTAATAGGCAACCCTCTGGTGCAGATACAGAAATGGGTCGAGCAGCGCCTTCATTATTTGGCAAACTTGGTATCGTGATACATTTGATAGAATATAAAGACATGGCATTTGTGTAGCAGAATGGCACATTTATCCCACGGGCCACGCACCCTCCCGTGCCTGCAAAATCGATATCTATTTTCTCATCTTTTACCTCAACCTTACAATTAAGTGTTATAGGCTCATCCACTGCCTCAATCAAAATACTGTTACAATATGAACCATTTTTTATATCTTTAATCTTTTGGCCCATAGCGAGTTCTGATTGACTTCTTATGGCATCACTTAGTGAACATAAATCATCAATTGCATATTCATTCATAAATTCTAATAATTGACGGCCTCCAACCTCATTACAGGTAATGTTAGCTTGTAAATCACCGATGGTAGACTCCGGGGTTCGCACGTTTAACCCAATGAGATCTATAAGAAATTCATTTATAACGCCATTTTCAGCTAGCTTTACTATCGGTAGCCGAAGTCCTTCATGATAGATCTCTGACGCTGACGCTCCAAACCCAATACCTCCTACATCGGGTAGATGCGTGATAGACATAGTGTATCCGACCAGAACATTTGCCTTCGAAAAGACTGGTCTCATCACACTAATATCAAACATATGGCCTGTTCCCATCCAGGGATCATTAGTACATATCACGTCTCCCGGCCCCAACGTTTCAGGAGGAAATTTCTGGAGCATGTATTTTAGGGTTCTAGGCGCTGTACCAATAAAGACCGGAATAGAATGACTACCTTGGGCTACTAAATGCCCCTCGCGGTCAAGGATAACCACAGTCAAGTCATAGCTTTCAGAAACAATTGTTGAAAAGGACGTTCTAACCAGAGTTGACTCTATCTCATCAGTAATAGAAACCAAACGATCCCAAAGAATACCTAGTGATACTGCGTCAAACTCCTTTGAACCACCCAGCATTAGAAAACATCCAACTCAGCAACTACGTTTGAAGACTGATCTACTACAGCACGAGACCCTGGTGTAATAAAACAAGTCGACTCTCTTTCTTCGATAATAGCAGGCCCATTTATTTCCATTCCCTTGGACAACAAATACCTGTCATAAACTGGTGCCAATTCATACCCGGACGGTCCGATATAAACTTCTCGTTTTCCCTTCACTGGATTAGATTTTTGTTTATCGTCCACTTGCAAGCCATAGCTCATCTTAAAAACAGGTTCTGTTCCTGATGCAATAACCTTCCAATTTATAATTTCTATTGGTGCGTCGATAGCAGCGAATGAATATACCTCGGAATATCTCTTTTCGAATAGTGAGCGAACGTCAGAAAACAATTCCGTTAGGTTATTATTTGGAAGAACAACGACTATTTCATGAGTTTGACCAAAGTACCTTGCCTCAAGTTGGCATGTTATACTAATTTGACCGTCTTCCACCCCCGCTTCTTTCAACGAATGGCTCGTCTCTTCTATCAATGGGAGGAAGTGACTACAGAAAACTTTTTCGTCTATATCCTCTAGGATAACTCTTCTAGATCTTGATAATTCAAACGATAGAGGACTCGCCAAAAGCCCTAAGGCAGAGTAAACTCCTGCGCCGATTGGAAACACTACTCGAGGTATTTTCAATTTTGATGCAACACTCATTGCATGCAATGGACCAGAACCTCCAAAAGCAATCATAGTAGCACCGCGATAGTCAAATCCCCTTTCAGCCGCATGAATTCTAAAGGCCCGAGCGATATCTTCGCTTGCTGTCTCATGGATACCCCAAGCGGTGCGTGTTGTACTTAAGTTAAGGGGCTGTGCCAAATTATCTTTAGTTGTTTCGTGTGCGGCTTCTTTGTTTAATGTCATGCTTCCGCCTAAAAAAAACTCTGGATCTAAATAACCAAGTATCAAATTTGCATCCGTCAGTGTAGCGTTTTCTCCTCCTTGACCATAACAAACGGGACCAGGGTTAGCTCCAGCACTTCGAGGACCTACTCTTAGTAAACCTCTATCATCTATTCCTGCTATAGAACCGCCCCCAGAGCCTATTTCAATCATATCAAGCACAGGGATTCTCAATGGAAACCCGCTGCCTTTTCGTGATTCATTAACTCTATCCACTTCCATCTGTTCGGTTTTCAATGGTTTAAAGTTTCGAACTAATGCACCCTTTGCCGTTGTTCCACCAAGATCGAAAGATAATATGTTAGGCAATTTGAGAACTCTGCCCTGAACGGCCGACATGAGCATGCCCGCTGCGGGCCCAGACTCAAGAAGACGGACGGGGAATCTACGAGCAGTAATCGGTGCTAACATTCCGCCACTGGACGTCATGATATATAAACGCCCATTAAACCCTAAGACATCAAGTTCACGCTCAAGTTTTTGTAAATACCTGTCCGCCATCGGTCTCGTGTAAGCATTAATGGCCGTCGTCGTCCAGCGCTCAAACTCTCTCATATTAGGATAAACATCCGATGAGCCTGAGACGTATAAATCCGGAAAGTTTTTTTCAATTAAACTAACTGCTTCTCTTTCGTGGGAGGGTTCCCTGTAACTATGCAAAAAACATACAGCTAGAGCCTCTATCTCCTTTTCTTCTATAAGCGCACGTGTTTGCTGTAGTACTTCTTCTCCATTTAATTTGGTTTCAATATTACCGTTAAAATGTATTCTTTCGTTGATACTCTTGCGAAACGGACGGGGAATAATTGGATCCGGATAAGTAATTCTAAGATCAAAGAGATCATATCGTTGCTCCATCCCCGTATCTAATATGTCTTCAAAACCTTTTGTGACTAACATGCCTGTACGCACGCCACGCCGTTCTATGACTGCGTTTGTTACGAGCGTGGTGCCGTGTGCAATTACCGAGATATCGGCGATGGATATTTTATTAAGTTCTAAAATTTCTTTAATCCCAGATAAAACGGCATCTGATGGATCGTGGGGAGTCGTTAATTGTTTATGAATAGCAAGCCTTGATCCACTGTCGTCAATTAGCGCAAAGTCCGTGAACGTTCCCCCAACATCGACGCCAATTCGCATCATAATTAAGCCTTATTATCACTTGTTATTTCATTTTTAAAATCAAGAGCCCTTGCCTCACTAGAACGCTTTACAGGATCACCCCATCCACCGCCACCAGCCGACCGGATAATGAATTTATCCCCAGGGTCAACATTAACCGAAATTTCTTTTGTTTTTAACTGTCGTGCTGTCCCATCTTGTTTTCGCAAGCTATACTCATGTGGTTTACTATCTTGACCACCTACCATACCTCTTGAACCATACTTAATCCCATCACCAGCCGTATTTGCCAGTGCAGGCTTATCCGTCTCCACGGTCAGTTCTAAATCCACTCCTGCCCCACCTCTGAATTGACCGTCACCCGCCGAGTCCTGACGAAATTCATGTTTATCAAAATGCAGAGGGAACCTAGCCTCGGCAAGTTCCACACTGCCGAACTTCAAACCACCTGCGGAATGCCACTCGCCTGAATTATGCCACCCATCCCCTTCAGATGAACCGCCCGCTCCTGGTCTTGCATGAAATAGATGCCAAATAAATCCACTTCCCGTTTTAGGGTTTTCACCCTGTATAGCAACTCGGAAGCGTCTTCCCCAACCGCCCGTGGCACGCTCGGGACAGGCTTCAGAAAGCGCAACTATAATCGCTTCGCATATTTCATTTGAACAATGGCTCGTACACATTGTGACGGGAGCACCTTCTTTTGACCAAACAATTGTTCCTTCTTTGGCTAAAACTTTCACTGGGCGCTGCGAACCTTGGTTCTTTGGCGTTTCAGGGTCTAGCAAATAAGAAATTGCCATTGTAACTGCAGATCGCATATTAGCATAAGACGAGTTCAAAAATCCCTCAGATTGTTCATCCGATCTAGTGAGATCGACAACAATATCACTACCCGATATTTTAACTTCTGCCCTTATGGTGACATCTACTCGTCCATGACCATCATCGTCCAGTTTTGCTTCAGCTCTATATTCACCGTCCGGCCACTCACTTATCACCTGTCGTGCCTGTTGTTCTGCACTGTCTAATATTGCCTCAACCGCGCCAAGCACAACATCGGCCCCAAATTCCTCAATCAAAGCATTTACTCGTCGCTCCCCTACTCGTACTGAGCCTATTTGGGCGGCTAAATCTCCTTTAAAATCCCTTGGGTGACGAGTATTAGTCGCAAGCATATCAAGTATATCCTGTCTAACTGCTCCTTGGTCATACAATTTAATCGGGGTGATCCTTATTCCCTCTTGGAAAATAGACGTAGCGGTTGGATTGTAAGCACCATAGGTTGCACCGCCTATATCACTGTGATGCGCGCGATTTATCGTCCAGAAAAGGAGTTTTCCTGCAGCAAAAACCGGAACAAATGCTGTCACGTCTGGCAGGTGGCTGCCCCCAAAGTAAGGGTCGTTTAGTAAATAAACATCACCTGGCTTGACTGAACCTTTAAAATATTCGTCAACGGATTCCGCAGCAAAAGCTAATGCCCCAACGTGTATTGGAATATGTTCCGCCTGCGCAACCAGCCTGCATTCCGAGTCGCAAATGCCTGTCGAAAAGTCTCTACTAGAGTTAAGTATTTGCGAATAGGACGTGCGTAACATTGCCTCACCCATTTCGGCGACAATGGCTGTTAATCTATGTTGAACAACAGAAGTCGTAATAGAATCCACGCTAGTCACCCAAAACCCTCCAAAATTGCATCATCAAATATATATACCTAAAAAAACTCAAACCAACTAAACCATAAATACTTGAGGCTATTACCCGCCAGATAACTCGGGAGATTTTTTGTGATAATCTGTGATGTGCTGGAAAGCTGCTGCCATCTGAAACAGAAGGGCTTCGTGGTATGGTCTACCAATGATTTGAAATCCAAGCGGCAAGCCGTT
>CEOQ01006329.1_pt1 | contig 16177 bp, 10 predicted proteins | sample 361351 | NCBI WGS metagenome assembly CEOQ01 (sample SAMEA2619907, study PRJEB7988) | marine metagenome | biome: marine biome (ENVO:00000447); feature: deep chlorophyll maximum layer (ENVO:xxxxxxxx); material: "saline water (ENVO:00002010), including plankton (ENVO:xxxxxxxx)" | depth 60 m | reverse complement strand
GGTCGATAGATCAGACGACACCATCGCATCCTATTCTTCGAGAGGGCCCAGACGTGACAACGGAGATTCGAATCCACTAGATGAATTAGTACCCGAGCTTAGCGCTCCGGGCACTAACATCATCCAAGCCGAAGGATGTGTCACAAGTGGAGGTTGCAACAATTTCCTAGGGGGGGATGCCTCGGATAATACATACACTGGAAGAGGTAGCGGCACCTCATATGCTACGCCTGCTGTAACGGGAGTCATCGCCCTTGTAATGGAGGCCAATGAGAATCTAACTCCTCTACAAATCAAGGAGGTTCTGAAGCAGACAGCCGAGAGGAGAGGGGAACCTAGTGCTCCTGATTTGGATCCCTACTGGAACCGCGACTTCGGCTGGGGTATGGTGGACGCTCTTGCTGCGGTGAAGCTAGCATTCCATCTGGCAGATATGGGCGACGAGGAATCAATTGATCCTTCTATCCAGAATCACCTGCTTAACCTTACGGATTCTAACGGTACAATCGAAATCACAGGACATTCATGGGGTCAAGTGGGTAGTATAGATCGTGTAGAGTTTAGGATTGATGGAGGAGAATGGAGAGAGGCAACGTACTCTGCCGAGTTAGAGGAAATAGGCCCACTTACTCCTTTTTCATGGCATGTTATTCTGGACCCCTCAAAGATTGGTCAGGGCTCACATGTCATCGAAGTCAGGGCTGTCTCTGGAGAATCAGTATCGCTCCCGGTCGTTGTCACAGTGCACGGAATTTCAGAAACGTCTTCAGACTTCTCCGTCCCCCTTGCAGTAATCATCCTAGTTGCTGCGGTATTCGCCATCTGGGTTTCATCAGTAATTGTAGTAAGGATAAGAACAGATGGCGAGATTGAAGATTTTATCTCACGCTTCCGAGGCAGTAAATCAGTTGATTTCATGTCCGGAGGGGCAATAGATGCAGAACTTTTGGAAGAAGACGAGCAGAAATAGCGAAATCGACAGATTCAGTGCGTTTTGTTCAAATCCTTGTGGACTCGTCCGCAGGCCATGGTGAGGTTCTCTGACAGAGCTAACAGCATCAGACCTACTGGTGTCCGACGCATGTTCGATATGGCCGGAGACGACTCCATTCAGTTCGGTCTCGGCGAACCAGACTTCCAACCACCACCAGTAGCAATCGAAGCCTTCAGTAGGGCCATGGACGAGGGTAAGAACAAGTACACAACTACGGCCGGCCTACCTTCTCTCAGGGGTAAGATTGCAGAGATGTGGCACCATCTCGACCCAAGTCTGGATGAGGAAAACGTCTGTATCACGATGAGCGGTACCAACGGTCTGCTAGACATCTTCCTCGCATTGGTCCAACCAGGGGACAACGTGATGCTCCCAGAGCCGTACTTCCCCCTTTATCCTCCTGATGTGGTAATCTGCGGGGGCGAACCCAATCTCTACCCTTGCACTTTCGAGAACGGTTTTGTGCCTACTATTGAGGATCTGGAGTCTAGAGTGGATGAGAACACCGTCGCAATCCTCTACAACTTCCCCAGCAATCCGACCGGAGGCAATGTGACCGAAACCCAGAGGGACCAACTCGTCGATTTTGCGATAAGGCACGATCTATGGCTGATTACTGACGAGGTCTATGACAGAATCGTGTACGACACCCCTCACGTATCCTTCCTTGGGGCTGGCTATGACAAGGTGATAATGGTACAGTCTTTTTCCAAGACCTTCGCTATGACAGGCTGGAGGATAGGATACCTCCTATCTCCTGATGACGATGCTATGGCCCAGTTGACGAAGATGCAATACTACGTTACAGCGTGCAGTAATGATGCCATGCAGCATGCCGTACTTGAGGCCTTAGAGAGTGCCCCCAACTATCCTGAAGAGATGTGTGAGGAGTTCAAGGCCAGAAGGGACTTGATTTGCCAACGCCTTAATGCTATTCCAGGCGTTTCATGCCATGTCCCGACTGGGGCTTTCTACGTCTTCCCTAAGGTCGATGTTCCAGGAATGAATAGCGAGGAAATCGCGATGGCTTTGCTTGAAGGAGGTGTTCTATGTTCTCCTGGGACTGCATTCGGAGAGATGGGAGAGGGTCACCTCCGATTCGCATATACAATCGGTAGAGAAGACATAGACAGAGGGATGGATAGAGTGGAAACGGTCTTGAGAGAACTTAGGGGAGATTAACTGGTGTCTCCCGTTTTGTCATTAGGGATCTTTATTCTAGCGCTAATGGTTTCTACTGAGGCATCAAAAAGAGACCCGAACAAAATCGCAGGGGCTGTCTTTCTGGTCTCGCTAGCCTACCTTGGCCTCTACGGGCCATCAGCCCTAGGATTTGGATTGAGCATTGGATCTGGTTGGGCACTATTGAATCAAACAACCTTGCGTATGTTCCCAGAGTAATCAATCATCAAATAAGTAAGGTAGATCAATCATCCTACTACCTTCCTCTGGATTATCTTCCTGTTTCAGTTGTTCATCAGGCTCAGAAGATTCGAAGTCAAAGTCTAATTCCTCTTCCGAATTAGTTCCAGGGGCCTCAATAAGATCCATCTGTAGGTTCTCCAATAAGCTGTCCTGCCCCTTCATCCAGTCGGGCATATCGTTGGAGCCACCTAGAACTGAGAGAGTAGTAAATGTCGCCATTGGCAGCACAGAGATAGCAACCAGGAAGTCTATTACTGCCGTTTCAGGCACTGCAGCATCTGGGAAAATCACATTCAGGACGATAGCCTCTAACTGAACCTCGTTCCATTGGTCTATATCGACATCAAGCCAATTCAATGATGCCGCCAAGAATGTCCTAGCGATAAACCAGAAAAGCAGAATCGGCAGGACCCAAGAAAATCGCGAAATCTTCCATAGAACGCTTCTGAACATTGCCGCGTATCCTACTAGCCAGTTCGAAATTGCAGGTTGAATTCTGACTGCCATCCACAGCGCAATCATATATCCTGCCATCCCTAACTCAAATGATCTTTCAGACTTAACAACATGTTCGGGAACTCCTTCCATAATTAGCAAGGGAGTTGCAATCAGTATAACTTGCATCGGAACTGCAAGCAGTTGGAGGCCACCATGGACTGATATTAAGTCAAAACCATCTACGCTGATCTTTCTGTTTACCAGCCCTGCAACTTTTCCATAGGGGCTACCCTGAAGAGACATCCTAGCCCTATCTATCAGCTCAGGATCGCCTTTCCTGCGATTTAGTCCAAGCACAGCGCCCCATCCTCCTCTGTTTACTACTTTCAAAGGCCTGTAGCCACCGAAAACCATCGCTAATAATAGTGAGACAATACCATAGATAAGTCCTGCAACAACAATCCAGTAAATTAACTCGGTCCTCACTGCGATTGTGAAATTTTGCTCATCAACATCGAGCAAATAAGTTAGGGAGAAACCAACGATTGGCACCAACGTGACTTGCAGAACTACCACGGTGTACAATACCACTTTTTGATATAGGTCCCCGGCCTTCACGAGGCAACGCAATGAATTCCCAACATAAGCCCTTCAGAAGTATTGTAGTCTCTAAGCGCGATTCGCATTCCTATGCATTCTCACCGAATTCGCCCTTCGGGCGACGAACGCAGTTAGAGAACCTTCATACACGGTTCGAGGGACGACGAGTATAGCATGCGCGTCCTAACCCCGATACTTCTCGTGTCACTAATGCTGGCTATGCTAATCTCCCCTATGGCTACCGACTCTCTATACGAGCCAGATGCAGATACCCGGGCTGTAACTCCAAAGTCTCTCATTGACTTTGAGGTAACTTCGATTGTAGTAGGAGACTCATCCACTCCTTCTCAGACTTGGACACAACCAGACAATAGCTCAGCAGAGTATGTGCTTAGGGGTGAATCAATTCCTGTTACTATGACATTCACTCAAGCAGGGACTTCTAGCCAGCCCGCCTATGCAGAAGGCTGGATGCAAGTTTGGCACCCGATTGGATTCCTAGTCGAGGAGCATTACGTCAACATGACTCTATCTGGACAGCAATCGACAACCCAGACATTCTACTGGACTCCTGCGTCGGCACACAGCGCAATCGATGACTATGGCTATCTTTATGGCGGGATTATTCTGAAGGGGACGATTGACGGAGGCCTCGCTGACGATAATGAGGAGAATAACGAACTCGAGAGACATATGCCGGTGGCAGTATGGAGTGACGAGATGGAAAATGGATTCTGTGGCGATGTCGATGGTGACAACGTAATTGATTGCCCGAACATGCTGAGTGCAAATGAACCCACTTGGGCTGGTGCTGGATATGATGACGACGGAACCCTTTCTTCAGATCCCGATTACTATGGCCATTGGCGAATGGATGACGATTCTAGCAGCGTTGGAGAGTATCATTGGAGAGTCTCAAGGCCTGGCTCAGACTACGCGAGCAACAGGCACGACAGATTGTGGTGGGGGTGGTTCACGCCGTTCGATAACTGCGATGACCCTGGTCACGGCCTGAAGTACGGAACTCTTGACACTGCTGTTTCAGCATTATATGGCAACAACTTCTGTAAGATACGAATTAGGTCATTCGACTTTATCTCAATGCATCTGGTTACTCATGCATGGGGGGAGATGGCAGCCGGAGATGATTTCAGAATAGAGACCGATTCGGGTGGCTTGCTGACCTACTACGATTACTCGGCTCAGAATATCTCTAAGAATCAAGGAGATTGGACTCAGTTGATATGGAATATGACTGATATCCATCCTAATGCAGACTATTCGTTTTCATTCAAATTCGACTCAAACAGTTCACTCGCCAATCAAGGAATTCACTTGGATAATTTCCTTCTGTTCGGTTTTGAGAAGGTAGCAGAATACACCTTGGACGTTGATTGCAATGATCCTTTGCCAAATGCATACCTAACTGTTCCCGACGACCCAATTCCGCCCTCTCTATATTGCAAAATCAAAAACAATGGATATGTTGACATTACGCTACGTCTCTATACTGAAGTTTCCAATGATACATGGATGAATGGGTATCCGCTGAGAATTGATTCTAACAACATGTTCGATCATGATAACTATGTTGTCAGTGAAGTCATTGGTGCTTTGGAGACAATGGACACTTGGTTCAATCTGAGTATTCCCGAAGGCGCGAGCGTTCAAGAGATAGATTGGCATGTTTGGATTAACGACGGTACGACAAATCTCTCCAAGGTTTTCTTCGAGTTGCCCGTTTCTGTAATTGCAGCATATTCGGCAACTCTGGATCAGAAAACATTGGATAATCCAGCAGCCACACTCTATCCTGGAGGTTCCGGAGATGTCGCAATGCTCCTGAAGAATACCGGGAATCAGATTGCAACATGGAATTTAGGTGCCACCTTTGGTGATAATCGATGGAAGGCTGAGAACCTAGAATGGCTCGATGAGAATGGAGATACTATCACCAGTCTGGCCATGAATATAACCGACGAATTCGAACTTACTGTCAGAGTTACAGTTCCAGAAGATATACCTCCTGGAACTTACCCAATCACGCTACTAGCGAATGGGAGAGCACCCGCTAATTTCGTTGCAGATTGGACCATCTACATTGAGGTGCCCGTGCTACACGATTTAGTTATCGAACCCACAGTTAGCTCAATCATTGCCCCGGCCGATGGGATACAACGATTCATTGAGATTCGCATGGTGAATAACGGTAATTCCGAGGAGGCGTTTGATTTGTCCTTACTGGTGGATTGGAAACTGGGAGTCTCCCTAAACACTGACCAAACTTTGGGAATCGATCCTTTCGGAGGAGATACCACTGTATTCCTACAATTCCCGATGCCCTATGGGATTGCAAATGAGACTTACGAGATTTTTGTTATTGCCTCAAGCCAGGACGACCCAGAAACCGAGGTCGACGAATCCGATGGCTACCAAACTAGCGTTAGAATCTTACTTACTGTACCAGTGACTAATCTAGTAGAAGTTGAAGATTTGGATCTTACTGAGGAGGTATTCAGAGGCGGAGAGGATGCTAGAACAGTCAATTGGGAGATATGGAACAATGGCAATGTGAATGACGCGTTCTACATTAGTTTTGATACCAGCCACCCTGATGTATTTGTTCATGCAACAGGACTATCCGAAGGAAAGACGACATATGTCCCTCCTGGCTCTTCAGTCAATCTAACGATTAGATATTCATTTGACTATACTGCCAATGGCGAACGTGAAATAGAACTGATAGCCTCTAGTGTAGAGGCTGAGAATCTTGGTAATTCTGTCAGTGGAAGCGGAATAGCAGAATTCCAAGTCGGAGCTCAAGGCTTCTTCCAGATTCTACCTCCTGCTGAATTGATCATTACAGAGGGAGATGACGACTACATGTTACAATTTACTGTGGTAAATTTATTCCCAGAGGACCAGTTACTTAGCGCCGACGTCAATCGTAATTCCGAGTTATTCTTCAACATCATCGACGCTCGAGTTGATGCCGGAGACCGAGATTTCGTTCTATTGGCAAACCAATCAAGGCTTATCACCGTCTACCTAGAAGTCTCTGATGCTAACTTGGACAATCTGCTTAACAACTCAATGACATTCGATTTGGTACTCGAAGTGGATGGCGATCGTGATAAAGTTTCAATGGCTGGAACCGTGACTTTGGTTAAGCCTGTACCAGTCGACACCGGCCCAGATGTCGAGGAGACCGCTTGGTGGGCCACCAACATAATTTTCTTGTTGATTGGAGTCGGCGTTGTTCTGGCAGTTATCGTAGCCTCTGTTCGTATCTTCAGGAGTGCATCAGCTCCGATGGAAGAGGTCTCATCACTGGCAGATTACGAGATGACTGTTGATGGAAGCGGCTGGGACGATTCATCGGGAATCCCTCAAGCACCTTCTCTTCCTTCGGACGACGAGGTCGCCAATTCAATGTACGGTGGGGCAAAGGAGATCTTTGAGCAGCCTCCTGAGATGCCATCTCCAACACCTCCTCCTATGCCCGAGCCATCAGAGCCCGAGCCGGAGTCCGAGGAACCACCTGCTTCTGAACTACCGCCAGGTGTCCCTCCTATTCCAGAAGAGGGCCTACCTGAGGGCTGGACAGTAGATCAATGGATTCACTATGGGCAGCGATGGCTCGACCAACAAAACCGAGAATAACGCTTCAAACTCATCTCATGCCATGTGCGAGGCCTTATGACCCCCCCTTGAGTCGCCGAATTCCGGAGCGTGATTTCCAGTGTACAGCGGTCAACAACCAATATTCATCCTGAAGGAAGGTACAGAGAGGACTAGCGGAAAGTCAGCACAGAGCAACAATATAGCCGCAGCAAAGGCTGTTGCAGACTCTGTGCGTTCGACATTGGGTCCAAAGGGCATGGATAAGATGCTAGTTGACGGAATGGGTGATGTCGTCATCACCAATGATGGTGCAACCATCCTCAAGGAGATGGACATCGAACACCCGGCTGCCAAGATGATTATCGAGATTGCTAAGACTCAGGAGCAGCACTGCTTCGACGGCACTACTAGCGCTGTTGTGATTGCTGGCGAGTTACTAAAGCGCAGCGAGGACCTAGTCGAGCAGAATGTCCATCCTACTGTGATTTGCGAGGGGTTCAGACTTGCTTCTGACAAGGCTTCCGAGTTAATTGACACTCATTCAATCGGAGTTGACAAGGAGATGCTGGAAGAGGTAGCAAAGACCGCCCTCACCGGAAAGAGTGCAGGAGCAGTCAAGGAGTTCTTAGCTGATATCTCTGTACGAGCAGTTCTGGCAGTAGCTCAAGATGCCGAGGGGGAAATTCTTGTTGATCTAGATGACATCAAGGTCCAGAAAAAGCAGGGAGGTTCGATTAAGGACAGCACTCTGGTGGACGGAATTATTCTCGACAAGGAGAGAGTTCACAGTGGAATGCCTCGAAGCGTTTCGGATGCGAAGATAGCCCTGATTAATTCGGCAATAGAGGTCAAGAAGACCGAAGTCGATGCCAAGATTCAGATTACTGACCCCAACATGCTTTCCCAGTTCCTTGATGAGGAGGAGCAGTATCTGAAGTCCCTTGTTGAGAAGATTCAATCTGCTGGAGCAAACGTCGTGATTTGTCAGAAAGGAATTGACGACATGGCTCAGCATTACATGGCTAAGTCCGGTTTGTTCGCAATTCGCAGAGCCAAGAAGAGCGACATGGAGGCCTTGTCGAAGGCCACCGGAGGGCGCATCGTAACCAATATTGATGACTTATCTTCCGAAGACCTAGGCAACGCTTCCAAGGTTGAAGAGAAGAAGATTGGCGAGTCAGACATGATTTTCGTAACTGGATGCACTGACGCCAAGAGCGTCTCTGTACTTCTTCGCGGCGGCACCGAGCACGTAGTCGATGAAATTCGACGCGCCTTCGATGATTCCGTAGGGGTCGTTGCAGTCGCTCATGAGGACGGCGAGGTGCTAACCGGAGGCGGCTCTGTACTAGCCGCCATTAGCAGAGATCTACGTTCGTATGCCGAAGGAATCGGAGGTCGCGAGCAGATGGCCATCGAGGCCTTCTCCGGCGCACTTGAGGTAATCCCCCGAACTTTGGCAGAGAACGCCGGGCTAGACCCTGTCAACACCATCATCGATCTGAGGAAGGCACACTCGGAAGGAAACTCCCACTTCGGAGTCAATGTGTATGAAGGAGGAGTAGTCGACATGAGCGAGAGTAGAGTCTACGAGCCCAGCAGAGTGGTCGAACAAGCAATCCAGAGTGCATCAGAGACGGCTACCATGATTCTGAGAATTGATGATGTAATCTCCAGCCGAGCCAGCCCTGCAATGCCCGAAGGTGGCGAGTTCGACGGAATGGGAATGTGAGCCTGATACGGCCTACGGCCGTAGACTCTGCTTGCATAGATTCAATAATCGTATTATGGTCCAGTTGAACACCCAGCCTATGGCTGGGTAGGTGATGTCTTGACGGATTCCTCTCTTCTGATACTGTTCGGTTCAGAGTCTGGTAACTCCGAGTATTTGGCGGTCGAAGCAGAAAAGCAGGCGAAGTCGCTAGGCCTCTCTACTTCCGTGAAGGGCATGGACGAGATAAAAATCGGAGATCTATCTGAGGCCAAGAATGTCATCATTTACTGTAGCACTTGGGGCGAAGGAGACATGCCCGACAATGCCGTCGATCTTTGGGAAGCAGCAAATGGCGACTCACTTCCTTCTCTAGAAGGATGTAACTTTGCTGTTTGTGCTCTAGGAGATACCAGTTACGAGTTCTTCTGTCAATCAGGTAAGGACTGGGATGTTTGGTTTGAGAAGCAGGGTGCAACGAGGGTTCTGGACCGTGTAGACTGCGATGTTGAATATGAGGATCCAGCAGAGGAATTCACCTCCAAGGCACTATCGATATTCTCGTCTTTGACAGGCAGCACTCCTCCCGAAGAAGAAGTAAAAGAGGAATTATCTTCCGAGGAAGAATCACTATCAGAAGGGGTTTCCGATTCTGGAGTGGGTCTTGAGGGACTACTTGCATCAGGAGATAGATCTCTAAACATCTTATTCGGATCTCAATCCGGAAACTCAGAGGAACTTGCAGCTAAGTTTGCCAAGAGGGCCTCAGATTACGGTCTCGAGGCTACAGTTCATGATATGGACGGGTTCGATATATCTTCCATGTCCAGTATGAAGAGAGTACTAATCATCTGCTCGACATGGGGAGAAGGAGAAATGCCTGACAATGCCGAGGAACTTTGGCAGGAGGCAAACTCAGATTCAGCGCCTAAACTAGATGGTACTTTCTTCTCGGTCCTAGCTCTAGGAGATACCAGTTACGAGTTCTTCTGCGAATCAGGTAAGGACTGGGATCAGAGATTGGAGCAACTAGGAGCGACCAGACTGGTAGTCAGGGTTGACTGCGATGTCGATTACGATTCCATGGCCGAGGCCTGGGCTCTTGATGCTCTGGCGGCGACAGCAGCAGTAGATGGTAATGGGACATTTCTTGAGGGCCAAGTTGAGGCAATCAAGGACCATGTTGGAGGTACAGCCGCAGTCGCATCCGGTGAGGATGGCTTCACCGTGCCTAGCCTAGATGCAGAGGTAGTACAAGTCGAGATATCCATCTTCCGCTACGATCCCGAAAGCGCTACAACCGGCAGAGACACTTGGGTATGCGCTCTGCCTGAAAACCTGTCAGTTATGGGAGCCCTTAGGGCGCTAAAGGACACACATGATGGAAGCCTGACATTTAGGGACGGCCCAGATGACGACCCAACCACGGCAATATCGGCCAACGGAAGGCTGATTCTTCCCGGTAGTGTCAGCATTGATTCTGCCGCTTCTTCTAGGGGTGACTCGTTGCAACTCCGAATCGAACCTCTCCCAGCATTCGATGTGATTCGTGATCTGGTTGTCGATTTATGGCCTTTAGAAAGATATCGCGAATCATCCGAACCGTGGATGATTGCGGCCACAAGAGCAGGTGCAAACACACCTCAGGGAGTGATTGGTACCATGGAACCGGCTGTAGCTGATCACTTGCATTCGATTACTGATTTCTGCAGCGCACCTCTATTGCACTCTTCTTCCGACGCGACTCCCCACTCCGATGATTATCTGGGGCCCGCTGTCCTAGCTAGGACATGGGCTAGAGTAAACGATCCCCGTTCCTCCGCTAGAAGTATCTCCGCTCTGCAGGAAATCATGGATTCACCAAGTGGAATAAAGGCCGAGACCGACCTCGCCTCAATTAGGAGACAGAATGCCTCTTCGAGGGTAATCTCGGACGCATTACTGGATGCCCGTACAGCCACTCTGGGTAGGGATGCCTTCAACGGACGCCACGGCAAACACGTATGGTGGTACAGTTGGTCTGTCAAGAGCAGCGGCATGGTCAATGATACAGTACTCTACAGGCAGGTTCTGGGCCCACTTGGACTGTTTGGCAACCTATTTTCGGGAGTTACGGCAAGAATGGTTCTAGGATTCACCAGGACTGGCGGCAATATGTTCAATGGAATGTTGGGAATGGTCGCTCCTCCCGCAGGTATCGGAAAGATGCCCAAGCAGTTCAACTCCTCAGTAGAAAATCACCACGAGGTGGTTGCAATATTCAACGAAGTGGATGGTAGATTCTGATGCCTTTGAAGTACGCTTACCATCCCGGAAATGTCGCCCATAGCAGCGCTACCGAAGTGGCTCAGACAATGGAGCCAGCAGCGAAGTCGCTTGGAATCGAATTAGTTCCTCTAAATGGTGCAACGAGTTGCGGTGCAGGAATTATTAGACAGGCCAGCAGGAGACTCCAATTGACTCTAAACGCACGCACATTTTCTATGGCTGAAGAAATGGGACTCGATATCATCACCCCATGCGCGGCTACTGCAGGCAACCTACACGAGGATCTACACACACTCAAATCAAATCCCAACCTGCTCGGAGAAATCAACGACGTCCTCGAAAGGACCTGCGGTCGCCGATTCAATGGCGATACCAATGTTCACCACTTACTGCACGTTATCGTGGATGAAGTCGGCCTAGACAAACTTGAGTCGGCTGTTTTGAACCCCCTCGACCTGGATGCTGCAGGCTTCTATGGGCCTAACATACAGCAAGAAGGAGCTTGTGGAAAAGACGATGTTCACGACCCAACTTATCTCGAGCAGGTCATCGATGCAATCGGTGGAAAATCTGTCGACTGGGAGTCTCGCACTCAGAGCGTAGGTGTACCTGGATTGTTCTCCGAAGAGCCAACTGTCCTGCGTCAGGCAGCAGCAGTTCTATCTGAAGCTAAGCATGAGGGTGCGAAGATAATTGTCAGTGCCTGCAACCTCTCTCACACGATCCTCGATGTGTATCAAGGAAAGGCATCTCAAGCAACCGGACTTGCCACCAATATCCCGGTTATTCATCTGACAGAGATGCTGGCTTTCGCATTAGGCCACCACAATGACAGACTTGCTCAACTTCGAACTAGAGTAGCTGTCATAGGTGACTGATTAGTCATCAAGAAACTGTTCAAGCCCTGTTTGTCCGGTTGCTCTGAAGGTCCCCGGAGGCAGACTGCTCGGACGCGACTCATCGATTTCTACATCGTCCATTTCCGAAATCTCAACTCTGTGCATTTCGCGCTGAGAGGTTATGAATTCGATTGCAGAGAGACTACCTTCATCTGATTTTATTTCGAACTTAGAGAGGTTTGAGAGGTTGGCAACTGCCCCTCGGGCAATTTCCCTCCTGACTCTATGAACAGCTCGTCGCATATGTTCTTCTCTCCTCTCTGCAGCCACCCAAGCCCCCTCGTCTCTCGTCTCTTCGGCAATCAGAACGACCACCTCTCCCTCACGGTGTCTACCAGTCCTGCCACGACGCTGAATTGTTCTGATTTCGCTTGTCACAGGCTCGTAGAAGATTACCAAGTCAGCGCTTGGTATATCCAAACCCTCTTCCCCTACAGAAGTCGCCACCAGTACGTTAGCAGAACCATCTCTGAATTCATCCAATCTCTCTACCTGCTGCTTTGCGGTGAGTCCTTCGCTACCATCTCGACTAGACTGCCCCACAAATCTAACTGGTCGAGCACCATCGAGCGCTGACAGAGCCAACTCAAGTGCCGACACAGTATCTCTGAATGTAGCGAATACTATGACTCTGGATCTAGGGTCTCGTCGCAAACGCTCTCTAATCAGCCTACGGACAGCACCGACCTTGCTGTGCAACTCGTCCATTTCCTCAAGGCTACTAATTAATCCCGATATCCTAGGATCTCTCAGAAATCCGCGAGTGGATTTAGTTGTGGAACGATCTCCGGAAGACAGCCTGAGCAGGAATTCTCTCGAAGCCGCACATCCTTGACTTAGTAGGTGGTTGATTAGGTGGTGCAGTCGCATAGCCGTGGCAATCTGAGATACAGATTGGTAAGCGTTCGTCTCACCTCTTGAGATTGCCGCCTGGGCTCTGTCCATAGCATTAGAGAGTCCAGCATGACTTATTGCACCAGGCATAACATATCTGCCTAATCTCTTCTGTCTGTCTACTATGCCTCGTTGCCACAGAATCAATGGCTCGGCCAATTCTCTAATTTCATCCGGCACAGTCACTCTGATTTCCTGCAACTCCAGTCCTGCTAGATGCTTGGCCAGCAGGGGGTCTTCTGTAGGCCTGAGATGTATTCTCTCAATACCTAACCTTGTACAGATTTCTCTAACATGATCTTTCCTAGAGCCAGGGCTCGCTGTGGTTGCGAATACCAGTGGTTCAGAAGACTGCAAATGATACATCTCGCCCACTTGGGCCATGGCGTGCTCACCGGTGGCATGGTGGGCTTCGTCCACTACTAGGAGAGAACATTCAGACAAGTCGAGAACCCCTCTTGTGACATCATTTCGAACCACCTGGGGAGTGGCGACAATAACTCGAGAAGATTCCCAAATCTCAGGCCTCTTTGAGACTGGATTCTGGCCTGTAATTGAGACTGGTTCGATGGCTTCCAAGATTGAGGCTAGGCCCCGTAGGTGCTGCTCGACCAGAGCAACGGTAGGGGCGACGACAAGGACCCACCCGGATGTTCTCTCAAGACGTTCAGCAATTACCATCCAAGCCACTACGGTCTTTCCAGCGGCGGTTGGCAAGACTAGCATGGTTGAACCGGTCAAGGCCTCGTCTGCAGCTTCGAGCTGATATGCCCTAGCCTCTATAATGTCCGAGGACAACATAGGATGACATATCCGAGGCTGCATGGAAGAGGAATTTTGAGGTCAGGGTTCAAAATCCTTGCAGTAACTGGCCATCACTTGAACACCCCGTAGGGGTGAGTGCATACCTGTCCCGATTCGTTCATATAGGGTATGTTTGTCGCAAGGCCGCTCACTACGTGAGGTACCAGACACCATAAGGCTCTGCAAAAGCATCCTATGAGCCCCTGCCGCACTCGCGGCAAGGGTCCGGTGTCACGGTGCTTCCTTTGCGAAGTGGGCCCGCCTGAAGGCCGCTCGCGGCCCGACGACGGAGGAACTGGAGGTACAAACATGGCCGACCGAAGCAAGCCCCGCCGTGGTAGCATGGGCTTTAGCCCTAGGAAGCGAGCCATCCGACAGTTTGGCAGGATTGGGGCTTGGCCCGAATCCGATGCCTCTGAGATTCGCGTTCAAGGCTTCGCTGGATGGAAGGCAGGAATGACTCACGTCTTAGTCCGTGATAATAACCCAAACTCTCCTTCTGCAAGTCAGGAAGTCAGGAAGGCAGTTACTGTAGTAGAGGCGCCTCCGATGTCTGTTCTAGCCGTTCGTGGCTATTCCATGACTCCCTATGGTATGCAGACTGCAGGCGAGGCATGGGCCAACGCCGATTCAGATCCAGATGGATTGACCCCTCGTCTGGCCAACCAGACACGTGGTGAGCGTGATGTGGAAGAGGGCCGTAAGCCCGCCAAGCGAGGTGGGCGTATACCCAAGCGCGGTGGGTCGAGAGAGGAGGCCATGGAGGCTCTGAGGAATGCCGATCTGTGCGAGGTTCGCCTAATTGTCTGCACTCAACCATCACTGGTCAAGAGTATTACCAGCAAGACTCCCGAAATCATGGAAGTCGCTCTAGTAGGTGGAGACGACGCAGCAAAGCTCGACTGGGCTGAGGAGAGACTTGGCGGAAACATATCTCTGGAGGATGTTTACGATGCGGGCCAGGAAGTCGATGTCGTTGGTGTGACCAAGGGTAAGGGCTGGCAAGGTTCAATCAAGAGATGGGGAATCAAGTTGCTTTCTCACAAGAACAGCAAGCGTAGGAGACAGGGCGGAAACATGGGAGACTTCGGAACCAGATACGTCCGTAAGACCATCCGTCAAGCCGGTCAGGTAGGGTATCACCAAAGGACCGAACTCAATAAGAAGATCCTGAGGATATCTCAACCCGAGGACTCAGAGATTACTCCAGCAGGAGGTTTCCTCAACTATGGAGAGGTCTCCAACCCTTACATGCTGATTCAAGGAAGTCTTCCGGGACCATCCAAGAGGATGCTGAGATTCCGCGATGCAATCAGACCAAGACCATCCAAGGGCGACGTGGACATCACATACGTCAGCACATCGAGCAAGCAGGGAGCGTGATTAGATGAAGGCGAAGATGTACAATCTGGTCAATCATGTCGAGCAGGATGAACTTGATGCAGGTCTTCTCGCAGAGTACTACAGCGTAGAGGCAATTGATGGCAAGGGGATGACTCTACCGGCAACCTTCGCCGTAGAAGTCCGTGAGGACGTCATCCGATCAGCAGTTTTGGCCTCGCGTGCAAATCGTAGGCAACCCTATGGTCATCGTGAGCACGATGGCAAGCGTGCCCCCCAACCCGGCATGAAGCACTCAGTCGAGTGGTGGGGCAAGGGACGAGGCGTCTCCAGAATCATGCGTAAGACCGGACAGAGGACTGGTGCCCAGAATCCTCACACCCGTGGAGGAAGGAGAGCCCACGGACCTCTAGTGGCCAAGAACTGGTCACAGAAACTCAACTCAAAGCAGCGCCGAGTTGCTCGAAATTCAGCCATCGCCGCTACCGCCGATCGAGACATGGTCGCATCCCGCGGACACCGCTTCGATGACGCAGTTCGATTCCCAATCGTCATTGACGACTATGTCGAGACAAGGGATGGCTCTGATGAGAGGTACGATGTCGAGGCCCTCCCTCTACAATATTCTACTCGCAAGTTCGTAGCTATGATGGAAGGACTAGGGCTTGGAGCAGACCTCGAGAGAGCCAAGGATGGCCGAGGCATCAGGGCCGGTAAGGGCAAGATGAGAGGGCGAAGATACCGCACCCCGAAGAGCATCCTACTGGTAGTATCCTCTAAGGAAGGGCTGCACAAGGCTGCAGCTAACGTCCCAGGCGTCGATGTTGTCGCTGCAAAGGATCTGTGCGCAGAGGATCTCGCACCCGGCGGAGACGCCGGACGTTTGACTGTCTGGACTAAGCAGGCAATAGGGGCACTGGAGTGATTTCGATGGTTGACCCGTATGACGTAATCATCATGCCTTGGATCACCGAGAAGACTCTCGAGGCCAGAAGAGTCGCCGATGAGGATAGCGGATACCGTGAGAATAACAACAGAATCGAATTCATTGTCCACAAGGATGCGACTAAGTCTGAGATCAGAGATGCAGTCGAGCAGATGTTCGATGTCAAGGTAGCCAAGGTCAACACCAGATTCACTATCACCGGTAAGCACGCTAGCGTGCGACTAGCCGAGGGG
>CEOQ01032808.1_pt1 | contig 16218 bp, 13 predicted proteins | sample 361351 | NCBI WGS metagenome assembly CEOQ01 (sample SAMEA2619907, study PRJEB7988) | marine metagenome | biome: marine biome (ENVO:00000447); feature: deep chlorophyll maximum layer (ENVO:xxxxxxxx); material: "saline water (ENVO:00002010), including plankton (ENVO:xxxxxxxx)" | depth 60 m | reverse complement strand
AAGCGTCATGCCTAGCTTGCCAAAGCTTATTTCTATCTTCCATCTCGGATGTCCATTGAAAAGCGGACCCTCCGAACTCCTCGGCAATCCCTTGAACAGTTTCCGCTTGTTCTTTTGCCCCCGCTTCAGTGCCGTGAAATTCGAAAAATATAGTAGGCTTTTCTTCATAACCTTCTAATTTTGAATAACTTATACATGCCCCCATTTGGACATCGTCCAGTAATTCCATCCTTGCTACTGGAATACCCGTTTGGACTATCAGGATAGATGTGTTCACAGCACTTTCTAGATCCTCAAATTGACATACAGCTGATGTGATAGCTTCTGGAATACCATAAACTTTTAACCGTATTTCCGTTATAATGCCCAGGGTGCCTTCAGAACCTACAAATAGTCGGGTAAGGTCGTAACCGGCAGAGGATTTCTTGGCTCTCCTTGCTGTTTGTACAATGCGGCCATCAGCCGTTACAACGGTCAAAGATAGAACGTTTTCCCGCATAGTACCGTACCGCACAGCATTGGTGCCAGATGCTCGCGTTGCCGCCATGCCGCCAATTGATGCATCGGCTCCCGGATCAATCGGAAAAAATAGCCCGGTGTCTCTCAAGTGGTCATTAAGTTGCTTGCGAGTAACGCCAGCCTCTACTTTAACATCCAGGTCTTCCTCGTTGATCTCTAAAACTTCTTTCATCATAGATAAATCGATACATATTCCACCTTTTAAGGCTGCGATGTTGCCTTCCAATGAGGTGCCCACGCCAAACGGTACAATAGGGAATTTGTGATCTGCACAAATTTTAACGACTTCAGCAACGTCTTCGGTGGATTTTGCGAAAAAGACGCCATCTGGTGAAGCTGTGCTGTGATAACTTTCTCCTTTCCCGTGTCTTTCTCTAATAGCATCGGCTGTCGTAAATTGATCGCCAAACCGTTGTACCATTATTCCAATCACTTTTTCACGAGTTATCGCATCTGAGGGTATTGCGTCGACGTGCATCTATCTTCCCCGAAAACATTAAATCCTATCGGTTGCGAGATCTTAGCCTATTATTATATCAAATATAAATTAATTGCTAAGGACAAAATTTTATCAATACACAAAATCTGGCAGAGATTATTAACCAATGAAATATTTCTAGGAGGATTAAAAAAATAGCAGTTTACGAAAAAAAAGAGTACTTATTTGAAAAACTTTGCCTCATCACTTTTGGACTAAAATGATATTATGAGCATTTGGGGTAAAATCATAGGTGGCGCAGCGGGGCTTGCTCTCGGCGGTCCTCTTGGTGCTTTGGTAGGGACGGCAGCGGGGCATGCAGTCGATAAAATAGCATTAAATTATGGAGATGCGCCCATAGATGAGGAAGCATCAAAGCAGAAGATAGCTTTTACAATTGGGGTTATTGTTCTCTCGGCTAAGATGGCGAAAGCAGACGGGGTGGTAACGAAGGATGAAATTGCGGCTTTTCGTAAAATTTTTCATATATCTGAAAAAGAAATTAAGAATGTTGGACGCGTTTGGGATTTGGCGCGGAGGGATGTTGCTGGTTTTGAAATTTATGCGAGACAGATTGAAAAATTATTTAACCCTCAATCTCCAGTTTTAGAGGAGCTTTTAGGAAGTTTAATTTATATTGCCCAGGCAGATGGCGTTGTTAACCCAGAAGAAATTGATTATTTGGAGAAGGTGGCTAAGATCTTCGGATTTGATGAAGTTCAATTTAGGCGATTGTTAGCAATTTATAATGTATCAAAAGCAGACGACCCATATAGTATTTTGGGTGTTAATCAATCCGCTTCAGATGAGGAAGTAAAACTTGCCTACAGACAGCTTACTTTGGAAAATCATCCGGATAAGCTCGTAGCCAGCGGAATGCCGGAGGAGTTTGTGCGTCAGGCGACAGAGAAGATGGCTACAGTGAACGTAGCCTATAGCGATATCATCCAACAAAGGGCGGAAAATTAAGTTAGCTCTCTCACAATAGCAGTCTGCGCGATCACGGTAATGTTATGTGAAAAAGATTGTTTATTTTTTGCAATGGTATGATTACTCTCTAAAAATGAGAACAAAACAAGAACAAATAAAATCCGGAAGGCGATTACTTTATCTCTGGTTTCCTTACCTTTCGATTGAACGGCATAAGCGTATCGAGAACAAGAAAAGAGAAAAACACAATAATTTGTCAGGTATGATAATTGTTCAAGATCAGACAGGACGGAGAGTTGTTGTTGCTTCTTGTTCTTTGGCATCGCAAATAGGCGTTATGCTTGGACGATCGCTTGAAGATGCCCTAGCAGTGTGTCCAAATTTATCGATATTTGAAATAGACCTGATTGCAGATCAAATGACGATTGAAGCCCTGGCGGACTGGTGTGGACGATATACGCCGCTTGTCGCTGTTGATAGGGAAAATACGGTGATAGGGGATGCTGGAATTTGGCTGGATATTACAGGCTGTGCCCACCTTTTTGGTGGAGAAGTTGCTCTTCTAAATGACATTATTAAACGTTTAACAGAGATGAGCTGGACAGCGTTCGGTGCTATTTCTGATACACCGGGTAGTGCTTGGGCTGTAGCACATTGTAATAAGGGTGTATCTCAGGTAATTGCGCCAGGCGAGCAGCAAGCAGCTCTTTCTGAACTGCCCTTATCTGCTTTACGTTTGCCAACGGATACAGTTGACGATTTGAGTAAAGTTGGGTTGCGAAAAATTAGTGAATTAATTTCAGTACCAAGAGCCCCTCTTCGGGCTAGATTTGGTAAGAATGTAAGACTTCGCTTAAATCAAGCATTAGGCATAGAAAAAGAATCTGTGTCGCCACAAACATTGCATTCACCATATTTGGCAAGATTGGTTTTAACTGATCCGGTTAGTACTTCAGAATCAATAAAACAAATTTTTAGTCATTTACTTTCTCAGGTAATTGAGATGCTTGTAATGCGTTCGTTAGGTATAAGGCAGCTACGGCTTAATTTGTACAAAATTGATGGCAGGATCCAAGATTTAAAAATCAGGACCAGTCAAGTAAGCCAAAACTCAGCTATAGTTTTGAGATTATTCTCCGAAAAAATCGATAATTGCCTATTAGACACGGGAGTTGACGTTGTTACGCTAGAAGCAACGGAAACTGATGTTATTCAACATAAGCAAGTCTATTTAAATAATGAAAGTGAAACACTCCAGCTGAGATTACCGGAACTTATTGATAGTCTAACAAATAGGTTTGGTGTTAGTTCAGTAACATTACATTCATTAAAAGAAAGTTACTGTCCAGAACGTTCTGAAACCAAATGGAACGCCGTTTCTAATCTAGAGATACCTAGAACGAGCGGAAAGGTACAACGGCCGCTGGATTGTTTTTTGGCTGTGCGGCCGTTACGCCTAGTAGATACTCCAGAGCGTCTAGACTCTATTTTGTTATGCAAGCGTGGCAGGCCCAAGAATTTTGGATGGCGCCATAACAATATACAAATAAGGCGAGTTAACGGTCCAGAGCGTATTAGTCCAGAATGGTGGTGCATGGAAAATTACCATCTGACACGCGACTATTTTAGAGTTGAAGACATTCATGGGTGTCGATACTGGTTATTTAAGGAATTCCTGAAAAAAAATAGTGAAACCTCACATTGGTATCTGCACGGTTTTTTTGCCTAAGAAGTCATATGATGAAAAAATATGTAGCAGAATATGCCGAGCTTAATGCACTGAGCAATTTCAGTTTTCTCGAAGGCGGTTCCCATCCAGAAGAACTCATTGAAAAGGCGGCGTTTCTTGGTTACAGGGCCATAGCCTTGACGGACCGTAACACACTCGCTGGAGCAGTTCGATTTCACATAGCAGCTAAGGCCATAGGAATTCAGGCAATCATAGGGGCACGGATAGATATTGAAGACGGGGCTAATTTTATATGTTTGCCAAAAGACCGCAACGCATACAGTAGATTAACAAGGTTACTGACACTAGGTAAGCGCCGAGCCCGAAAGTCAATGTGTAAATTGTGGCGTGCAGATATTGCTGAATATTTACATGGGCAAATCTTAATCATCCTACCTCCATTATCATTTAATGCGCCAAAGGTATATGTAGACCAAAACAAAATAGACTCGGAATTTGCAGATGAGCTTTCAAAATGGGTGGAACACGTGCCCGGATCAGTCTATCTCGGCGCTTCCTTATGTTATAGAGAGGATGATGACTCTAGACTGTCGGCATTGCAAAGATTAGCTGAAAAATCTGGTGCGCCAATGGTTGCAACTAATGACATTTTATATCACGAACCTAGTCGTCGACCGCTTCAAGATCTTTTAACGTGTATACGTAAACAATGCACTATATCGCAAGCTGGCTTCGAACTCGAGTTAAATGCGGAGCGTTATCTAAAGTCTCCCCTGAAAATGAAAAACGGATTTGAGAAATATCCGAATGCTATTGCCAAGACAATCGAGATAGCTGACAGATGTGATTTTTCAATGGCTGACATAATATATGAATATCCAAGTGTTCTAACTCAATCGGGTAATAGTGCGGAAGATGAGTTAAGAGTCAGAACTTGGGAAGGAGCACGAAAGCGTTATTCAATTGATAGATATCCACTAGGAATTCCTAAAGCTGTTCAAAAACAGATAAAGTATGAACTAGATATAATAGGAAGATTAAAATACGCGCCATATTTTCTAACTGTTTATGACATAGTGAAATTTGCACGTGAGCGTAATATTTTATGTCAAGGCCGTGGTTCCGCTGCAAATTCGGCTGTTTGTTATTGCCTGGGCATAACGGCAGTTGACCCAAATCAATCTGCGATATTATTTGAGCGGTTTATCAGCGAAGCTCGTGGAGAGCCACCAGATATAGATGTTGATTTCGAGCATGAGCGACGTGAAGAAATAATTCAGCACATTTACAAGACGTATGGTAGGGAGCGTGCTGGATTAGCCGCAACAGTGGTTACTTTTCGTTCGCGTAGCGCTATACGCGAGACCGGAAAAGCAATGGGCCTCTCAGATGCCATAGTCGATGTATTAGTCAGTCAGGTTCGCGGCAGTAATATCGACAATATGTCTACTGCAAAATTATTAGAAATTGGCCTTGATCCTAAAGACAAAGTTCTCCGACTTGTTATTAAACTGGCTAAAGAATTAATCGGTTTTCCTAGGCATCTCTCTCAGCACGTTGGTGGTTTCGTAATAACACGTGATAGATTAGACGAATTGGTTCCAATAGAAAATGCTGCAATGGCGGACCGTACAGTTATTGAATGGGATAAGGATGACCTAGATGCACTTGGAATATTGAAAGTAGATGTGTTGGCACTTGGCATGCTGAGCTGCTTGCGAAAAGGCTTTGACATAGCCCGCCGTCACTACGGCCTTGAGCTTGATTTGTCAAATATCCCGCCGGAGGACCCTGTAGTATATGATATGTTGTGCAAGGGCGACTCACTAGGCGTTTTTCAGTTGGAAAGTCGTGCGCAAATGGCAATGCTGCCTCGGCTTAAACCAAGATCATTCTATGATTTAGTTATCGAGGTAGCAATAGTAAGGCCTGGTCCAATACAGGGTGATATGGTGCATCCTTACATAAAGCGCCGTAATGGCGATGAGCCCGTTTATTTGCCGTCTAAGGAATTACACGAGGTACTTCATAAAACGCTGGGTGTACCTCTATTCCAAGAACAAGCAATGAAAATTGCTATTATCGCTGCAGGTTTCACTCCTGATGAGGCAGATCAATTACGCAAGGCAATGGCCACGTTTCGTAAAACTGACAAAATTAGTAAACTAGGCCTTAAAATGATCACTGGTATGGTTGAAAGAGGCTATGAAAGGTCATTCGCAGAGCGTTGCTTTAGACAAATTGAGGGGTTTGGTAATTATGGTTTTCCAGAAAGTCATGCGGCTAGCTTTGCATTGTTGGTGTACATATCGAGTTGGATGAAATGCCATATGCCAGCTACTTTTGCAGCCGCCTTATTGAATTCTCAGCCTATGGGGTTTTATGCGCCAGCGCAGATTGTCCGAGACGCTCGCGAGCATGGAGTTGTTGTACTGCCACCTGATGTAAATATGGCTAATTGGGATTGTGACTTGGAAGGCCAAAAAGATGGAGTTCTGGCTTTAAGGCTAGGGATGAATCAAATTAAAGGTTTAAGAAAAGGGGAGGCGGCTCTTATCGAAAATAATAGGCAAGGAGGGTATAGAAATCTAGAAGAACTAAGTATTCGTGCAGGCATCCAACCTGCAACGTTAGAAATATTAGCCCGCGCAGATGCATTTCAATCACTTTCACTTTCGCGACGGCAGGCATTCTGGCAGGTGCGTGGGCTAAATGCTTCCGTATTTAAAAATACTCAGGGAAACAAAAAGGAATTACCATTGTTTAATGCCCTTTTAGATGGCGACAAGAATTTTGTTGGCGATAACGAGCCTGAAGTAAGTTTGCCAGTTGCTAATCTTGGTGAAGAGGTAATAGATGATTATTCGTCTCTTAAATTATCTCTTAAGTCGCACCCTCTTAGTTTATTACGTAACATTTTGTCTAAAGGTTTTTACAAGCCAATTTCTGTCTTTACTGGCCTAAATGATGGTGACTTTGTTAGTGTGGCAGGGTTGGTCTTAGTGAGACAGCGTCCAAGTACAGCCAAGGGGGTTTTATTCATCACTATTGAAGATGATACGGGTGTTGCAAATCTCGTTATTTGGTCTCGTCAATTTGAGCGTTTTAAACGCGCGGTTATGAATGCAAAGTTATTAGGTGTAACAGGAAAATTACAACGCGAGGGTGAAGTTGTGCACTTGATTGTGCAGCATTTACAAGATTTAACATTTTATTTATCGGAGTTACGGGAACAAAAACAGTGTCAGCCTGTGACAAGCAGCAACTTTATTAATAATGCTAAAATTCAAATGTCAAAAAATACAGTTCAATCAGCAAAAAATAAAAAGAGCGATGGGAAAATAGCGCGGGTGAATTTTAATAGCCGCGACTTTCATTAATAACGTCAAAAGAAGACTTTCCCTAAAATATTGTTAAGCAAACAGCTTTTGTTATTAAAACTGGTATGTAGATGTATCGCTAATGCGATGACAAATTCATAAATAAAACGATACACTCTTCATAACCGAACAACGTAGGAGGGGGATATGGTTTTGGAAGCGAGTTCAAACAATGGTGTAAATCAAGAGCAAGACGCAGGTGACTTAGCACAAAAACAAAGAGCAATTTACAACAGCCCTGAGAATTTTTTCAATTGGTCCTGGCCTTCAGTGCCTCGCCATCAATTTTTGAATGAACGGCACAGGGCTTTCGATCCCGAAGGTAAAACTGGTTTGATAGAACTTGATATTTCTGACCAATTGGAAACAGCTTATCCAGCGACGATACCAGCTATTTTAGCGCGCTACATAAGAATAAATACTGGTGACAAAATAGATCACTCGTTCATTGCGTCTGGTGAGGTTTACTATGTTTTGGCGGGAGATGGAGAAAGTACAAATAATACAGATAAAGTTCGTTGGGCAACTGGAGACGTTTTCTGTTTTCCTGGAGGCAATACAACTACGCATGAGGCGCAAAAGACAGCGATATTATTTTGTGTCACGAACGAACCACTTCTCGCATTTGAAAATTTGCAGGCGCCGTTGCCCGGTATGTCTAGAAGTGAAACGGTTCATTGGCCGCACTCGGAAATAGAAAAGCATTTATCTGAGATCTATGAACGTCCAAAAACGGCAGAAACGTCAGGAGTATCCATACAGTTCTCGACGCCAGCAACAGCTCCCAGCAGGAATACAATTCCCATGATTAATACAGCAATTAATACACTTGAAGCTGGCGGCGACCAACGTCCCCATCGTCATAATGGAGCCGCAATAACGTTAGCGATTGAGGGTGAGGGCATCCATTCTATGATAGAAGATGAAAAGGTGCCATGGGTAAGTGGAGCGGCGCAAATTACGCCCGGCGCAGAACTTCACTCTCATCATAATAGAGGAAATAGAAGGATGCGAAGCTTTGTTATCCAGGATGAAGGATTACATTTTTATCTTCGTACACCTGGGTTTAGTTGGGACTAAAAAACCATCGTGGAAAAAAGAAACTAATTTCAAATCTTTATAAAAATGGGAGTAGTCGTCATGTCTAATCCATTACGCGAGAGGATAAGGTCGGGAAAAGTTTGCGCAGGTGTTTTGACTAGTATGCCTAGTACCAATATGGCGCAAACGCTCTCGAATTCTGGTTTTGATTGGTTGTTTATTGATATGGAGCATGGCGCCATTGATATAGCATCGTGCTACAATATGATAACTGCAACTTCGGGAACCATGTGCTCGCCAGTCGTTCGCGTAATGGAACCTTCAATAGCTTATACAAAACCAGTTCTTGATTCTGGTGCAATGGGCATTGTATTTCCCATGATCACCTCTAAGGAAACTGCAGAAGCTGCGGTTGCAGCTGTAAGGTATCCTCCTATAGGTGAAAGGGGTTGGGGGCCATTCTATGCTCCTATGCGGTGGCAGAAAAAAGATCCCATTGAATATTATAAAAGCTCGGATGACGTTGTTATCATTTCGCTTATTGAACACATAGACGCTATTAACAACATTGAAGAAATAATAAAAGTAGAAGGTATAGATGTGTTTTTTATAGCGCCGATGGATCTCGCCGCTAGCATGGGCCATGTTGGCGACAGAGATCATCCCGATGTACAAAAAGCAATCGCTGAAGCCGAGGCATGCATAGGAAGAAGTAAGGGAGCCCTTGGCGGGTTATGTTTATCTGCCAGCGAGGGAAACGAAAAAATTCAAAAGGGGTACCAGGTTTTATTAATGGGTTTTGACCTTTTACTCATAGAGGTTGGTGTAAAGTCCATGCTAGATGGATTAAATCGATGACGACAGTAATGGGATTAACCGATGAGCAAGTTACTGAGTATAAAGAACAGGGTTGGGTTGTCCTTCCTAGTGTTTTTTCCCGAGAAGAACTCTCAGTTCTTGAAAGAACGTCCGAGGAAGTTTTAAAAAGGCCAGGCCCGGAGGTTGCGAGAGAGGCGGACGGCTCACCTCACGTGTGTTGGGGGATGCATCTCTTTGATGAGCGTTTCGAAGCATTAACTCGACATCCGGAGTTATTGTATCCTGTTGAACAGCTCTTGGAATCAAAAGTATTTGTTCATCAGTCACGGATAAATATTAAGCAGAAAAATGGATCTATCGTTGAGTGGCATCAAGATTTTGGAACGTACCACCGAATTGACGGGATCCCTGAAGCTAGGGGAATTATGGTCGGGATTTTTCTAGACGATGTTACGTCGTGCAATGCTCCAGTACTTGCAATACCCGGGTCTCATAAAAACGGTTTAGTTTCTGAGGCGGTTATAGACGAGGAAGTTGGTGATCATGAAGGGGCTGCCAAATTTCGTTACGATATTACTGACGACACGTTATCTCGTTTAGTTGATGAGCATGGTATTAAAGCAATAGAAGGTCCTGCGGGGACTATTCTTTTAATGAATATGGCGGTTGTACACGGCTCAACTATAAATATTTCACCCCTTAGAAGGCTCCTATTGTATATAAACGTCAGTGCGGTTGATAATAAGGGGGAGAGTTTTGCTAGACCAGAATATTATGCGGCGAGAAATTTTGCTCCACTAGAAGCCTTAAAGCCAGACTGCCTTTTAGGTTTTGATAAAAATTGATAAGGCCTTAGCCCCCGGTTACGCTCATATGTCTGTTGACTGGTTCTACCGGAGTATTCCGATCAATTATAAAATCGTGCCCTTTGGGCTTACGCGCAATTGCTTCGTGTATTGCTGCTGTTATAGCCTCGTCGCCTTCAGAATCCCGCAATGGTGCTCTCAAATCGGCGGCGTCTTCTTGACCTAAACACATGTAAAGGGTTCCTGTGCAGGTGACACGAACTCTGTTGCAGCTCTCACAAAAATTATGGGTAAGGGGAGTTATGAAGCCAAGTCGTCCACCTGTCTCTTTTACCCGGGTATACCTCGCTGGTCCTCCCGTTTTGTATTCTATATCTTCAAGCGTGAAGTGCTCAGCTAAATTATTCCTTACGTTAGTAAGAGGTAAATATTGGTCAATTCTAGTTTCACTGCCAATGTCACCCATGGGCATAACTTCTATAATGGTCATATCGTAGCCTTTACTGCCTGCCCAGTTTACCATATCTTTCAATTCTTCTTCGTTGGTGCCTTTAAGCGCGACCGTATTGATCTTTATATCAAGCCCTGCGGAATTAGCTGCATTTAAACCATCTAACACCTGCCCAAGATCACCCCATCGTGTAATTTTTTTGAACTTATGCGGGTCCAAAGTATCGATTGACACATTCAGTCTTTTCACACCATGGTCCGCTAGCTGGTAGGCATATTTAGACAGTTGGGATCCATTTGTTGTTAAGGTTAATTCCTCGAGCCTGCCTGCGACCAGATGTTTAGATAGCGAAGCTATGAGGTTCATTATATTTTTTCGGACGAGAGGCTCGCCCCCGGTTAATCTTAACTTCTTTACACCTTGGTTAATAAAAACGTTGCAGAGTCTTTCCAATTCCTCAAGTGTCAACAGATCCTTTTTGGGAAGAAAGGTCATATTTTCCGACATGCAATATGTGCATCGGAAATCACAGCGGTCCGTTACCGAAACGCGAAGATAAGAAACTGTGCGCCCAAATGGATCTATCATTCAAAAACTCAGGGTTCGTTATATACAAATTAACATAACGAAAATTATATCTTTTCCGGAAAGAATAGCAAGACCTATAATTAGTATAATATGAATTTTAGTCAGAGTTGTTGTCGCAGTTTATTAAAACACTCAGCCACGCCAAGTGTAATATTTTTGATGGGTTTAGGGGGAAAAGTTCTATGGGCTATGGACGAAATAAGATCGAACCCAATGGAATTCCCTGTTATTGCTTCGCTGATCAGTTTGCCGATTAATCCAGACAATACTAATCCATGACCCGAAAAACCTTGAGCATAATAGATCTGGGAATTAATCTGGCCGATATGCGGCAGCTTGTTGATTGTGGATGAAATTAAACCACTCCATGTATAATCAAGTTCAAATGCAGTAAGCTGCGGAAATAAACGTTTAACTCTCTTCTCGATAATTTGCTTCATATTATTTGGCTCTTTGCCCAAAAAATTAACACCGCAGCCGAAGAGCATCCGTCCCCCGTTAGTTATCTGATAATAGTCCGGTATTTTGTTGCAGTCGGCGATGGTTATATTGCCCGGTAGGGTGGATTGAATTAATGCTGCTGATAGGGGGGATGTAACGCCTATGAAACTGGTGACTGGTATCGACTTGGAAACTAATTTGGCGTTATCTGAAATTAAATAAGCATTGCCTGCGAGAAACACATATTTTGGTTTAATACAGCCTTCCCTGGTATGTACACTGATATCCGGAGTTTGAGAAATCAATAGAGCTGGACTTTGCTCAAAAACTCTAACATTCATCTCTTTAAGTTGCTGCGTTAAGCCTAGCAGATATTTGAAAGGATTTATTTGGCCGCAAGTTTTATCAAAAAGGGCGCCTGTATACCGGGTGGTTTTAACTAACTTGTCCAAATCACATTTTTCGAGAAGTGTTGTTTGCTCATAGTTATATTTCGTCCGCAGACGGTTGTGCAAAATTTCTAATTCTCGCAGTTGGTATGAGTTGGTGGCCGCATAAATATAGCCAAAACTTCTATCGCAGTTGATATTATAATTGTGAATATTTTCATCGATTTCACCTAAAGCAGAATCCACCATTTGCCAGAGTATTCTTGTGTTTTCTAACCCTAAAATATCTTCCAACACCCCTAAGTCGGAGCCAAAGCCATTAGCAGTATGCCCGCCATTTCGGCCAGATGCTCCGCAACCGATTTTTTGCGCCTCTAATAATGCTACGGAAAGTCCTTTTTTCGCTAGGTTTAAAGCTGCTGAAACACCAGTTAATCCGCCACCTACGACGCATACATCGGTTTGCAGTTCACCTTTTAGAGCGTCAAAATTGGAGAAAGGATCTGTCGTCGCATGATAAAATGTATTTGCGTCAGCTGGTATACGATGCCTCAATACAAGGTTATTTGACATTTCTAATGCCTATTTTAGACCAAAAGTTCTTTAAAGAGTTCAAGCAAAAAACATAAATCCTCTTTGCTATCTTACCATGAACCTTATAAGTTTTTGAAATGTGTAAAATATTTTTTGAATACTGGATAATTAGTTTTTGATTGGGGAATGACTTTGTCTGATTTCGATTTGGTAATACGTGGTGGCACAATTGTGAATGCTGCTGAAATCTCAAAATGTGAAGTTGGTATAACAGACGGCCGCATTGTCGCATTGGGCGAAGCCTTGGGCACAGGAAAACAAGAGATCGATGCCGCAGGTAAATTCGTAATGCCAGGCGGGATCGATAGTCATTGTCATATTGATCAGCGGTCAAGCGGTGGCGGCAGGAACGCTGAGACATTCTTAAGCGGCACACGATCTGCCGCTTGTGGTGGAACAACAACTATTATTTGCTTCGCCGCGCAGGAAAAAGGAGAACTCCTAACTCCGGTAGTAGAAGAATATCACAAGCGTGCGAAGCAATCCTGCATCGACTATAGTTTTCACTTAATCATTAGCGACCCAAGTGACGAAGTAATGAATGATGAAGTGCCAAAACTTATAGATCAAGGACACCGGTCTCTAAAAATTTTTATGACATATCCTCGCAATAAGCTAAATGATGCGGAAATTCTTAGAGTACTAGAGACCGCCAAGAAGAAGCAGGCACTGGTTTGTGTTCATGCAGAAAATCACGACGCTATAATGTACATGACAGAGAAGTTGTTAGCAGCAGAAAATAATAGTACAAAATTTCACGCTTGGGCAAAGCCCCCCCTTGTGGAACGTGAAGCAGTTCACAGAGTTATAATGTTATCTGAGTTGCTTGATGTTCCTATTCAGATTTTTCACGTTAGTTGTGAAGAAGCGGCCGAGGAAATAAGGCGTGCTCAGCAAAGAGGCTTGAAAATATTTTCTGAAACTTGTCCCCAGTATTTTGTTTTGACAGACAGGGATCTTGATCGGGATCAGCGAGAGGGGGCTAAGTTTGTTTGTTCACCAGCTCCCCGGACAGAAGGTGACCAAGAAGCAGTTTGGGATCACGTTCGTTTAGGAACAATTGGCAACGTCACATCAGATCATGCACCGTATAATATAGATGAACTAGAGGGCAAGTTTTGGGCTGGTGATAATGCTCCGTTCAGTCAGATAGCAAATGGCGTTCCGGGTCTTGAAACGAGAATGCCTATCACCTTTTCTGAGGGCGTTGTTAAGGGACGGATCGATTTGCAAACTTTCGTTGCAGTCACATCAACGAACGCAGCCCGATTATTTGGGCTATATCCTCAAAAAGGGACAATATCTGTCGGTGCTGACGCAGATATTTGCATATGGGATGCTGACAAAGATGTTACCATTACCCAAGATATACTGCATCATGACACCGATTACACCCCGTTTGAAGGCCTTCAGGTCACAGGCTGGCCGTTCATTACAATAAGTCGTGGTAAAATAGTTTGGGAGAATGGAAAAGTTAAATGTGAAGCTGGCTGGGGGAAATTCCTTGCACGAGATCCATATGAGTACATTCAGCCGCGAGGTGTTTTGCCTACGCCATTCGACCCCGTTTCACTGGCTACAACTTCCAAGTAGAAAGCGACATGAATATTGCATTTTTTAGAAGTCACGGGCAAAAGGAGTAAAAATGAGTAGGATTATTAATCTTGGTGCTGCGCAAATGGGGCCGATCGCGCCTGACGAAAGCAGGGAGAGTTGTGTCTCTCGGATGGTGGATCTGATCAAACAAGCAAGCTCTAGAGGATGCAGTTTCGTTGTTTTTCCTGAACTGGCTTTGACAACATTTTTTCCAAGGTATTATGAAGAAGATATCACCCGGATGGACGATTGGTATGAAAAAGAAATGCCAAGTAAAACGACACTGCCTTTGTTTGAAGCGGCAGCTGCCGCGAAAATAGGTTTTTATCTTGGATATGCCGAACTTACGCCGGAGGGTAGACGGTTTAATACTGCAGTACTTGTTGATCAGGACGGCAAAATAATTGGTAAATATAGAAAAGTGCACCTTCCGGGTCATTCTGAGTATGATGCAGAAAGACCATTTCAGCATTTAGAAAAAAGATATTTTGAGCCTGGGGATTTAGGTTTTGGTGTTTGGCGACAACAAAAGTCAATCATGGGAATGGCAATATGTAACGATAGGCGGTGGCCTGAAACTTACCGTGTCATGAGTTTAAAAGGCGCGGAAATTATCGTCCTCGGATACAATACCCCCGATCTGAATACATCGGGCAAGGAACAAAACCACCTCAGAATGTTTCATAACCACCTGACGATGCAGAGTAATGCATATATGAATGGCTGCTGGGTAATTGGCACTGCAAAGGCAGGCGTTGAGGACGGCTGTATGTTGATAGGCGGTTCATGTATTATTCAACCGTCTGGGGAAATTGCTAGTCAGGCCGCCACTTTAGATGATGAACTAATAACCTTTGCTGCCGATATTGATATTTGTAATATGCCAAAAGACACCATTTTTAACTTTGCCAAACATCGTCGCACTGAACACTATTCGATCATTACAGAACAGACAGGTGCGGAGCTACCGGAAGACCTGAAATGACAAGCAGAAGTGTCAGTGAGCGAGCGAATTAATCTGGGCGGTCCATTTGAAAAACGTCAATGGTTGTTGAGTAATCCATGTAGCCTAGTCGTGAGACTGGTTTATAGATGGTAACGTCAACCAATCCATCCCTTATTATTTTTGGATCGACATGTATTCCTATCACTTCGCCGAATATAACCCAATTTTCCTTTCCTTCCCTCCAGCAGGGCATTTGAACACTTTGGATGTATCTGCATTCCAAATGTACCGGTGCTCCCTTTACCCTCAGCGGTTTAACTAATTCTGATGGTTCGCCCTCAAGGCCTGCATTGGGCATTTCGTCTTCGCCGTAGGGAAGGTGAATGGAAGTCTGATTCATGGCCTCCTTTTGCTGATAACTCACAATTGAGCAAACAAACTCTCCAGTGGTCTCGGCGTTAACCTGACTATCTTTTTTCCCCCTTTCATCCGGTGAGCCGCCTGAAGCAAACATTACGCAAGGTGGATCAGAGCATACGGCATTGAAAAAACTGTATGGCGCGAGATTATTCTTGCCATTCGAACTAATAGTGGAAATCCAGCCAATGGGCCGAGGAGACACAAAGGCCTTAAAAGGATCGCGTCGAAAACCGTTTTCTCTATGAGAGCCTGGCTTGTAAAACATTTAAATCTCCTTTTATTTATTTTTGCATTTGAGATCCCAAGTCAAGCCCGGTATGCCACTCGTAGCCAATGACTGGCATGAAATTGAAATCTTTGATTAAAAAAGCGGATGAAAAATCAGAATAAGTGTCACTTAGCTCGCTTTGGGTTAAATTAAATAAAGGCGTTTGTGAATAGGGAAATTTACACCTCATTTTCTTTGGCAAGAGCATCTAATATTGGACACTCTGGTCTATCATCTCCACTGCAGTTTTTCGATAAATGGTGTAGTTGATTTCTAAGGTTCTGCAACTCTTCTAGTTTCTTATCTATCTTTAATAGCTTTTCTAGTGCCAACTCTTTTACTTCTCTACTGGGACGATTTTTATCCTGGTACAGTGAAAGCAGTTCTCTGCACTCCTCAATACTAAATCCAAACCGACGAGCCCTCCCTATAAACTGCAGCTTGGCTATGTCGTCTTTTGAATATACCCGATATTGGTTCTGCGGATCTTGGTAGGCTGTGACCAAGCCTATATTGTCGTAATAGCGCACGGTTTTAATGGTAAGGCCTGAGATTTTTGCCGCTTGGCTTATGTTCATATTCTAACACTGCCTTACTGTTGCTGGAGGGTTTAGTTTAGCATCAGAGCGATATTTTTCAACAGACACATTAATTGCCTGGAGCAGAAATTCTAGTGAAGGAAGTTCATAACTCTTAAGCCTTATGAGTAGCACTTGAAACCTTAACCTTTAATATTAATATCCCAAATGTCTTCTTTGAAATATGGGGCCTAAAGGAAAAATGAAATTCATTTACTTTTCTGCTTTTGGCGCCGTATCTGTGCTTCTTGTAAATGTGTATTTTTTTTCTACTCCGTCAGGAA
>CEOQ01035677.1_pt1 | contig 16254 bp, 15 predicted proteins | sample 361351 | NCBI WGS metagenome assembly CEOQ01 (sample SAMEA2619907, study PRJEB7988) | marine metagenome | biome: marine biome (ENVO:00000447); feature: deep chlorophyll maximum layer (ENVO:xxxxxxxx); material: "saline water (ENVO:00002010), including plankton (ENVO:xxxxxxxx)" | depth 60 m | reverse complement strand
AAACAAAAACATCCCAAGCCTAGCAGCCCATGTCACAACAAAAACCCCTATTAACAAAGTACGAGTTTCATATGTTTCTAGACTAGTCAAAACCAAAACCGCCATTGATATATAAGTCAATGAGCCAGTCAAATCAAAATGCTTTTCTGTTTTAAAAATATATGAAGGTATAAACGCAATCCATTGAATCATAAATATCAAGCAGCCACATACAGCAAACAGCGGCCATCCAACTAGATTGATGGAATGGCGGCTTCCTGCAAATATAAAAAGTGATGACACTGCAACACTCAATAAAATAATGGCTATTGTGATTAGGTTAGTACGTAGCAACTATAATCCAATTGACTTTAGGTAATCATTTAGTAATAAAAATAATATTGATTGTATAATATAGCGAATCAAGATTTATAATTTATTGGAATCAATTTTATCAAATCGAGTCAAATCACCGGAGAAATCATTTGGATAAACTAAACTACATTAAACATACCTTAACTTCAGTACATCTAAGAATCCTATCTATATGTGATGGTCTTAGCCATGAACAATTGGTATGGAGACCTTCACCAACAGCTAATAATATCGCTTTCAACATATGGCATATAAGCAGGGGAGAGGAAAGTATAGCTAATTTAATAAACTCTACGCAAAAACATATTTGGATATCTGAAGGTTGGCGAGAAAGGTTTGGACATAATGAAGAAACTGATGAATACAAAAACGCTTGTGATATTTTAAATTTACCAATGCCAGAACACTCAATATTGATTGGATATATGGAGGCCGCATTTGAAAAAACAATTTCCATTGTTGATCAACTTACAAATGACTCACTTGAATTTGCTATTGACCAAGCAAAACCTGAATATACATCATCAATATATCTTGCACATTTAACTACGCATAAAAATAGCCACCATGGACAGATAGATTATATTAGAGGATTGCAATCACCCGGCTGGTCAGCAAAATCGGGAATAGGCATGATTACCTAAATTTAAACAGATGATTTACGCCCACCTAATTCCTATAATTAACAAACTGCAATGGCTGCTCAATATTTAAATCTTTAATGTGCTTAATCGCTGCCTGTAAATCATCTCGATTCTTCCCTATGACCCGTAATTCATCACCTTGAATCTTAACCTGCACTTTCAATTTAATTTCTTTCACAGATTTTGTGATTTTCTTACAAATATCTTGTTCAATGCCTTGATGTATATCAGAAGTTTGCCTAATTGCATCACCTGAAGCTTTTTCTTCTTTTTTAATCACCAACGATCTTGGGTCCAATTTCCGCTTGACCAAATTTTCTTTAAACATTTCAAGCATTTGTGTTAGCTTAGTCTGGTCATCTGCCAATATTACAATTTCTGATTCATTCCGGTTAATAGTACAATTAGAGCCTTTAAAGTCAAACCTGTTGACAATAATCCTCATTAACATATTAATTGCATTATCTACTTCATTCAAATCCACTTTTGATACTACGTCAAACGATGGCATTTTTGTTTAACTCCAAATTTGATATTCTTTTATTGTATGAATTAACAATTTTGTCAAAGAGTTAATTTAATCAATCTTTATTACACCTTTATTGTAGACCATTTTTTGTGTTATTTTACAACCTCGTAATACCAATAATATAATTTCAAGAGGCCATTATGTCGAAACTTAATATAGCTATAGTTAAAAAAAACAATGTTGATAGGGTCGTAAGTATTGAAGATGACATAGCTTACGATTTGAATGCTGCCTATTTATCCATGTCAAAAGACAAAAAGATGGATATATCTAATTCAAATCAATTAGTACCGGATAACTTTGAAGACTTTATTAAACAAGGAGACATAGCTATTAATAACAGCTCAACGGCTGTAGATTGGGCTATTAACAACAATATAAACGATGAAAATGTTAAATGGAAGCTAGAAGCTAACAGCATTGAAGCTCCAATTATCAACTCTAGTAAAATCATCATGATAGGTGATACATATAAAAGTCATGCAGAAATTGGAGGACATGTACCTCCAACCCGTCCTGGAATCTTTTTCAAAATGAGTCAAGTTGTAATCGCAACAGATGAGCCTATAATTTATCTCAAAAATTATTACCCACAACCTTTAAAATTTGACACAGAATTAGCTGTAGTTATAGGTAAAGAAGGTATGAGTATCCCAGAGGATCAAATTCAAGACTACATATGGGGATATACCATATGTAATGACCTTACCATCAGTGGCGTGAAAGATTTAGGACCGAGATATAAATGTTTCGAATCAAGTGCACCAATAGGACCATGGGTTGTACATAAAAGCCAAATCAGCGATCCTATGAATCTAGAATTGGAATTCCTAATCAATGGAGAATCAGTCCAACAAGGAAACACTAACAAGTTGATTTTTTCAACCGAATCAATTATTTCAGAAGTTTCTATGTATCATAAATTAAGACCAGGTGACATTATTTCTTTAGGTGGCCCTGGACCAACTACAACACTTAAACCAGGCGATGTAGCAGAAGCTAAAATTCAATCTATAGGGACATTAAGAAATCCCGTGATTTTAGAAGAATAATCTTATTTGCTGTTAATTTTTGGTACTGACGAAATGGCTATTGTAAATATCTGTTTAATTTAGCTCCAACCAAGTTTTTCTAAAATCGGCTTTGCTTCAGCAATTTCATTTTCGTCGCATGGAAGTGTTGGAGGCCTAGGTGGTCCAACAGGTCTTCCCAATGCTGCCATTAAACCTTTACCTTGCCTATAACCACCTGACTTGGCATGAGTTTTCCTATTCCACTCAGCCAATGCTCCGTTTACAACATCTTCTTTAGCTTGAGCTTCTTCATATTTACCATTTTCTAACAAGTCAAGAATTTCTAAATCATAAGCAGGATATACAGGTATTAATGAACTGATATATCCGGCACCACCATTTTTGAAACACCTAACATGTTGCCCTGAATTATCAATCACATTGAATTCATCAGAGAATTTTGTCATTGAATCATAATCTTCGCCCTCTGGAACAGACCATTTTATTGCAGTAACATGTTCAGCATCTTTCAACCGAAGCATGGTATCTGCGTTCAAATATTCTGCTACCGGATTTTGGCAGAACCAGTGGGTATTATAGATCATTATTCCAATATCGATTTTGTCAGATATATCCGTATAGAATCTAACTAAATCATCTTGGTTAGAATGATGTAAAAAAGGTAAATCTATCTGTAGTCCTACAGCACCCAAATCCTGCGCTTTTTTTGCATCTTCTATAGTAGCTAACGTGTTTTTTACTTGTATCGCACAAATAACGTTTTTACCTGGGGCAGCATTAACTACTGTCCTCAAAAGGTGAGGCCATTCATCATCACTTAAATCAGGACCTTCACCCATAGCGGCCGCAACTTTTAGTGGAGCTTTAGAGGTACCTAAGCCTTGTTCGACCCACCATTTTGTTATATCAGACATGCGGGCTATATCGACATTAAAGTCGTCGTCGAAAGGAGTAGGCATAGTAACTATGGCTCCACGTATTATCTTTTTTAATTCTTCTCTATTCATATTTATCTCCAAAACTTGATAACGGATATATTAATAGAAATTTGATTGTTTATCTAGGGTATTAACCACTTGGTTTTGAAATACGCCTTTTTACATGTTAATTAACTTATTATTGATAAGAAAAACATATAAGTATTGCAAGTTCGATGTTGTGTACAAAAACATTTTTCAATAATATTCGAAGATATATTTATTATAAATCCAGTTCAGTATTAGTATTATGAGGTTTGCCATGGTCAAAATGACAGGAAGGAAAGCGTTATTTGAAAGTTTAAAATTGCAAGGAGTCGAATATATTTTTGGCAATCCCGGAACTAGTGAATCTCCAATAATGCATGAATTGCAATTTCATCCAGAGTTTAAATATGTTTTAGTGTTCCAAGAAGGTGTTGCTATAGGAATGGCAGACGCTTATTCAAGAGCTACTGGAAAACCTGCTTTTGTTAACCTTCATATTGAAACTGGTTTGGGTAATGCTGTAAGTCTTATGCACAATGCAAAAGAGGGAGGGAGTCAAATTGTTTTGTCTGCTGGCAATTTAGATGTCAGAGAATATGACAGAGGAAGAACAGATTTAGTAGAAATGGTTGAACAATTCACTAAATTTAGTGGAGAGGCTTCTCATCCCGAACAAATGTTTGGTCTAATTAACAGAGCTTTTCACGAAGCAGCTACACCTCCTACTGGGCCAACATTCGTATCATTTTCTGCTAATTCATTAGATGATGAGGGCAACTTTGAATTTTTCCCTCCATCACCACTGCCTTATGAAAATAGACCTAGTGTCGATACGATCGGTAACGCAGTAAATGCATTAAAGAACGCAAAACATCCGGTTTTAGTTGTAGGAGACCGTATATCTCAATCTTCAGCATGGAAAGAGGTAGTTCAACTATCAAACATTACTGGCGCAGCCGTATATGCTTCCTCTTATTCTGAAATGAATTTCCCAAATGACCATCCAAATTACAAAGGTGAAATTCGATTGGGCTACCCAGAAGGAAAACAGATAATGCGTCAGCATGACGTAGTAATTGGAATAGGGAAATTAACCACAGGTTATTGGATGTTTTCAAATCCATCTCCAAGTTTTTTCGACCCTAAAACCAAGTTTATCCACATTGATGTTGATTCATCAAATTTAGGAAGCTATCTAAAGACTGATATACCTATATTATCTGATCCAAAAACAGCGTTATCAGAAATCAATGATGGATTATCAGAAGCAGTTGATGGTGAATATAAAGAATCAGCATCACTCCGATCTAAACAATATTCGATCGATAAATTGAATGCATCTGAAAATTGGAAAACAACCTTATCACAAAAACGTGACAATGAACCCATTAGTGCGGAAAGATTGATGTCTGACGCTGCTTCTGTAATTCCTAAGGGAAGCATTATTGTTAACGATGCCGTAACATCAGGTAATTCTTTAATGAACTCTTTTACATTTAATGAACCCGGAAGTATATATGGAGGCAGAGGAGGAGCCCTAGGCTGGGGTATGGGTGGTGCTTTAGGCGTTCAATTAGCTAACCCCGACAAAAAAGTAATAGCATTTTGTGGGGACGGTAGCGCATTAATGACGATTCAAGGACTATTGACTGCCGCAAAAGAAAACATACCAGTAACATATGTTGTTTGTAACAACTCCATTTATAGAGTGTTGAAAGTTAACATGAATTTTTATCGTGAAAACATTCTTAAGGTCAAAGATAGTAACGAGCAATATCTAGGAATGGATTTTGGTAGCAGAATTGATATTCATACTATAGCTAAAGGTATGAATGTAAACTCTTGGAGAATTGACAATCCTAAAGATATAAAACCAGTTCTTTTAGAAGCAATCAATTCAAATAAGCCTTCTCTTTTGGATGTGACAATTGATGGAACTTTATAGAAAATAATAGGAGGAATAATGAAAACTATAGTAGAAAATGACGGAGACAACCTTTCAAATCATGGAGTTTTATATCCTAGTGGTGGACCCGGAAGAGAATTAAAATCAGGGTTAGCTAACAAAAAGCTCATGCTAGGTGCCATGATAAATGAATATTCCAGACCATCCCTAGCAAAGATTTATAAAGAAGCTGGTTATGATTTTCTATTTATCGATTACGAACATCTATTCTTCGATTTTGAATCCCTTTATGACACTGTCTTAGCTGCAAGAGCTTATGGCTTACCTCCCATAGCTAAAACACCGCAATTAGAAAGAGCCGAAGTTGCTAAATTGCTTGATTCAGGCGTGGTAGGAATCCAATTACCTAGGACTGAAACTAAAGATCAAATAGAAGAATTGATTAGTTACATGAAATTTCCTCCTAATGGTACCCGAGCTGCTGCTGGTAATTTAGGAAACACGGATTATAAACCTGTTTCCGATTGGAGACAATGGATGGTTGATCAAGATTCTGAAACAACTGTAGTTGTACATATAGAGACAAAATTAGGTTACCAAAATGCAGAAGATATAATCAGTACACCTGAAGTTGATATGGTGTATGTAGGTCCCGGGGATTTTTCGATAGAGATGGGACAACCGTTTGATTGGGCTCATCCAGATGTGACTACACCTATGAAAGAAATATTGGAAATTTGTAATAAGTATGGTGTAGCGTTCGGCACTACACCAGCTAACCATACAATAGCAAAGGAATTAGTTAGCAAAGGAATGCGATTCGTAGAAGATGGAGGAGAGCTAGGGTTCATAACAAAAGGAGCACAGGAAAAAGTTAAAGGTTACAAGGAAATGTTGAATGAATAAATTATTTAAATCAACAGATTTAACCCAAGTATCGCAATATAGTAACGGGTAAAACGAGCGATAATAAAATTACAACCCCTGAAAATATTAATGTCACAACAGTGGAATAATTAATCCTTAGACCGTTTGTGCATTCTGCTTCGTGAAATCTGTATATTAAATAGCCACCAATCAAAAACAAGAATCCCGAAATTAAACTCGAATAAAGAGCTTGAGTCCCGTATAACCACATCGTTAGAGGGATACGAAACATATGGTCTGCTATAACTAAAACCACTGTACCTAAACTTGCAGAAGCGTTTATGGATTGCAATATTTGATCGGCTAACGGCATAAAGATACCTCCACCGATAAATGCATTCGCTATAGCATAACCCAAACTTGCTAATATCCACGTAGATTTTGAAATTCCTGAACCTTGTGGTTTTTCATATAACCAGCGGATAAATATATACGCAATTAGAAAGCCTGAAATCGTTGTAGACCCATATATAAATAACGCACTTAAACCTTCTAATCTAGAAGGAACAAATTGGCTTCTCAAAAAAGCGGATTGTAAATGATCAGGTACTATGGAAAGATAATACCAAACCATAAATGAAAAACCTACGGCAGCACCTAAAGCCGAAATTTTTATGCAAAAGATTAACTTTTGGAAATCATTTTTAATTAACATATTGATACATCTAATAATATTATAGGTAACTACATATGTCTTTGATTTATTGACACCTTTTTTGGTTAAAGTAAACATTCACATTTGATAGGTTAATATTCAAAGAAATCTGAATTGAGATTTGGACTAATGGATATACTTGAAACAAATAATTTAAATGGCTTGCAAGAACCTGTGATGGATACAGCTATTTCAAGTGCAATACTTAAACAGGTGTCTGACGGTATTTTAGGTGAGACGTTTAGAATATATACTCCCAAACGCACATTAGCTTTAGCTCCAAGAGATATAAGAGACCCTAATTACCAGAAAGCATTAAAATCTGCAGTTGCAAAAAACTTCGTACCCGTAAAGCGTCTTACAGGTGGTCGTGCTGCAGTGTTTCACGAAGGTACCATAGGATTTGCGTGGACCATACCAGATTCTAACCCTCGTTTTAATGTGGAAATGAGATTTAAATCCATTTCATATTTGGTTAAAAAGTCTTTATGTGATTTAGGCTTCGATGCACGAATCGGTGAAGTAAAAGGGGAATATTGTAGTGGCAAATACAGCGTTAATTTAAACGGTAACATAAAAGTTATGGGAGTTGGCCAAAAGTTGGCTACCCGTGCTTCACATATAGGAGGAGTAATAGTAGTTAAAAACAGTAGACTTACCCAATCAATATTAATTGATGTTTATAAAGATCTCGAAATAGATTGGGATCCACAAACAGTTGGAAGTTTAGATGATGTAAAGGTTGGAATAGGTATAAATGATGTACGGAATTCTATTATAAATTGTCTCAAATCGACAAACGACCTTAATTACAGTACACTCACAGAAAAAACCATTGTGTTAGCAAAGCAACTTTATAGAGAACATAAATCGATTTAACAATTTGATCGGAAATTATACATGGAGAATGAAATGGGCAATGATTCTAAAACCAATACAGTCGGTAACAATAGTGATTATACTTACTCAGCTACAGCGGATAATTTCGGGGCTCTTCCAAGTGAAATCGAAATGGGAGAAGCAGCTGGTGTAGCAGTCGACCAAGCAGATTTAGTGTACGTTTATAATAGAGGTAAATATCCTATAATTATTTTTGATACTGATGGCAATTTCAAATCAGCTTGGGGAGAAGGTACATCAGTCAATCCACATGGGGTATCCATAGGTCCAGACAAAAACATCTATTGCGTAGATGCAGGTGACCATACAGTAAAACAATTTAATGCTGAAGGCAAACTTATACAGACAATAGGTACACCAGGAAAATCATCTGGAAGAATGAGCGGAACACCGTTCTGCCATCCTACACATGCAGCAGTATCTAGTAAAACAGGAGATATATTCGTTTCTGACGGATACAGCAACGCCGTGGTACATAAATTCGATTCTGACGGAAAATTCATTATGTCATGGGGTAGGTCTGGTACAGACCCAGGTGAGTTCAACACAGTTCATAATATAGCAATTGACAACGATGACTGGGTATATATAGCAGACAGAGAAAATCATCGTATCCAAATTTTTGACACTAATGGTAAATTCCAAACTCAATGGATAAATTTAGCTATGGCTTCCTGCATTTTCATAAAACATGGCGCAACCAAACAATTTTTCGTCGGGGAATTTTTTGCGGGTATAAGAGAAAATCCGAGTGGATTAGGTAATTGGACTGGTGAAAGATTGGGACCTAGAATTTCTGTTTTAAATGAAAGTGGCAATGCAATAGCTAGAATTGGAACTAATCCAATTGGATTGTCTGCAGGGGACTTTGTAGCGCCGCACGGCATATCTTTGGATTCAAAAGACAATATTTATTTGGGTGAAGTTTCATGGAGTGCATATGGTAATAACCTTACTCCTCCGCAAAAGGTTAGAACGATACAAAAATTAACTAAGGTTTAAATCATGAACTCCTGCGATTCTTACAAAACTGAAATAACAAAATTCGAATTAAATGCATATCCTACAGGGTTTAAAAATGTCCTAAACCTTTTAATAACATCTAAAGATTCTATTGATTTAAGTATTCCCATTTTGGTGGTAAAAGGAAGTAAACCAGGTAAAACAATAGCAGTTTTTGGTGGAGTTCATGGGGACGAATATCATGGACCTCAAGCGATACGGGATTTATACAATAGTTTGAACCCTGATGAATTGAATGGAGCATTCATAGGTGTACCACATTCTAACATCCCTGCTTTTAATGCTGGTACCCGTGTTAGTCCTGTGGATGGATTAAACTTAGCTAGAATATTCCCAGGTAACCCAACTGGTTCTCTGACCGAAAAAATTGCCCATTGCCTAGGGGTAAATATTATTCAGGGATCAGATTTTTTCATAGATTTACATGATTCAGGTTCATATATGTCTATGCCATTATTGATAGGATATTATTCAGGTTCTAATCAAATTGGCAGACAATCAAAAAATGCTGCTTTTGTATTTGGCACCGATGTTGTATGGGGACACCCTGAGGTTGCAGAAGGAAGATCAATTTCATATGCCCATAATCTTGGAATACCATGGTTGTATGCAGAATCTCCAGGAGGAGGTTGGTTGAATTTATACCAGGTCAACAAATACATATCTGGAGTTAAAAACGTTATGAAAATGTTAGGAATCATATCTTTTGAAACTAATATTTTTACTCCAAAACACTACTTAATTGGATCAGGAGATGTCGATAAATCTATACCAACTAATAGAAACGGATATTTACTAGCAGAAGTAGATGTGTTGCAACAAGTCACTAAAGGACAAACGTTAGGAAACGTAATCAGTTTTTCTGGTGAGGAAATTGAAACAATAAAATCAAACACCACGGGCGTTGTTATATGCATGCGCAGAACACCATCAGTTAAACCAGGTGATATAGCGTTTTTGATTACTGGAATCGATAAATCACCATAAGAAACATAACCAACATGAAAGACCAACCTAAAGTAACAGCTCTAGCTGGAGGAGTCGGGGGAGCTAAGTTAGTTTTGGGACTATCTAGACTGTTACATAAAGATAACTTGAATATCATTGTAAATACAGGTGATGACGACAGGCTTAATGGCCTACAGGTAAGTCCTGATATAGATACAATTACTTACACATTAGCAGGCGTAGCAAACGACGAAACTGGTTGGGGTATAAAATCCGACACATTTAACGGTGCTTCTCATCTTAAATTGTTTTATGAAGAGAGTTGGTTTACTTTCGGAGACAAAGATTTAGCGACAAACATTAAACGTACCGACTTATTAAATTCGGGGTTGAGCTTAACTCAAACAACGGACATAATTTCAAAATCATTGCGCGTATTATCCAAGATAATTCCAATGAGTGATTCAAGCATTAGAACAGTATTGAAAACAAAAACTGGTGGTGAATTATCGTTTCAGGAATATTTTGTAAAATACCAATCTCTACCTGAAATAGTTGATATTTGGTACAAAAACATTGAAATATCTACCCCTAATAATAAGTTTATTAATGCATTGGACAATTCTGACATGTTGATAATTACACCTTCAAATCCGTTTTTAAGTATTGGACCAATAATCAACATGAAAGGAATCATGGAAAAAATCAAAAGGTTCAAAGGAACAAGAATCGCTGTTAGTCCAATAATTGGAGGTAAAGCGCTAAAAGGTCCTGCTGGTAAAATAATCAAAGAACTCGGTGAAAATCCATCTTGCTATGCGGTAGCTAAATATTACAAAGAGTTAATCGATGTATTTATAATAGATGAAGTAGATTATAAATATGCATCACTAATTCATGATTTAGGAATGAAAGTTGTTATAGCACCAATAATAATGCGGTCTCTATTAGACAAAATAACACTCGCAAAAAATATATTGTGTATTAACAATCATTAAATAAACATGACTACAATTTGCCTTATACCAATCAAAAGCATGGAAACAGTAAAGTCGAGATTGTCTACAAATTTCAACCCCAACCAAAGGCGCAAAATTTTCATGTACATGTTGAACAAAACAATTGGAACTTTAAAAAAATCAGAAATCAGTGATTACTGGATACTATCATCAGATTTAGAAATATCTAAATTTGCGAAATTGAATGACGTTAAACTGTTTAAGGACTGTGTTGATGGATTAAATGAGACGATATCTTATTACGTAAAAAAGGTTTTTGATTTGGGATACGACGCAATGTATTTAGCCCCTGATCTTCCTTTAATCGACGTTCCTTCCATATCCCAATTACTAAATTCTTTTGAAAATGATGATTTTAGTCTATTAGTTCCTGACTTAGAAAAAAAAGGCGTCAATGCAATCCTATGGAAAAACAACTTATCATTTGGACCTTTTTTAGGAGTAAATAGCTATTCCATTCATATAGAAAAAGCAATAGATCAAAACATCAAAATTAAGACCTTTGAAAATAGAAAATTACAATTTGATTTGGATACTTTTGATCAATTCAACAATCTACCCGACCATATCAAATGTCAATTTTTGTCTTTTTAGAAATTAACAGGAATTAATTTTATGAAAGTTAAAACAGGAATATTATTACCAACTAGAGAAGTTATATTAGGAAAAGATTATTCCCAAGGACCAAACAAAATATTTGAAATGGCTAGATATGCGGAGAGCAATAATATTGATTCTCTTTGGGTAGGGGACAGTATTTTAGCAAAACCAAGAATTGATCCATTAATCACTCTTTCGTCTTTAGCAGCAATTACAAAAACTATTGGACTTGGTACTTCTATTTATATACCTGCTTTAAGAAATCCTATAGTTTTAGCCCACACAGTAATGTCAACAAATTTCATTTCACAAGGAAGATTAATTTTTGGGGTAGGTGCTGGAGGTACTTTCAATGAAAATCAAAAACATGAATGGCAATCTTTGAATATAGACCCTAGCACAAGAGGATCCCGATTAGATGAAATGTTGGATATTTTGAATATGTTTTCTAAAGATGACGAAATTGAATTTAGGGGTAGGCATTTCAAAATTGATTCTAAATCAATTTTCAACAACATTGAACCAGCACAAAATTACCCTATTTTGTGCGTTAGTCATGGAAGAAGCAACATTAAAAAGCAATTCATAAGAGCGGCAAAACACCAAGGCCTTATTTCTATATCCGACTATCCAAATGAATTTAAATTCGCAATAAATCAAATGAATGAATATGGTAATAAATTCAATAAAGTGGAAAAAAAATACCAATCAGTCTTCTATATGACAATTAACATAAACAATGACGTTAGGAAAGCTGAACAAGAAGCTGATTCATTCATAAAATCCTATTACGGTGTAAATATTTGGGGCGATCGGTGGGGACCTTTTGGAGAATCAACAAAAATAATTGACAAAACCAATCAATATATTGAGTCAGGTGCTACTACAATAATTTTCAGATTTGCGTCATTCAATCAAATGGAACAATTGTATAGATTTTGCGACCAAATCCAGAAATATATTCTTTAAATATCAAAAATCTATTATTTATTGGGATGTTTGTATCTAAAAGATTTAGAGTTAACTAACTCAAAATATGAACCGAATTCTTTATCAGGATTTTCAACAACGTCTAAAGGATAATTCCGGCCATTCGAATCAATTTCTTTATATATGGAATTCCTTTCTACCGGAAACTTATTTACTTCAGTTATCAACGATTTTAATACCTTTGGAGACGTTAATTGTCCATGCTTAGCACCAGCCGAAGTTGAAATACTTTCATTGATCAAAGTCCCACCCATATCGTTAACACCACACGAAAGAAGGATCTGCGACATCATATGTCCTTCTTTCACCCATGACACTTGAATGTTGTTTATATGGTTTATCAATGACAATCTACTTACCGCGTGTACAAGCATAACTTTTAATGCTGAAGGTCCTAAGTTTATATTTGAAAAAATGCCAGAAGTGTTCATTGGAGCTTCTTCATGTACAAAACTCAATGGAACAAATTCAGTAAATCCATGAGTTGTTTTTTGTATATTACGAATTTCTAATATATGACTAGCGATATTTTCGTTGGTTTCCACGTGACCATACATCATTGTGGCACTAGTTTTAATACCAATATCATGAGCTGTTCTTATAACATCAATCCATTGATTTTTTGTAATCCTCCCTGGAGCTATTTTATTTCTGACATCTTGTTCAAGAATTTCTGCCGATGTACCCGGAAGACTTCCTACACCGGCATCTTTTAACCTTATCAAATATTCTTTTATTGTGGATTTTGACCTTTGACTCCCATACAAAATTTCCTCAGGGGAAAATCCATGAATATGAATATCGGGGATATCACGTTTTATTGCCTCAGTTATATTCACATACAGATCGCCATCCATTTTAGGAGGTAAACCTGCTTGTATACAAACTTCAGTAGCGCCAAGATCCCAAGCTTGTTTGGCTCTCCTTACTACTTCATCTATAGGTAAGAAATAACTTTGTTGTTCATGCCTGAAATCTCTAGAAAACGCACAAAATCCGCAGCGTTTGATACACACATTAGTAAAATTTATATTCCTGTTAACTACGTAAGAAACTTTGTCTCCGTTCACTTTATACCGTAGATAATCTGCACTAAGCAAAACGGCTATCAGGTCTTTATTTGATACACAGAGCAAATCAAGAATGTGCTGATAAGATAAATCATTTCCTGAAAGAACAGTATTTAAGGCTTGGGACACTGAAGGTTTAATTTCTGTTAAAAGATTTTCTATCAATGATTCTGTTGCAATAGTCATTTGATTTATATATGTTTTATCCCACTAATAATCTGTTACGGATTTTATCATCCATGGCTTGTGACACAAAGGTTCCACTCTCACCTAAATATTCGCTATAAATCGGTAATCTTGGTTGTAATTCATAACCATATTTTTCAGTAACAAGTTTAAGGTTTTTCAGTTGAGGCCAAGGAGCCTCTGGATTCACATGATCAATTGTAAGAGGAGATACTCCACCCCAATCATTTATTCCAGCATTTATATATTGACCATAGCCACCTATTGATATGTTAGGTGGAACTTGTATATTCATATAAGGACCTAAAATAATACGTGCAATTGATACTAATCTCAACATATATTCTTCTTTTGGAGGTGGTGTGCCATTTAATAATGTATTTATTTTAGGTCTGAAATTTTGAATAATTACTTCTTGTATGTGACCGTATTCATCATTTATTTCTTTGATTTTATATATACCATCCACCTGTTCTTCAAAAGAGTCACCTATCCCTACTAGCAAACCTGTTGTGAAAGCTATTTTCTCTTCACCAGCTAGTGAAATTGTTTTTATCCTTACTGAAGGTCTTTTACTTGGCGCGTATTCATGAGGTCCATTTTCACGATATAAACTTGGACTAATGGATTCTAGCATTAAACCCATAGAAGCATTGTAAGGCTTAAGCATTTTTAACTCTCTTCTTGATAGAGTACCAGGGTTTGAATGGGGCAAAAGATTCGTTTTTTCAAATACAATTCGATTCATTGCGACTAAATATTCAATTGTTGAGTTATATCCGTATTTTACCAACCATTTTTTCGCAACATCGTATTTTTGTTCTGGTCTCTCTCCTAGTGTAAAAAGGGCTTCAGTACATCCCATTTTTTCACCCGCTTGAGCCAAACCTAATACTTCGTCTGGAGACATGTATGGATTTTCATACCCTGGTTCTTTTCTAAATGTACAATAGCCACAAGTATCTCTACATAGTTTTGTTAGTGGTATGAATATTTTGGGAGAAAATGTAATTACATTACCTTTTCCATAATCTCTTATTGCCCCTGCAATTTCCATAAGCTTTGACAACGAGAGTACATCTCCGATCAGGGAATTGTCTATATCGGATTTAGTAATACTTAGGTCTATAGATTTTTCAAATATTTTAGTCGTGTTCACGTTATAAAATTAAAACAATTACAATATAATTGATTCTACAGTTATTTTATAACATTCAGATATCTCTAATCTTGTAAATTGTTCGCCATAATTCGATAATGCGCACATCGCTTTTAGGAGTTTTATATGAAAATATCAGACTTAACTCCACAAAACAGAAAATCGTTGTTTGGCTGGTATATGTATGACTGGGCAAATTCAGGTTTCGCAACAAGCATATCAACCGCAATACTACCAGTTTATTTCGTTATATTGTTTCAGGATGCACTCGGCAACAGTACTTCAGTACTATCATTTAATTTTACAGCCAGCTCAATGTGGAGTTTAGCAATAGGGTTTTCTACACTTTTAGTAGCAATTACGTCACCTGTTTTAGGTGTAATTGCGGATAGGACGGCAATAAAAAAGGCGTTACTTTTCATTTATACTTTGGGTGGAGCTATATTTACTGCTTTAATTTTCTTTTCTGCTTATACATCAGCTCCATGGGCCTACGCACTAGGATTTTTCATTATAGCTAACATAGGATTTGCCGGTGCAAATGTGTTTTACAATTCTCTGCTTAATACATTAGCACCAGCTGAATTATTAGATGATGTAAGTAGCAGAGGATTCATGTTTGGTTATGTTGGAGGGGGCCTACTTCTAGCTATACATCTTGTAGTGATAATGATGTTTCAAGATACAGATCACTCAGATCTGGTTACTAGATTGGCAATAGCCTCAGTTGGTCTATGGTGGTTTGGGTGGTCAATATTTACATTTACAACGGTACCTGAGCCGAAACTTACAAACACTAATAGAGATAAATCAACGTTTGGAGCAACTCTAAAAGATGCTTTTATTGGATTGTCCAATACGGTTAAGGATATAAAACATTACAAAGTAGTTGGAATTTACCTGATAGCATATCTTTTGTTTAATGATGGTATTCAAACAGTCCTAACTGTTGCGGGAGCATTCGCGGCAGATACACTTAGAATATCAATGATTTTTGTTATGAGTACAATTTTATTGATTCAATTTGTTGCGGCACCTGGAGCTACTATTTTTGCCAAAATATCTAATAGAACAGGTACTAAACAAGCATTATCAATCTCATTAATAGGCTGGGTCGCGGCCGTTTTGTTCGCGATTTCAATTGCACCTTTACCTCCAGAAACTACAGGAAATTATGACTACGAAATACATATAGATGAAACTGGAAAATATATTTTTGAAACATTCCCATCTATATCCGAAAATAATGAAAACAAAGCATGGTTCAATAAATATGGCAACGTGGACGAAACCACCGTATTTAAGGAACGGGAAGTAACAAGATTATTGTCCGATATAAATAATG
>CEOQ01038908.1_pt1 | contig 16266 bp, 19 predicted proteins | sample 361351 | NCBI WGS metagenome assembly CEOQ01 (sample SAMEA2619907, study PRJEB7988) | marine metagenome | biome: marine biome (ENVO:00000447); feature: deep chlorophyll maximum layer (ENVO:xxxxxxxx); material: "saline water (ENVO:00002010), including plankton (ENVO:xxxxxxxx)" | depth 60 m | reverse complement strand
TCAGAGACTACCTGGGCTTCTGGGATCGCAGAAGGTAATACAGGATTAGCGACCGACACCCCTAGCGGGTGATGATATAGTCCGCGCCTTATGAAAATAAGGAAAACGTGTATGCAGTAATCGTCCTTTTGGGCGTAGGCATGATGGGTCTTGGCGCGGCGGGATTTGTGCGCGGAGCCAGATAAAACAAAATAGGTCAAAGGCGGTAGGTATAATCCACCGCTTACCGCCGCGACCTAGCAAGCCAGGGGAATAAAAGAAATGGCTGAATATAAATTTAAACTTGATAGGAAATTCATCGGCAAAAAAAAGATATTAGTGCCGAAAGAAAACCCTAATGACACACAAAAATATATTTTGTACGTTAGGCGACCCGCGCGTAGTGTGGGTGCAAAAGTGGCCCAAAATCTACCCGCCCATGATATTGAAGTAACTGTTTACCTTGAAGGAATAACCGACAAAGACGGTTTGAAACATCCTGATATTCCCATCAGTAAAACAAGAAATTATGAACGCCCTTTAGCCGCTGAAAAATTCATTCAAAAGCAAATGGCGAGCAAAAGTAGTAAAAAACGATCAGCATTGGCCCACGCCGACAAATTAGAAACAGGTTCCATTAAGGCGGGTTCCTGGTCGGGTGACCGCGGTGAATCCACAAGAAAGCCAGAAAAGATAGGGCGATTTATTATTGAGAGACATTCCCCATCTCCTGATAGGTGGGAAGTGTCGTTACGGCGGGAAACCAACCCTAAGAGTATCTATGATACTGGTTTTATAACAATGCGTAGCTTTAAAACGAAAAGGGGTGCGGAGAACTACATAAAAAAATCCAAGTCTAAATATAATTTTCTGGTTACTGGAACCCCAAAAACTCAAGAAACAACCAAACCCAGGCGACCCCGACAAAAAACACCATTCGCAAGGAAATCGAATCGTTTCTGGTAATTACAAAATCTATCTTTTATTACTAACCCTTCTATCTTTATCAATTCGGGCAATTCTGGCCCTTACTTATGACGGTTATTTAGGCGTTGACGGCGGCGCATATCTTCTGAGCCGCAACGCCGTTCTACTCGATGAACCAACAGGCGCGGGCTTCCCGCGACCCCCATTGGCCCCTGGGTTCCTTCTGGTTCCCTTTACTTACTTCTGGGGCGATGACATAGGGTTTAAAATCTGGTCTATCCTGGCTTCTACCCTACCCATACCCGCTACTTATTTAGTGTCACGTAAGTTCCTTGCGCCAAAGTATTCTTTACTTGCCGCGGCCTTTGTCGCGGTCGATCCTTTTCATGGGGAAATGATGGTTACAGGGGCATTACCTTTAATTGGAATGTCGCTTTTAATGGTCACGATCTGGGGCATACTCGATATAGTCGATACCAGGGGTTTTAATAGAACCAACATGGCGGCGGTTATAGGCAGTTTGGCCCTTATCCCATACATTAACCAAACGGTCGCGGGATTAACTGCGATCCTGATAGCGATAACTTTTTTATATATCATTTTCGCTAAAAGATATATCCCGATATACCATACCCCGACCGACCCCGCCTTACGGCGCGCGTATCAAAATGTTGTTCTTCATTGGATGGTTAGGCCACCTTTCCCGCTTCTTCACTATAAGAAACTTTTCTTTGTACTTGCCGCGGGCGCGGTGATAGCGGTAGGCGCGTTACCCTGGTACGTGCAATTAGCCCCGAATTCTGGCCTACTTCACTATGACGGCCCCTGGATATTCCTAACAACTGATATCGCCTGGTTCCAGTTCTTAACCACCGTTCCTTTAGGAATATTTATCTTTAAGAAAGGTAAAACTTACGCTTTGCGCCTTACAGGAATCTTTTTAATGGTTCTGGGAACCCTTCTTATTTTCCTTTCGTATGATGAAACCATAATTAATATTTTCTACAGGTCACGATACCTTGTACGTTTCTTTTTCTGGCCCGCCCTTATATGGGCATTATTGCGGGTAAATTCCTTTAATGGCCTTCGCCTACATAAACGCATCAAACCCGCGCTCACCATAGTTGGGTTGGGGCTTATGTTTAGCGGTTATATATTCGCCTGGGATCGGCAAACCGAATATTCGGCGATGATTACCAATCCTTCGGCGGCGGCCCTAGAAATAGTCAAAACGGCCCCAGAAGGTCATCAAAATGTAGTTTCTAATTCATTCACTATGTCGCTATGGGTTTCGGCACTAATGAAAGTCGAATCGCCCCACGTTTGGACATGGAAACCACCGCGAAACTTTACCGAAACCGATCAGGAAGTTAGATGCGTTTTGGGGTGGGTAGAAGGGTGCGATTATGAGAAATCAAAAACCGTTTTGAATGTTTCCCATGTATTGATCGATGAAAGGTTCCCGCACTATAACAACCGCGCCCCAGGGAACTATTTAGCCCCGCCTAACCAATGGGAAGTGACTGCAAATACACCCTGGCTTGATCTTATATATTCAGAAGGGGAAACCCGACTCTATCGGATCAACTAAAACGCGGAATCGGGCCAGTTAGTAATTCTACAACCCGACCCCGCGCACTTCGCGACGCGGCGGCCTAAACTCTTAACCTAAAGGCTTCCAGATAAAACCTGGGTAGACTATTTCCCTAAGTCTTTTTCCTTCCACCAACCGCTATAAATAAGGCTGTGGTAAGGCCCACTGTTTGCCATACCACCGCCCGATCGTATCAACGCTTCTTATTTCGTTGCAAGTTTTTTAAAATCTTTTTCATGGCTTCCCGACTCAGGGTCGTTTTGTTATGGATATTAGTTCGCGGTAGTGGCATCGTTATTTAAAAATTTCAAACAGGGAATCGTCGCGCTTCATTCGGCATGGATAGTATTGCCATTTATCAGATTGAGTACCTAATTTAAGTCTTCTGTAACTGGGGCTTCGCCAGGTGTATTTGTGGTCGTCTACTATCACATACCCGCGATCTTTAGCCCAAGCCGCAAGCCCATGCGGAGTAATATTCAACAGGTCGGCATATTCCCGCATTAATTTATTCGGGTCTTCGGTGTACAGTTCTAGAAAACGTATCTTACTAACGCGTGAAACCCGCCTTTTTATCTTTATTTTTGCGCGTTGTAATGCGCTTTTAACCTGTAAGAAGGTATATCCTGAGTTTTCGCACAATTCCCCGATAGTAATGTTGGGGTCGCTAGTGAATTCTTCAATGCAATATTGCTTTAGTTCTTCCCCTTCAGCCCCAGTTAATTTACCCCTGGATTCATCAGGGGGGATATGCCCCAGGGCTTTAGCCCAATATGCTACATTTCCCCATTCAAGGCCCAAATGTTTAGCGTGTTGCCCGATAGACCAATCAGGATGCTCTAAAAAGGAATTTTTTACTATTGTCCTTCTTAGTTCCCTTTCCTTTGTACGCCCTGGCGGGCTGACCGTTAATTCTTCTTTTGGAAGGTCTTTAACTTCTATTCCTGTTATTCGTGAAAGTTCCCTAATTCTCTGGGTAGTAACCCCTACTTTAAATGTAATATCTTGTCTTGACGCAAGGGGGTTTTCTTCCATAAATTTTTTAAAAGTTGCGGTTTCAATGTTGCGTTTTTTTTGCCCCCCTAGAGTTTTACTGGGTAAATCTATAACCCCTACGTAATACTGCGGGCCTTGCGGCGATTGTAGGGTAGAAATGAATTCAACATCCCAACTGACAACATAACCGCATTTATAACAGTCATACTGTTGTTCGGTTCTAGCTATTATTGATCCTTTCCCTTCACATTTAGGGCAAATCTGGGGGATTTCTAGTTCATCTTTCTGGGTTGAAATGGTCATTCAATAATCCTTTCTTTATAAAACGTCTTCTAAGTTCGATAAAAGCCCGCGCCGCCACCTCTGGAATGACTGAATTCCCGATTGATCTAAGTCGGTTGTCGGCTTTGTCCAATCTATCGGAAGCCCCTGTAGATACTCTGCAAATACTGGGTTCAATCTGCGGCATTTGGGTGAGCAGTCGTGTCCATTGGTCGTGGTCGTTGGGGCCTGGGGGATAGATAGGTATAGTTTCGGGTCTTTCACCGCGTTCTTTTTCCCTTTCGGGTCTAGTCCTTTGTGATCCCTGTAGGCGGGGGTTGGGAAGTGATCGCCCCATTGTTTTGACTCCTCTATAAGATTGTTGCCGAATTTGTGGTTTCCAGAATAGGTAGCGCGGTTAGCGGTCGGGGTGGGCCAACTGTCGCCCTTTTCCGATATGGTCAAAGAAGGCGAGTATGAAAAAGCGTTGTCTGACCTGGGGCGCGCCCGAATCGACTTCCGCACTAAATAGTCCTTCCTCAATTTGGTAGCCCATCGAATGAAGTTCGGGTCGGATGGTTGAAAAGTAGTATTCGGCGATTCCTGGCACGTTTTCAAGGAAAACCCAAGTTGGATACCCAATCCCCCTAATAAATCGGGCGACTTCGGGCCAAAGGTTTCTTTCGTCACGTTCCCCAATTTTTTTTCCGGCAACCGAAAAGGGCGGGCATGGGAATCCACCTGATAGGAAGTCACATTGTCCATAAAATTCTTCTGTTGGGAAGGATTCAATATCAGACCAGATAAACCCAGAAGGTAGGGATTTCTCTTGAATATGCCTTGCCAGGATGATTTGCGCGCTAATTTCCCTTTCCACGTAACAGATCGTGTTAAGTCGGGTAACCTCTCTAAGACCAAGTTCAAGACCGCCGATTCCTGTAAAGAGTGATATATGGTTGTAGGTGTATGGGTCAACATTATTAATACTCACAAAAGCAACCGTATTCATCGCCCTGATAGGTAAACATATCTATCTGAGTAGTTTCATTTTGTTTTTCTAGTTCGGTAAGGGATAAAGGTTGAGAATCACCACTAACCTTCGTTTTCAGAATAGTGCGGGAAGATCGAGGGGTGTTTGGGGTTTGATTGGCTTTTTCCCATTCTTTTACCGCGTGGAAACGGTCGGGGAAATATCTTAAAAGGCGTATCCATTCGCTTGCCCCTTGCCGCACACAACGCCCGCCGCAGTTGTTATGTGGGAAGCCATAAGAATAAAGCCGCGGGGGATCAATCCCCCATTCGGTAACAGTTCTGGAATACCCTAGATATACCAATGGTTCCCACATTAAGGGAAAGTCTACGGTTACCCCTTCAATTGATTCATATATTTCTTTTGGTTTATTGTGTCGGTGTTCTTCGCTCCAATCTAAACCTAAATGAACAGTTAAAGGTTTGGGAACATCTTCAAGAAAGGCTTTAAATGGTTTTTGTTTAAGTATGTGACTACAAGGGGCAACTAACGAGTTAGGGATGACTTGAGCCTTTTCAGCGACTTCTAAAGGGTTTCTACCATCGGTGTAGCGCAAAATTTTCTTTTCCCAACGTGCTTCGAGATCATTAAGGAATCTGTATAAATCTTCATCTTCCCAGAGCGTGTCAGCGAACCATAAAATGACATTTTCCGATCCATATTTATTTATAACGCGGTCAGCCGCCACCGCTGAAGCTGTACCCCCTGATAAACTCACTATGTGCTTCATTATTTACCTTCCTATAGATATCTGGCTTTTTTTCTTTTTTCATGGTCGTAAGGGTCTTTCGGTGTTAACTTCCCATTTTTTAAAAGGCTAAGAAGATAGGCCCGCGGTGATTTAGTGGCATTAGTGGCAGATCGACTTATCAGGTCTTTAAAATCTGCGCTTTTAGGGGAAATTTCACCCTCATTGGAATAGTAAAGAAGTAAATCTAAATCGATTTCATTCCAGTTCTTAAAACAGTCCCTTTCAGCCATTTCGGGGTTTGCTTTTTCCCACATAGCCTCAAAAGAAAAAAAGAAATCTGGGTTTTTTTGAATAACCACCCCCACCCCCTCTTCGGTGGTGGTGGGGGTATTATTATTTCTTTGATGGTTCATTGATGGTTCTTTAATAAAGACGCGCGAGGTCGATTTGACCTGTTCACTAGGTCGATTTGACCTGTTCACCCTATTATCTGAATGGGTCGATTTGACCTGTTCACTATCTGAATGGGTCGATTTGACACTTTCACTATCTGAATGGGTCGATTTGACCTGTTCACCAATTTGGTAATAAGTGCTTATGTGCTGATTTCCCTTATTTATTTTGGTTAAAAGGTTCTTTTCTTGAAGAATTTTTAAAGACCGTTTAACCACCGATTCCGAAATTTCGGTTTCACCAACAATTAGAGCGATAGAAGGCCAACATAAACCGTCATCGTTTGCCCTTTCGGCAAGGTAAAAAAGAACCGACTTAGCCGACCCGCCGCCCGCCTTCTGGGTTCTTGCCCATTCATACCATTTATTAGACATTTCGGGGGTCTACCGTTTCGGTGAAAGTGGCCCTGTTAGTTTCAAAGGAAACGACTTCTAAATAGTTTCCCTTTGCGTTTAGACACGCCCTACACGCTAAATCAGAAAGACTTTTTATATAATCCTGAGCTTCCGCGATAAGAACATGAATATTGGTGTTGCCTGGCAACGGTGGGGTTAAAATATTAAATTCTTTAACAGGTGTATAAACATCGCAATTTGTGCAATAAACCACCAGATAATTTTCAAGGGTTAACAAGTTATTTTCTCTAATAAGATCGACTAATCGGTTATGTTTTTCAGCCTTTGCGATCGCGGGGCATACACAATCCCCCAGGTTACAACCGCCACATAAAGCCTTTAATACTGATATACTCATACTGTTTTTATCCTTTAAGCCTTTGTCGGATTTATGCGATTGCCCGACAAGGGCTTTTTTTATGGAACCTTCCGAATCCGCGTTCCGAAAGGCCCACAATTAACAAAGTAAATAGGTGCTTATCGATATGTTTTAGCCCAGACTCCTAAAATTTCACATTCCCCGCCGCGGTGCGGTTTATGTGACCTAGTTTTTAACCGTTACAGGGGGCTAGAAGCCCGAAATAGCGGTTTTTAATCCCTTAAAGCCTACATACCTTATTAGTGTTCATTGAACCCTTATAAAGCCAGTAAATCTATTAGGGAATTCGTATCTTAAACCCTAATAAAAGAAAGTCAAGAAGATTTTATAGATATTTTAGATAATATTATTTGGACAAAAAAAAGCCCCCTAAATAAAGGGGGCTTAAACAGAAGGGTAGGGGATTAAGATTTAGACGCTATAAATTCAGCATATTCAAGATCGAAATCAATCCCGCGCTTTGCGCCAGTTGTTCGACCCTGTTTAGGTGGATTTTTTATAAAATTATCCATATCCTGGCGGGCTATTAAAACCTTCGGCCTTCCCCTGGGTACGCTACGTTTCCCGCGTTTTTGTAGTTTCCCTTCTGAAATCCAATTCGCAATAGTGCCATAACAAAACCTACCATTGGAATATTCTTCGGCTTCAGTTATGGTCATTAATTCTATTGTCGTGTAATCTTCTAACATAACTAGGGCTTGTGATATCGAATCAGCATTATGCAATATATGGCGTACATCATCAACGGAAATATGTTCCATTTTCAGCGCACTTTCTATTTCCTTTAACATCTTGTCTATGTCCCCCTTTTCTACTAAAGTGGCGACCCCGACCAGATTCGAACTGGCGATCTCAGCCTTGACAGGGACAAATGATGAACTGGTACATTTTGCGGTAAATAATCGGCTTAATTCGGTAAATAAGTTAAGCATTGTTTTTTTGTCGTAATCCATTTCTACCCCCTTGAAATTCGGCGTAATGTTCTGATTGCTGTACTTGTGTCAGAAAGGGGTGAATTGGATTCATGTAATTCCTTTGCCACCCTTTTATTAAACGGTCGATAAACTGATAACATTCGCGGGCTAGTCCAACCCATAATGTCCACTAATACACTTTCATCGGAATCCCAGTTTCGACAAAATGTATGCCTTAAAGTGTGCGCGCTTGCGCGTTCCCCTTTGATTCCCACCCGCTTTAATGCCCGCCTTACAGCTTGCCCCGCTGTATATGAACGTTCCCAGGGCCAAGGTAATACCGATTTACATAACTGTTCGACAATTGGTGAAACTGGAACCACCCGATCGCCGACCTTGCCTGATACTTCGACAAAACCATCGTGAAAGGAAGATTCATTAACCGATAGGGCTTCCCCTAATCGAATTCCTGTATCCATTAGAAGGTATATAAAGGGGCGTAAATATTTTCGGTCGCGGTGGGTGCGCTCGTTTAAGAGTTCGAAAGGCGTTAGCGGGGCCGCGCCGTTTAGCTCGAGTAGAATATTTAGTTTGTCCTGGGGGATGGCATATATTCCCCTATGCCACCTGTAAACTGTCTGCCTACCGACTTCAAGGTATTCAGTAAGGCTTTTAAAATTCCACGACCCTTTTAACAGGTTGTTAATAAGAATTCGGCCCTGATCTAAACAATATTCGGCGGGGTCATAATCGAAATTTAGGATAAGTTGGATTTCCTTTTCATCAAAAGACCTGGCATTTTTCTTTTCTAACTTAGGGCGCATTACCGCGATCATGGGGTTAGTTTTTATATGACCGCGTGACTGAAGGAATTTATAGCAATTTATCAGCAGTCGGTAATAAGTGTCGCGCGTTCCGACCTTCCAGTTCTTATCCCCTAGAAAATTTTCTATTTTTTCGGGTTTAAGGGGTAGTGTCGGAAACTGCCTGGCAAACCGCCCTAGTTTGTATTGCCAACTTTCGATAGTTTGGTCTTTACATCCCTGTATTTTTTTGGCGGTCAGGAATATTTCTACAGCTTTGGTCGTTTTCATTGTTCTTATCCTTTACTTTGTGCGGCGGTATCTTGACCTAGCACAAATTCCCTGACAAGTGGATTTTCTATCCCCAAACGCTAAAAAGACTCATAGGGTCAATTTAATTTGGATTTAAATAAAAGAAATATCTATATCAAGGGCTATAAATACTAAACAAAAAGAAAATAGAAAACAGGCTTAATATCAGATAAAAGATCGATATTATTTATCGGCAACCGATATAATGATGTGATTGAGATAAATAAACATATAGGGGATATCACCAATGGCAAATAAACTCGATACAAATATCCATAATAAAGAAGAAGAAATTAGAATTCGGTACGGTCAAACCCTAAACAAGTACATAAAAGAAGCGAACATAACCCAGGCAGTTTTAGCCAGGGAAGTGGGTTCTAGCCAAGCCAGTATTTCAGATATATGTAATGGTAATCGAATGCCTGGTTCCGATGTTGCCCAAAAGATTCAAGAAAAATTCGGACTATCAGAAACCTACATAAGCGAAATGATCGAAAAAGAAAAAGAAGAACCTTTAGAAGTAACCCAGATTAAAAACCTACTCGATACCAATGTCTTATCAAAGGAATGTTTGGATTCTATCAAGTACATGACCGCTTTTATGGTTAAAGCTGAAACGCATGGGGATTTGTCTAACTGGCTTCCCGCCCCTACCGACACTAATATGCCCTTTGCGAGTTATGGGTGGGATTTTACCCTTAGATTCGCAATGGATACCTTTAAGGAAAGATTAGCGGGCCGTATTGCTTTTAACAGGATTGGGCTAATCAGAAGGAAAACAAACGATAGGGGTGTAATGAAGGAAGCGTTTATAGCGGGTTATACCCTTCCCCTTTGGATCAATGTTGATGAACACTTTCAACAGGAAGGAACCTACACGATAAAAGAAAAAACCACAGTTTCAGCGATGAATGATGAAGCGAGTTGGGCGTGGGTTAGGTTGATTGAAGGGCCGCGGGAAGATTCACGCCTTTTTATTACTCGCCAGGAACCCTTTAGCGATAATGAATTTCTAATGGTGCAAAGTATGGCGCGCAAATATATGCGCGAAATACTTATTGCTTAGACTTCGGCCCTGTTTTGCCCCTTCTGGGAACTGGCGCACTTAATAACATCCTTAAAACATTGAGCCGACCTTGCGGGATTTTGGTTTTACCTTTAATCCAATTATCTAAAGTCGATCGCGCAATTAATATCAAGGGATCGTTACAAATGGCGGTTTTAGTCCAACCTTTATATAGTAGTTCTTGAATTACATCCATTTCATTAGTGTAGCATATTTGACATAAACTTATTTACCCTTCATACTGTTAATGTAGTATTTGCTACACAAAACAAGTTAGGTTAGGAGTTAACCAAATGAATATAGAAAAAACAGGTCAGATCGACCCCAAAAAGATTTGCATAATTTGTAACGGTGAAATACTCCCAGATTCGAATGGGTGGGAAGGTGGTCACAGCCCCCGACCTTTATATTCCTATGGGCGGTGCTGTGAGACTTGCAATAAAATGTTCGTAGAACCCGCCCAATGCAGAGAAGCAATTAAGCATATTAAATTAGGTTAGGATAAAAACAAAGGATAAAAACAATGAAAATAGAAGTAAAAAACGTAAAATTTGTTGAAGCATTTAGTGAAGAAACCTTTTGTTTCACCGCATCAATTTGGGTTGACGGCAAGAAGGTTGGGGAAGCATCCAACAGGGGTCATGGTGGCAGTAGCGAACTTATTTTTAAGGATGGTTACCCTTCTAAGTCAAAAATCCACAAGGCAATAGAAGAATATTGCAAAACCCTTCCACCCATGAAATCAGACATGGAAGTAATAACCTTGCATGATGGGGAAGAAATAGATCGTAGTTGGTCTATGGAATATGATCCCGAAATGTTGATTTATGAACTAGTATCTGATGAACATACGCGGCAACAAAACAAAAAAATGTGTCGTGGGCAGACCGCTTTCAGAATTCCGAATTATGAATATGAAAACGAATATGAGTATCACACTATAAAAGGGAAATATACCCCAAAAACAAAAACGAAACTGATCCTTCAATATGGTTTAGATGTATACATTTTGAATGAACACGTTTAAAGGGGCTAAAACACCCAACCCAACTAAAGGGGGCCAATCGGCCCCCTTTTTCTATTGTAGAGATATTCCTTAGTCCATTTATGCTTAAAGGCATCGCCCTTTATAGGGTCGGTGTACATATACATATAATCGCCAACGGTGGCCCTAGTAAAAACCCCCCGCCGTAACGCTTCTGTAAATGCCAACTGATGGTCTATAAACTTAATTTCAAGGTCGCACATTCGCCTAGTTTCCCCATCGGTTATATTGCGCCCACGCCGACCCCGCTATAAAAGTAAAAGTAACCACTAATATTAGAATCGTGGAAATCAATGTGACCTAGCCCCCGCGAAAACGGTTAGAAAATAAAGTTGACTTCCCAAAGTTTCGTTAAAAACCCGATGGTAATAGCCATCAGGAACCAAAACGATCGAATTTGGCCCTACAGGAATCCGATCTATGAATTTGCCTGTTGGCTTTTCTGGGGCTACTATCATACTTCCCGCCCCCGCTATGAAAATATAAATTTCTTCTTGCCCTTTATGAGTATGCCCGCTAGTAGCCATTTTCGGATTTAATTCGGTGCTACTGAGAACCAGATCCGAAAGGGTGGCATTGTCCTTCACTATGTAGCGTTCATCGGATTTTTTAATCTGGCCCCGAATATCCCCAATAGTACAAAGCATTAAATCAGTTTCTTTGAGCATAATCGCCCCCTTGTTTTGGTTTTCGCCACCAGGTGCAATCTTCGTTTATGCAAATTTGGGGGTCATTCGTGAACCCGCATTCAAAACACCCTGGACAATGGTGCAGATCATCAAGCCCGCATCGCGGGCAATAAAGAGAGGTACTTGTAACCATAAAAAAACGTACCTTTTTTAAGGTTGGTAAATGAGTTTATTTTTATACCTAATAGGGGTTCGAAAAATGTAACCCCTTTTTTTAAGCCTTTAATTACAGAAAAACTACACCTAACTGGTCGGGTAATTCTTCGCTGACTTCTTCAATTTGTTTTTTAGTTAATTCTGGCATTTCAGCATCGAACCATTCTTCCAAGTTTAGGGCGGCTCTGCTAATGCCGCTTTGGTCTGCCACCCGATCAATCGCATCAAATATCAAAAGGGGGATTTCCACGCCGTTTTTGAACCCGAATACCTCTAATTCATCATCCTGTTCTAAGGGTTCTTTAAATTCCCATTTTACTGTTGGGGGGTTGTTTTTCTTTCTGGGCCTTCCCAATTTTTTACCCTTTCTTCTAGCTTCTTCTAATCCCGCTTTGGTTCTTTCCGATCGCCGTTCACTTTCAAATTTTGCGATCCACCCGATAATAGCCAACATTAGATCGCGCATTTCGGGGTTAACCGTTTCAGTCCAACTTTCCTGTAGCGAAATAACATCGCAACCATATTCCGAAAATTCCCGAACTATCTTTAATATCTTTTCTGGCCCCCCGCGGTCTAATCGATCTAAAGCCCAGACAATTAATGTATTAAACTGATTCGCCCTGGCATCGGTCTGCGCCTGTTTTAATATCTTCGCGTGGGCGTTATGCCTTGCCGATACCCCTGTTAGATCGTAGGTCTTTGTTACTTCGAACCCGCGAAACTTTGCCCATTCCTGTAATTCATGTAATTGGTTTTCGGTGTTTTGTTGGTCGGTTGATACCCGAACCCATATCGCTACTTTTTTAGCCATTTTTTACTCTATGCCCCCATTCAGCTTTTTTCGCTTGCACTAACACTACAGGAATCATAAAAGGCATAACGATGAAAAGAACAAATAAAAACCAGAAGGCCCACCCTATAACCGCGATGTATTTCATTCCTCAGTCTGCGCCCGCCAATGGAAATCGATATCGGATGCCTGGGAAGCATGAAGGTTAATAGTGAATTGTGTACTGGTGATATTCGATACCCAGAACCTAGCCCCAAGGGTATCGGTTGAAGGGGTAAGCTGAACCCTTGCCGCACTTGCCCCCAGGGTATGAGATACCGCGACCGATGTTGCGCCGCTTGCTATGGTGGCGGCCCCGCTATCAGCCCCAGTTTTAACCGTTACATTGACGCGGTTGTTTGTTGGGTCATCGGAAGCTGAAAGGCTTATCCCTGTACCACTAAGAAAGTTAACCCCGCCGCGTTGGGCTGTATGGGTTGAATCCCCATAAAAATCGACCATCCCCCCGCCTATATGAACCGATACCGCGACCAGTAAGGCCACAAAAGGAACCATAAGGAAAAACCATGAAGAATTAGTCATTATCCACCCCTACTTCGGGAAAATTTTAAACTGTTCGATGTTACATCCATTCGAAAAAGCCCTTGTAACCAGTTTTGTTTTTTGGGCTTTACTGGGCTAGTCGAAATGACTTTTAGGGTTTCTTTCGGGCTACGCGTTGAAGGGATGGCCCTTCCGAAATATTTTCGTTTTCCAGTAACTAGGTTAGTCTGGATATCAACCGCGCCTTGTTCATGTTCGACAATTTCGGGGAACACCCCAGGGGGCAACTTCTTCCCGCCTGGCAACTCAAACGAACCCCCTTTGGCTTTAGGGGTGTATTTGCCGCCCCTTTCTTTAGGGGTTGTAGGGGTATCAGTTCGGGTTCTAGTTTTAGCCCTAGGTCTGGTGGCCTGTTCGACTGCTATCGCCTGGGCTTGTGCATATGCGGCGGGGGCAAAAAAGGTCTGGGCCTGAGTCTGGGTCTGAGTCTGGGTACTTGTTTTTGTCCCAGGTTCGGCTCCAGGATCAGTTCCAGGGCTAGTTCCAGGGCTAGTTTTTGTTTTTGTCTTTGGCTCCGTTCCAGGTTTTGGTTCTGACCCAGGGGGCGGCTCTACAATAATCGGCGTTTCGATGGGGTCTTTTACTGGCCTAGGTTTAGCGGGCTGTACTACAGTTGCGCTCTGCGTTTCAATAACGTTCCCAAATTCATCGGGTGCAAAATATGAAGCGGTGACTGCCGATTCAGTTTTAGATAAGGCCATTTGTGGCTTCTTTCTAGGGTCTTGTGATAAGGGGGTTCCAACAGGGGTTTTAATGTTGGTCGCGGGTTTGGGCTTTACCCTAGTTCCCCCGCCTGGCAAACCTGTTTTAGGTTTGGTCGGGGCGGTTGTATCAAAGCCGCCGTCATAACGACTAGTTGAATCCCCTCCTTTTCGCCATATAACTTCCATTTTCCCCAAGCCGTCATATCTTGACGTTTGAAGGGCTTTATATTTTAAAGCGGCTTCTATCATTTCTGGAGTCCACTTAGAACGGTCTTTAGGGAAAGTTTTAATCGATTCCCGCATCGTTTTATAGATACTGTCTGCGGCGTTGAAGTCGGTTTTAGAATAGGAAACAATATCCTTCTGTAAGGATGTAATTTCATCAGTTAATACCTTATTGTTGCGACCTGTGTTCTGGGTTTGTTCCAGTTCATTAGAAAGGCGGTCTATTCTGGCTTTAATATCTTTAACCTTTTGATCGCGTGCTTTTTGTAGGTCTGCCAGACCATCAGAAGCCTTTATTATCTGAAGGGCTTTATCGTTATTACTGTAGCCCTTAACGAGTCCAGTTTGTATCGCTTCTTTTTGATTTGCTAATTTGGTTTCAGCAGTCTGTATTTCGCCAGTTTCATCGAGTAATGAATTTACCTGGCGGCGGGTATCAGCTACCGTTTCGGCCCCCGATCTGCGTTTATATTCGAACTGAACATCCCTGGGTTTGCCTTTCTCAAATTTTTTAATTTCTTCATTTAAGGTTTCGGTCGTATCTTCCAGGCGTTTACCTGTTTTTTCTATCGCTTCTGATAGTTCAGCCTTTGTTTTTCCCCCGCCAGTTAATTTTCCTCTAAGGTTAAAAATTGATGGGCCTAAACCTTTTTCATATTGGTTCAAGTCTATGACGGCGTTTGCATAATTCCCCTGAGCTTGCGCCCTTTTAATCGCCGCCATAGTGATTTTAGTATCACCAGTTAGACCCATATTGACCTTTTGCATATTCGTAACGATCGCATCATCAGCGAATTCGCGGGCATTGGCTAACCCTTTACTACCGCGGAACTTACCACCCAGCGAAAATCCTTTTGTTAGGGTCAATATATCTACCCCATCGAGCAAAATTGAAACCGCCCTTTGGTTAGGCGACATATTTTCCCAATGGTAGATCGTACCCCATACAGGTACGAACCCAACCGCGCCGCCTGTTAAAGCCCCGCCGAACTTTTTCCTTTCAATTTCTTGGGCAATATAAGCCCTGATAAATCTATCTTCATCAAGATCGGATTCCTTTCCCCCTGTAAGGCCCGAAAGGAACCCGACTGAAACCCCACCAAAGGCTTCTTCGGGGATTCCGAACTGTTCAGCGTCATCCCTAAAGGTTCGGCCCTTAAAGTTGCCCTGGCTATCGTAAAATTCGGGGTGTTGCTGTTTGAAAGTTTGTTTTTGGCTTGACGTTAAAGCCCTGGTTGAATCCCCTGATTTCGAATGTTGCGGCCCGATTTCCTGACTTTCAATCGACCTTTCAAATTCTGATACGGTGGGAAGCGTTGTCGGGGTTCCTGTTCTTTCCTTTATCTTTTTCTGCGTTGCCGCTTCCTGGGTTGGTTCTTCTTCCTGTACCGTTTCTGTAGCCTTTTGGCTTGTTGAAGATCGAACCTTTTGTTTATAGGTCGGTGTTTTTTTACTTGCGACTTTCTTTTGGGTTGCCGCTTCTTTGGTCGGGTCTTCTTCTTGTACGGTTTCTGTAGCTTTGACAGTAGACCGCGCGCGTAATCTATCCCTATATGAAGAAGCCATCAGAATACCCCTGTTTTGTTGGTAACGACCACCGTAGTGGTCGCGACAATCGCGTAGAAGAAAAGAACCCATATGGGGAACACCCCGACCGCGGGAACAGTAAAGGCCGCTAATACAACTCCCCCCGCTATCGATGCGATAAGGATGTTTTTAAGATATTTCATAGCCGCGGCGATTGTGCATATAACCAGACCCGCCGCAATAAGCGACCAGACAAAACTAACAGGAAGATTATCGCGGGTTGCTATCGAGCCAAGGAAGTCGCCACCAGGTAGGCCAGTTCCGATTGTAGTATCACCCGCAAAAGTTCCAGTAGGTGACATATCGGTTATTACATCAGCGGGGGCAAGGGCAGTCGAACCGCCACCGCCACCCGCGCCCGCGGCAAGCGGCGTAAATGCCCCCACCGTAGAAGATGCCTGGGTATTGGTATAACCGTTGCCATAGTAATAACTACGATCCTGTTGAAGCGGGTATAGATTCGCATAATAAATTTGACCGTTAAAGCCATAATCATTTTTGTCTACTATAAAGGTTTGGGCATCCCACCCATCAGAAAAATCAAATTCGTACCGATATTGTGGATAAGAAGCGGGAACGCTACACCAACCGTTACCATTAGGTATATTGGTTGCAGAGTCATACCAACAGTCATCATATCTAATATATCTAAAGCCTTCTATGTTTT
>CEOQ01052528.1_pt1 | contig 16292 bp, 15 predicted proteins | sample 361351 | NCBI WGS metagenome assembly CEOQ01 (sample SAMEA2619907, study PRJEB7988) | marine metagenome | biome: marine biome (ENVO:00000447); feature: deep chlorophyll maximum layer (ENVO:xxxxxxxx); material: "saline water (ENVO:00002010), including plankton (ENVO:xxxxxxxx)" | depth 60 m | reverse complement strand
CAGCCGAGATCTCTACAACTGGCATCGTGTAGCCAACCGGGCTCCATTCATGGAGCTCTCCCCGATCGGTCAGGGTCGCTACGATACTGGCGCGATCGGGGCCACCAACGGCGTAGTTCGCCGTAATGACGAACTTTGGTTTTACTGCATGGGCTCAAAACAACGGAGCCTGCCAATCGCCGATGCCCTCAACTTCGGCTACCTCGATTCATCCGCAATCTCCATGGCCCGCCTGCGCCTTGACGGCTTCGTCTCACTCAAAGGCGGCATCGAATGGGGCAGCGTCACTACAAAACCCATCGAGGTAACCGGCGCCCAGCTCCACATCAACACCGACTCCTGGCGGGGCCGTGTAAAAACAGAAATCCTCGACTCCGAATCGATGGACCCAATCCCCGGCTACACTGAAGACGATTCCATCGCGACCAACATCGACTCGATCGATGAAGTCGCCCGCTGGCAAGACAAACGCGACCTCACCGGACTCCACGGTAAGACCGTGCGGCTCCGCTTCCACCTCTGGCAGGCTGAGATCTACTCCTTCTGGACCGAATAACCATGCGAGACGCAACGTGACTTCACCATCGAGGAGTACCGTCGCCGATAGAGCCACGGCACTAAGACACAAATAGGTAGGTGGGTGTCAAGTTGTTGAGCCCAATCACCAATTGGTCACTGAGCCGTCCCGCCTGTGAAGCATCGTTGTTATGAAATTATCTTCATGTAGCGGACTATTGGCTATAGCCTCTTCATCAACATCGACTCCAAGCCCCGGTTTATCAGGTACCTGCATTACACCACCGTTTGCCCGGAACTGTCCAGGGTAGAGTTCATCGTGCTGCTGCTCAATATCTTCTGGTCGCTGAAACATTTCAAGCCATGCAAAATTTGGAGTTGCCATAGCTAAGTGCGCTGTAGCTGCTGTGTTTATAGGGCCTAGAGGATTGTGCGGCATCAGATCGATGTAGTGAGTTTCAGCCCATCCTGCCACTTTTTGAGCCTCCGTGTATCCTCCAACAATCCCAAGGTCAACCCTCGCATAATTCGTAAGTCCGCGCTCTATATAAGGTGCAAACTGCCACTTGGAAGAAAACTCTTCGCCCAATGCAAAAGGCATAGGAGTCATTCCACGCAATGTCTCATATGCTTCCGGGCTTTCATCTCGTATTGGCTCTTCTACAAAATCGAGTGTGCCTTCAGGCATTTTCTGGCAGAATGATGCTGCCTCCGCAACACTGAGTCGGTGATGATAGTCAATTCCTATTACAACCTCTTCACCAAGCTCTTCTCTTGCTTTTACAAGCCATTTTGCATTGTCAGCTATGTTCATTCTTGGTTCAAAAGTTGCATCATCATAACCCTCAACAGGGCCCTGAACCGAAAGTCTCATACATTCCCATCCATCTGCTGAAAGCTGTTTGGCGTTTTCTAGCATTTGCTCCCCTGTAGGTGCACCAGTGGTAGCGAAACACTGCACGTAATCTCTCTGTCGGCCTCCAAGTAGCTGGTAAACAGGGACTCCCAGCTTCTTGCCTATGATGTCGTGAAGGGCTATATCTATAGCCGACATCGCAGCCGTGATAACCCTGCCACCTTCAAAATACGCGCTACGATACATTTCTTGCCAAATCCGTCCCACCTGCATCGGATCTCGGCCAACAAGCCATTGACTGAAGTGTTCAGTGACCCCTTTTACACCCAACTCACGCCAAGAGGTTCCACCTTCACCCCATCCGTAAATACCTTCGTCTGTCTCGACCTTAACAAGGTAAACATTTCTCCATACAGACCAAGCGGTATAGGGTTTGATTGCAGTTATTTTCATTGGAAGTTACCTCGAAGGAATTGAAAGATTTGTATGCCACTTTCAGGCGTCAATAATGTCGACAGTATGCCACAAAGTTGACCTACCGATACTCGCCGGGCATTAAGACAAATAGTTAGGTGGATCTCAGTGAGCTGAGCTAGCTTTAAGATATGCTTATCGCGAACTGAATCGATAGTGATCAATTAGATTTAACGAGGTGTTGGAGGAGACCAGGTCTCCCCGTTTTGCTCTCCTTCATACCAGTCATCCGCCGGAGAGCCACTATACGGTTCCCTTTCAAATCTACAGATATCCTCGACTATTCTTGGATCACCACGTTCCTTTAGAACAGTCAGCAGGGTATTGGATAAGCTTTCTTTTATCTCTTTGTAGTTGAAATCATACGCAACATTTTTTAGGTAATCTGGGTCGTTGTTAAGATCGTAAAGTTCTTCCTCTGGTCTTTTACCAAAAGCCAGATCAAACTTAGGCCTTACCTTTGGTGCATTACGATTAGCGAGCATCCAGTGCTTCGTTGGACCAGTGTCAATATCCCCGAAAGCATTATGAAATTTCCTGCGATCTTCCCAGCTAGAAGCTGCTTTAAGCATATCCTCGATATTGTCCGGATCGGACTCGGTATCCTCAAAACCTGACGGATCACCGATTGGCCACCGATCCGGTTCAAAGTTACGTATGTAGAGATGATCCTTAGTGCGTATCGCTCGCGAGGGGTAAGGTAAACCTCCGGATCTTGCAAACGCTATATGGCGTTCTCGTCCGAGGATGACATATTCTCCTTTATCATCGATCTCAGAGTCTGAATCTGATGTGAGTAATGGCAGAATACTATCGGTCATATTGTTTAGAGGTTGTTCACCAGCAGCATCAAGAAAAGTTGGGGCAAGACTCATAAGGCTGATTAATTCTTGGATCACTGTGCCTGCTTCGATCTTGCCGGGCCATCTCGCTGCAAGCGTTACTTGGCTGCCTATGTCGTATAGATTGCATTTGGCTCGTGGGAATCCAGGTATGCCATGATCTCCACTGACAACAACAAGGGTGTTGTCTAATTCACCTGCTTTTTCCAGTTCATCCAGGATGATGCCTATACCTGCATCTACTGCTTGAACCTCGCCAAGATAATCGTTAAAGTCTTCTCGAATTTCTGAAACGTCCGGTAGGAAACTAGGCATGCGTCCCTTCAGTTGGTCAGGGTCTAGTCCCCAGAGTTCGTATCCCGAACCTCGCTTCCATGGTCTATGGGTATTAACAGGTCCCCACCAATAGCAGAACGGATCTCCTTCCGGAACATCATCCAAAAACGAAACGAAATTATTTCGGGTTTCCTCAAAGAGTATTTCTTTGGCATTTTCAACACCCATTTCAGAAGCATCCTTAGTTGCTTCTTGAGAAAATATTCTCCAATTATTCCCTGCCGATTCGTACCTATTACGAGATCCGCCGTAAGGGGCATTTTCTGTTTTACCAGGAGACCAAACTTTGTACGTATAACCGATGTGATATCCATTTTTTTCCAGCATTAATGGATACGTCGGAATAGATTCATCCCATCTTGCACCTTCGAGAATTGCGCCAAGTCCGGTCTCCCAAAAATAGGTGCCGGTAAGTATTGAACTTCTACATGGTGTGCAGGAAGGTACTGGAACGTGGGCGTTAGTGAAAATTGCCCCTTCATTAGCTACTCTATCGAAGTTAGGAGTGCTTATGATTTGGTTGATTGAATTTTCGCCTTCGAATTCGGCGTAAGCACTTGCGTATCTTCCCCAATCGTCTGCGAATAGGAAAACAATGTTGGGTCTTTTATCTTGTTCAATCATGTTGGTTTCTGAATGCAAAGATTATGCCATAAATTGGAGTGCCGATAGATCCAAGGTGCTAATAGGAATCAGTAGCTAGATGTCAGAGGGCTGAGTTATAGTTTGAGAAATCCGACACCAGAACTTCTAGAGGAGATATTTCGATTACTGTGACGATGAACATAGAGGCTTTGGGTTTTTGGAAGTTAAGATAATTACATGTTGAAATTGCGTTTATTTGCTCTTATTTCGTTGTTACTAATAGTGGTCGGATCTGCTTGTGCGGATACAAATACCGAGAGTGCGGAAATTCCGGTTGAAGCTCAAGCTGGTACGTCGATATTCCACGCAGACCGAACATTTACCACGGACTCTTTTGTGGCAGCTGGCTGGAAAAAATCTAAAGAGTACGACACTGCAACTGTTCCAGAATCAACCGAGATTTGGTATGGGTTTTTTGAGCAGAAAGATATCGAGATAAGATTCTATCAATCGCATGATTCTGCGTTGGAACATGGAGTGCCGCTTGCTCAGGAATCGTTGCAAATGGATCCAGGTGCACGGATCGGTGGCGTTAATACGGTCAGGACGGGCTACAGTGCATACGCTGTGGTAGGAAACGTTGTAATGATGTGTGAGCTTGATTTGTCCTCATGTGAAACTCTTATCAAAGCGCTCGAAGCTAGTTGAACAACTTGACGTTAGGTTTCTAAACTTCTAGGGCAATTTATCCTTTACGAACTTGGAATCGTGTTTAGATTTGCTGTTGGGATTTCGCGGCCGCATGATTAGGGGACTTTACAATCTTGGCCTGTTATTTGTGGAAGGCCCAAACCCATATGATCGCGTCTATTACAAGGCAGTGAAGCGTAATTATCGATAGGCTTACGGTGCAGATAATCCGGTCAAAAACCGGGATCGATCCATTTGCTGAAAATGCATACATTCCAGTTAGGCTTAGCAGGGATAATGCCGTAATCCATAGTGCCCCGACTGTGAATATCCACCAAATATTATTTTCTGTATGCATGTAGAGAATTGCAGATGGCATCCAAAGCGTCGCTGATAGCAGGAATAAAGCTGTCAGTAAGGTGATGGTCTGAGGACCCAGAATGAAATGAATCCCATAAGCGTCGATGTCTGCTCGAAATATTATGAAATAGCAGAATGTTAGGTACGCTGCGCCTGATAGCAACATCGAGGTTACTAAAACATTGCGCCATATCCCGTAGATTCCTCCCCAAAGTTCATTGCGATATTCGGGAAAATATCCTAGGCCAAAGGCGTAGCTTCCTAATACTGCTGCCCCTCCAATTAAATTCACTATTAGAAATATAGTTTGAGCGTTCACGTTATAGCGATCGAGGTAGAGTCCAAGTTTGGTTTTCCTGTTCTAAATATTTTATAAATACCCAGAGATGCGATACAGGTATTTCAATTTGAAGTGCGTTGAACGAATTTAGATTAAAAACAGGAGCCTTAGCTACTCACTATCGGTAGTGTTATATGCGACGGTCGTGCTGCATCATGAAATATTGTCTGGTATGCAATATCAATCATACTGTCCATGCCTTGCCTGTGACCAGTATTTGGATTTCGATCATACAAAGGGAAGTTGCTGCTGGTGATGTGGATTGCGATTTTATGACCTTTCAAAAATATATTGCTTGTGGGTAGCAATTCAATTTGATACTTGAATATCTCACCAGGCTTCAAAAGTTCAGGAGGATCATAGATCCCTTTCCTGAACCTCGTGCGGATTATGCCCTCTGTAAGATTCCAGTTTGTTCCGTCTGGTTCAACGTCGAGCAGCCTGACAATAAAATCTGTGTCTGGTGCAGACGTTGAAGCAAATACGGTGGCCATTATTGGTCCCGTTACTTCGGTGTTGGATTGTAAGGTGTCTGTCTCAAATACAAGAACATCTTCCCTATCTAAGTTTGAACGGTTATCTAGTACACCGACCCTGATGATTTCTGGATGATCTTGCGGACCTGAATGATTCCCGCCAAGTGTTGGGACAGGGTTATTTGGATCATAGGTGTATTTGGTTGGTGGTTCGTCCATGGGAAGTTGGGAGCTTAGTGATCCGTGTCTAGATTCCCCGGAGTTCCTGAGATAGAAATTCGTTAGCGTTGCGTTCTCCGGAGGCCATGTATTCGCAGTACGCCACCGGTTTACACCCATCGTGAAAAAAGTGATTGGCGGTTCGTCAGCGATACCGTTATCTTCTCCTTTTACTACATGATCCAGCCACCGAATCGCGATATCAAGTTGTTGCTGGAATGCATGTTCTCCGAACGGTCGATCGCCGACAACATCTCCCATGTGATCTGTTGGTCCCATATGGATTCTTAGTTCGTCAATTTCGCCGGCGTTCTGGAGTGTGCAAAACGCTTTGAAAAGCGCTCCAGGGTAGTTGTCGTACCAACCTCCGTGAAAATATGTAGGTACTTCTATTTGATCGATTTTCTCGTGGGTCGAAATGTCCGACCAGTATGGACCGTATTCTGAATGACTTACGTACTCTTGCCATAGATTGTTTGGTGCACCTACTACTGTGGTATCAAGTGTTATCAACGGTAGGTGCCGATAGAATGCGTCCCAACCGCCATATTCAGCGACCTTGTGGGTCATGTCATCATCGATTTTTGTCCGATATATACGCCTTGCAACATGTGAGAGTTGAAGGGCGCCATGATCCCAATAGCCCCTCTCCCATATCGAGGGATTGATGACCTGGGGGACTATTGCTCTGAGATTTGGATGGTGTTCGGGTGCAGTGAGAATTTGAGTGGCTGCCATGAACGACCGCCCGTACATCGCTATATCGCCGTTGCACCATGGTTGTTCGACAATCCAGTTCATACAGTCGTAGCCGTCTATGTTGTCCGTGCGGAACATTCCGCCCTGCAGATTGCCTCTGCATTGCTGTCCGACGTACGCATAGCCTGTCAGTACAAATCTTTCAGCGTGCCAGTCGATTCCTGGATCGTAACCCCGCTCCAGGATTACAGGAAACGGACCGGAGCCTTCGGGTTTCCACAATCTAGTATTAAGTTCTTCCCCATCTCGCATTGGGATCGTTAGTGAATCCGGTATAACCCTTCCAGTCATGTTGGTCCTTCTTTTGGGATCTATCTCATAATTTGGAAATCGCCAAGGATCTCTGCTATTTCAGACATGTCATTTGTAGAGAGTTGCCAGTCACCCGCATTTGCGTTGTGTTTGGCTTGTTCTGGTGTTTTCGCGCCTACTATGCAGCTTGTCACCGCTGGATGTGCCAGCGTCCAGGCTATTGCGAGTTGTGTGCCAGAATGTCCGTGGTCGGCCGCCCATGCAAGTAGTTTTTCGACAATCGTCATGGCGGGGACGAACACATCATCTTTAAATTCCGGCTTGCTTGTTCGTTCGTCGTCGCTGGCAAAAATGTGTCCCGGTCGATACTTGCCGGTGAGCATGGCCTTGGCAAGTGGCGAGTGGGGTATTACACCAATTCCTAGTTCGAGGCACGTGGGAAGAATATCTTCCTCTGGCACCCGATAAAGCATGTTGTATCGAGGTTGCGAACTGTGAATCATGCCAAATTTTGCCGCTTCACGGTGTTGATCGCCAGAAAAATTAGATACACCCAGATACCGGACCTTACCAGCGTCACGTAGTTTCTCCAGGTTCAGCATCGTTTCTTCAATTGGATTACCTGGTCGAGGACCGTGTAGTTGATAGAGATCCAAGTAATCGGTACCCAGTGACTTTAGACTGTTTTCAACTGCGGAGGTCATATGTTCTAGTGAGTGATCTCCCGAAAGCTTCGTCGCAATTATGACCTCATCACGTCGGCCCTTGATGGCCTTGCCTAAAACTGATTCACTGGTGCGATATCCTTCGGCGGTATCGATAAAGTTGGCTCCAGAGTCGATCGAAGCATGGACAGTGGCGATCGCCTGATCATCTGCGATAACTCCCATGCCACCGCCCAGAGGCCACGCCCCTAGGCAAATAACCGGTACTTCGGGTCCATCGATTCCTAGTTTTCTAGTTTGCATACTGTTCCAGTTTTCTAATGTTTATTTCCGTCGCTGAACTGTACATGCAATAAGTAAATAAACAAATAAATATCTCCTTTGATCCCGACAATATAAGCGATGGCTAGTATTCTTAGATGTCTGACCAATAAATGACATATATCTGCCTAAAAATATCAGCAGATTTTCCAAAAAGGAGACTTAAAATGCTAGGCGAAAAAATAGGATCAATGCAGCAAACCACGAGGGACAAACTCTTGCCAGGTAACGGTGCTTTGCCGAGGTTTGAAACGACAGCTCAGGGATCTGGCACCCTTGCAGGTACTGAGGTCCAGGGTATGGCAACTTACACCTCGGATATGAGAGCAGATGGAACCCTTTACGGAGAATGCCCTAACCAGGGATTAGTTATGGCTGCAGATGGGATAGCAACTTTCACAGCGACAGGTATCGGAACTTTCACAGAAGATGGCGGAGCGATTTTTAAAGGTGTAGTTTACTTCCAAGCTTCCGCTCCATCGCTATCAAGCTTGAACGGAAAGGCAGTAGTTTATGACTGGGTAGTAGACCCTGAGGGCAATGCTTCATGGGACCTGTGGGAATGGAAATAAACTTCCTATTTGTTTCGTGATCAGTTTGATGTCGTCTGATCATACGAAATTATTACGTAGTTAACGTAAGTGGGTCAGCTGAATTCAGCTGACCCACTGTTTTAAAAACGTACGTTTTGATCCGTTACTGATCTAATCCCAATGTTGATTTCTCAGTTAGATTGTCAGCTTATTTCTGTATGCGAACACGCCCACTGCGATTGTGCTAAGTGAGAACCAAATCCATGTCACGAAACCGATCGTATCAACCAAGTCACTATTACCTGAAAGGAAAGTGTCGACAATAAAACCTATGCCGGCTATGGCTAAGGCTGTCGTAAGTACTGCATTGACATTTCGCTGTCGTAAAACATAAGCCCCAAGCACCATTGCTATGCCCGCAAAGAGACCAGTGGCATCACCGGCGGTTCCGGAAACCACAAGTAGAGTCTCTACGATTATCGGTTCACTTATTTGTGGGTCGCTGATGGAAGATATGGTTGCCAGCCTGAGGCCGAATTGAAGAACGATCAATGGTGCCGATAAGATCAACATAGCGTTAGCAACCGTGGCGGCACCGCCTGCAACGCCATTCTGCAACTGTTTGGTCAGCAAAAAATATCCAGTTACGAAGCCGGCAAATCCTAGATGTGCGACAGTGAAAACAATTGTGCTTAAAGTCGTATTATCGCCTATAGCTTTAACACTCTCTGCCGTAGATTCAGCATCCGAACTAGGCCATATAGGAAACATCAAAAACGGTAAAATTGGGCCAATAATTAATAACAAGGCGGTAAATCTTTGTAGCGTCATTTCATTCCTTTATAAAGATTATGGGTTTGACTACTCGTAATAGTTAATGTCTACCATTCATGTGAGCGGAACGTATCAGACAATGATTTACCCATACACATGGAGGCTGTATTTTGATTTTGTATGAATATAGGCCTATGGGATATGTTCATTAAACCTATTGTGAATAACGTTTTGTTTTACGAGCGTGGATTGCTGAGTTTGCATCATCACCTATATGCTGCTCATTCCGTGATAAAGCCATAACGATTTGGCGCTGTCTTTCCCGATAGCGAATCTTGTCGGTATCCGGAAGAGAATCATGGCAGCGTGGGCAGGTCACCCCTTGTTCGAAAAGTGGTGATTTACGATCAGATTGTGAGACAGGGAATTGGCATCCGTAGCATAGTTCGTAATTGCCTTCTTTCAGCCCATGCTCTAGCGAAACTCTGCCGTCAAAAACGAAGCATTCACCCTCCCAAAGGCTTTCGTCTTCTGGAACAACTTCTAAATATTTGAGTATGCCCCCCTTGAGGTGATACACCTCATCGAATCCGACTTGTTTCATATAAGCGGTTGCTTTTTCGCAGCGGATTCCCCCGGTGCAATACATGGCAACAGTAGAGGGTTTATCGGGATCGTTAGCAAGCTTATCTGCCCAGTTGGGGAATTCGTGGAAACTATCGGTTCCCGGTTCAATAGCATTAGAAAAACGACCGATGTTGAATTCGAAAGTGTTTCGCGTGTCAACTACGATCACATCGTCACGCTTGATCAAATCGTTCCATTCCGTGGGCTCGATGTATTGTCCAGCGTCTAGGCGAGCATTTATTTCGGGTTTACGCATGGTCACGATTTCTTTTTTTATTTTCACCTTCAATCGCTTGAAGCTATTTTCATTACTAAAGGAATATTTCACTTCAAGACTCTCAACCTCAGGCCAACCCTTCACGTGTTCGATAACTGATGCAATACCTTCCGTTGTTCCAGAGATGGTGCCGTTTATACCTTCTGTCGCAAGGAGAACAGTCCCACGAACTCCTTCAGACCTACAAAGTGAAAGCAGTGGATATCGTTTTGCAGCAGGTTCATTAATTCTTGTGAAATGGTACAGAGCCGCGACCGTGAATTTCATTTCATGTAATTCCTAGGTTGACGTGCCTGATTAGTACGTATGATCATAATTTCTCTCAAACGTTGTTTAGAAATAATTACATTTTAGAATAGTCGTTGATATCACTGCTAATTGCCTGAGTTTTCCTCAGACTTTCACGATTTTGCATAAACTGGCATTTACTTTTTCGTACTGGGTTGTCTATCCATCATGAAAACGGCAGAGAATTAAAGGAGCTTTTCCCCTGCGATACGAATTACTTGTAAAAAACGGTCGCGTGCTTGATGCTGAGTCTGGTCTTGACTCTGTAACTGATGTCGGCATATCAGATGGTGTCATACAGAGTTTAGAGACTGATATAGATCCAAATAATGCTGATGACGTTATCGATGCTTCTGGTAAATGGGTCATTCCAGGGATGATTGATACTCACGTTCATGTTGAGTTTCAGCGCAAACCGAATGCCGAATCATCAACATTAGGACACACTTATGGGTTAGGCCTTCAGATGCTCGCGTCTGCAGGCGCCACTACCGTCATCGATCTGGGCGGTAGTATGGACACTCTTCGCATGGCAATCGAGGCGAGAGGTTCGGGTATAAATGTTGCGGGTCTCGGTTATTTAAAGCCAGGTGAGACCGTACCTGAAGGTCGTATAAATTACGCTCAAATCGAAAAGGTTGTTAACACGGCAATGGACGCCGGATCGATTGGGGTCAAGTTGTGGGGTGGATATTACCCATTTACGCCTGAAGAAACTTCGAATTTCATTAGAGCTGCTAATGAAATGACAGCTTATGTAGCTTTTCACCTTGGCACGACTGAGACCGGTTCTCGCCTGGACGGTCTTCGAGAGATTCCTTCCTTGCTCGGTGCTAATGGTAGAGTCCATATAGCCCATATCAATGCGTATTGCCGCGGCTCAATCTTACCGGTTGAGGAGGAGATAATTGAGTCTTTGCAGATCCTTACCGATTTGCGATCTCAAATTGTCTCGGAGGTGCATCTGGCTCGTCCGAATTTCACACTTGGTAAATGCGATCCAGATGGTAACGTTTTGGCAGATGTGTGCCAGAACTGCTTGAGTCTGAAAGGCTACGCTACAACGGCTGATGGACTTAGATCCGCCTTAATAGACGGATACGCATCGACCGTTGAAGAAACAAGTACAGGGTTGATCCTTGTTTCAGGGAAACGAGGCGTGGAGCTCTTTGATGAGGGCAATACGGATGTTCAGATGAGTTTTCCTGTTAATAATTCGACTTCTGCTTTTCAGCTGACAGTGGCAAAAAATAGCGAAGGCGAATTCATAATAGATGCAGTTGGCAGTGACGCGGGTATATTGCCTCGTAACGTTAATATCGAGCAGTGTATGCAGTTGGTTAAATTTGGAGGATTAGAACCACTTGAACTGGTGACGAAGTTAAGCCTTAATCCAGCAAAGATGATTGGACTGGAAAATAAAGGCAGACTTTCACAAGGGAATGACGGTGATCTTACGATAATAGACCCGACATACGGTCGCGCAGTTTATGGGGTGGTCGCTGGTTGCATCGTAATGATCAATGGGCGTGTTGTCGGTAATGGTGCAAAAATTTTGACAACCCAGCGAGGAGTTGCCGCGGTTAAGCAGATGGATATTCCTTATCAGGTTATCGATCTGACCAAGGCAATGATGTACGCAGGTAGGTAGTTACATGACTCTGATAATGTGATGCCAATTGACGGTCTGACTTGTTTTTAGTATGTTCCCAGATACAGGTATAAACACGTGGCGGGTAAATCATTTAAATGACAACGATGACTCAGACCGATATCCAGTTGGTGGCGCACTTTATGAGGAGGGCTGCTTTTGGTGCACCGGCTTGGAAGCTGGAGCGTCTCGCAGAGCAACCCTATGAGGATCTGGTGGACTCTTTTGTTGAGGTAGATGTCAAGTCACGCCTCGAAGAGGATTTACTGGAACGATTCAACACTCAGCATGCTGACGAGGAATCGGGTGTGTGGACTGCCGCGCGCTGGTTTTATCGGATGATCAATTCTGAAAGAGTGCTTGAAGAGAAAGTTGCTTTGTTCTGGCATAACCGATTTGCTACAGGCATCGCAAAATCGAATGTTAATCTGATGATGCGAGCTCATCTCGAAATGCTTCGGGATTATGGGATGGGTAGTTTTGAGACTTTACTTCAAAAGCTTTCAAGAGATCCTGCGATGATATGGTGGCTTGATCAGCAGACTAATCATGCAGGCGCTGTGAACGAAAATTACGGAAGAGAACTTCTAGAGTTGTTTTCGATGGGCCGTGGTAACTATTCTGAAGACGATGTGTTGTCTGCTGCTAGAGCCTTTACCGGTTGGACGCACGATCAATCGATTCCGAGGTATCCAAACGGCTGGTGGGACTTCAGTTTTGTCTTTCGTGATGAGGATCATGATCACGATGATAAGACGTTTCTTGGCCGATCAGGTGATTTGGATGGTGATGACATCATTGCGGAGATCGTTAAGCAGGATGCGACGGCAGAGTTTGTCGCTGCTAATTTGCATCGATTTTTCATATCCGATCAACCTCATCAACCTTCGATTGATCGTATCGCTCAGTCTTATTTTGATTCTGGTTACGAAATTAAATCGATGCTCAAGCAGTTATTTAATTCCGATGAATTCAAAAATTCAGCCTTTGATAGGGTCAGGTGGCCGGTTGAGCATGTTGTGAACATCGTGAATATTGCCGGTGTTTTTAACGATCCTTATGAAAATGGATTTCAGAACTTAGCTTCCAAATCGGCACTGATGGGTCAGGAACTCTTAAATCCTCCCACCGTTGAGGGATGGCATACGGGGCGCGAGTGGATTGACTCGTCGTTCTTGATAGAACGAGTTAATTACGCCGTTGAAATGTTAGGTAACCCGAATTCACCTGGCATGAAAAATATTTTGGAAAGAATAGGTTCGGAGCGAAAATCGATTTCACCGTTAGATTTGGTGGATGCCTGTTTGTACGAACTGGGATGCGTTGAACTTGATGACAAGACGAAATCGATATTGTTGAGTGAACTTGCCCTAGAGGAAACTATTGTCATCGACCCCAATTTTGGGGAACGCGTTGGTCAGGTGATGGAATTGATAGTGGCCTCTCGAGAATTTCAACTTTCTTGATTAAGGATTTGGTTTATGGCTGTCAGTAATAATGGTGAGAAATTTAAGGATCCGGTATTTGTAGTTTTGCAGCTTTCGGGTGGCAATGATTTTATGAATACTGTTATACCGTATGGAGATCCACTTTATTATGATTTTCGTCAGACCGTTGGAGTCTCTGAGGAAAACGTACTAGGAATCGACGATAAGTTCGGCTTGCATCCCTCACTCGAATCACTCAAAAGAATTTACGATGCTGGCGACATGGCGATAATTTCTGGGATTGGTTATCCAGATCCTGATCGTTCTCATTTTCGCTCGATGGATATATGGCATACAGCGGAACCGACTAAGGTCATAGGAGAGGGATGGCTGGGACGGGTCATCAGAGAGTTGGATCCACAGAAGCAGAATGTGTGTACCGGCGTCAGTTTCGGGCAAGGTCTGCCACGCGCTATGTACTTGATGGGGACTCCGGCGATCTCGGTCAGTCACTTGGAAGGTTATGGTCTGCTCACTTCTCTGCCGGGCCAGCGCCAACGGAAGGCTCTTAATGCTTTCCAGCGAATGTACGTCCCAGAGGAAATTGATGAAGCGTCAATGGTGATGAACCACATCGGTCAGACAGGTATCGACGCTATGGTTGGTGCCGAGATGCTAAGTGTGGCTCCTAAGACGTACGAATCTACGGTGGAATATGGTGCTGATGCCCTGTCTCAAAGTCTTAAAGGTATAGCTCAGGTTCATGTGGCCGGCATTGGGACGAGAGTGTTCTATGCACAGTTGCCAGGATTCGATACACATGGAGCTCAAATTGCCACGCAGGCGGATCTTTTATCCAACCTCGCTCTATCTGTGACAGATTTTTTCGATGATTTACGTTTGCATAATGCATCAGAAAATGTTGTGATGATGGTGTTCACTGAGTTTGGAAGACGCATAAGGGATAACGGTAACGGTACAGATCATGGGTCTGGTGGTGGCGCGTTATTGATCGGTAAACGTGTCAACGGCGGTATGTACGCTGATTACCCGTCACTTGATCCAAGTGCTCAAGTAAGCGGCGACCTAGGTTTTAATAACGATTTTAGAATGCTGTATTCAACAATCCTTGATGACTTTATGGGTATTGCTCCAGAACCGATAGTTAATGGCTCGTTTGAGCGATTCCCAGGAATGTTGTCAGCGGTTGGTGCGTAGTTTAGGTGAAGTCAACGGCTCAGATAAAAGAAAAAACTCACTTGAAATATCCTGATTTGCTTCGAATGGGTCATAGGTTTGAAACATCGATCGGTCAGCGTCTGGCTATCGATGGTTTTTATGGAGCAATGGATTTTGCATTCGGCGGAGATGGATGGTTTTACGTACTTAACCGACGTGATGCTATTCCGTTCGATACGGCGCGCCCGATGGTGAGGATAGCGGTTTGTGATATTGACGATCAGTTTCCTAAGAACATTGAGCCATTGATTGATGGCAAACCGCAAATACGTGGTTCGGAGATATATGGATCACCTGTATTTTGTGATTCTGACCAAAATGGCAGTATGTTCTTTACAGATGAGCGTGCCAACAGGGTTGTAACCCTGACAACAGAGCGAGGAGAAATAACTGATTCGTGGGGCGATACAGGAGATAGCCATGGAGAATTGAACGCTCCGTCAGGAATAACCTATCTCCCAGATGACACATTATGGGTTGTCAGTTCCCGTTCTTCACTGATTCAACAATTTACAAGGGACGGCGAATTCATTCGTGGCTTTGGATCAGTCGGAAACCAATCAGGTCAGTTAGACCATCCATGGGGCGTGGCAGTTGATCCAATCGATGGATCGGTTGTTGTAGCTGACTGGAGAAATGACAGGGTGCAGCGGTTTTCTCCAGAAGGTGAGTTACTACAGGTGCTGGATGAACTGGGTAGGGATGCGGGGCGGTTGAGCAGACCGAGCGATGTTGCAGTTGATGCACATGGGGATCTGTACGTTTGTGACCGTGGTAACGATCGACTAGTTCAGTTTAACAGAGCAGGATTGTTTATAGAGGCCATGCGTGGTGATGCAGTGATGACAGAACGGGGAGCGGATAAGCTCATGGCGAACCCTGATATGCTCAGGTGGCGCGATCACATAACAGATTTAGGTCGTGAAAAGCTTTTTTGGAAACCTACTGCGGTGAAGGTAGACCAGGAGTTCAGGGTGTACGTTATTGATTCAGGGCGGTACAGGATGCAGATTTACCGCAAGACGTTCAGGGAACTGAGTGACGATCAGATAGACTCACCCGAAACATATGTTGACCCGAAAATAAACTGACATCGTAAAGCCGTCAGGTCGTGCGTTAACACTGAATGGATGAGGACCTGGTAGTTAAAAAAGTTAGCGTACGGGGGCACTTATGAGTAGGTGTTCGATCCAGTCATCACCGTCATTTATTAGCTGGTGCTTTACCTTTGGTGGAATATGAACAGTATCGCCGGGTCTAATCTGATATAGCTCTCCGTCTAATTTCATTTTCCCTTGCCCCGAAACGATGTAATAAACTTGTTCGATTTTTTCGTGATCGTGATAGTCACCGGACTTGCCAGGCTGCATCATGTGGCGAGTGAAACCTGAAATTCCACGAGTGATAAATAGGGCATCGTCTTCATGATTTCTAACTTTATCTGCTTCTGATTCGGCACGGAATACAGGCCAGATTATGGCCGTTTCATGACCGACATAAGGATCCACGTCTTGCCAATTTCGGATGGTTACCATCGATTTATTTCCATTCTTATTTGTTTGCACCATGGCAAACATACGGCTAAAGATACACATAGTACCGAGTTGTGTTTATTTCCTCAGCGTACATTCGATATGTGCTATCGCAGTATTTATCCACTTGATTGATGCGCAATATACGCTGTACATCTATGAAAAAACTGTTAGATTTGCTGCAACTCGTTAGGAATGATTAAGATTGAGGTATTTTGTTATGCGAGAGACTGGAACGTCGACAGCGCGGTTA
>CEOQ01514481.1_pt1 | contig 16321 bp, 24 predicted proteins | sample 361351 | NCBI WGS metagenome assembly CEOQ01 (sample SAMEA2619907, study PRJEB7988) | marine metagenome | biome: marine biome (ENVO:00000447); feature: deep chlorophyll maximum layer (ENVO:xxxxxxxx); material: "saline water (ENVO:00002010), including plankton (ENVO:xxxxxxxx)" | depth 60 m | reverse complement strand
AAACAACTGCGACATTAGTAAGGAATCTCGTCATCAAACTCAGGTAAGTTTTCCTGATATTCTTTTTCCCAAGCTGATATCGCTCGTTGCTCAAACTTTTTACGATTAAAATTAGGATTATGTTTAGCAAGAATCTCAGACATCTTTACTATTTGTGTAGGCCAACTCATTAACGGAGCAATCTCATCAGCCAAAACATTAAAGCGTATCTGATTCTTATAGTATCTATACTGTGCCATTGGATATCTCTGGAAGTTTATCGTAATCTTTAAAGGACATATCTAACCATACATCTACTAGGTTAGGGGTTTCGTCTATGACTTCACCTTCATCATCAAAGTGAACTGATGTTGGTTCAAAAGGATTAGCTACTACAAATTTACAACGCATCTCTGAATCATTATGCGGCATAGTAAATGTTACTGGCATACGCATATCTTCAGGTATCTCGTTGATAAAACTAGGCTGAATACTACGATTGTATTTATACTTAATAGCTTTGTTATTTAATCTGCGTAACAAATCTTGGGTTAAATACTTAGTCATTCTTAACCTCCTTAGGCTTTGGTCTATGGTTATAATCTTCATTGAAATCACGATTCAAAACTTCGTTATATATCTCTATAATATCGTTGATGTAATTGTGTGCCGTATCAATCTTATATTTAAATTGTGAACCTTCTACATCTGCTCGTTCTTTTAATCTCGTTAAGTGAGATAAGACTTGTTCTACTTCCTTTACGAAAGCAATCTTCTTTTTATCTGCCATGATATTCTCCTTTATTAGCAGTTTAGTTGTGAGGAAAACAAACACCTCTCACCTAACAAGAGGTGTTTGCTTTTTCTCATGGGTTAATTCTCGAATCGTTTAATCCAAGCAGTAAAGATTTCTCGTGCTTTGCGTATATCAAGAGCGAAAACATCTGAGATAATTCTTGGTGCCTCCATCATATTGCAAGTACCAAGCTCTCGTAACTCATCTAAGTAATTAAATATTTCGTCACGAGCGTCATTGAGTTCACCATTACTAGACATAGTTAGTGACCTCATCATCTTCTTCGATTCCAGTAGTACCTATCCTATGCCACAAATTAGTTTTCATAGCATCAGTTACCATTTTCTCTCTGTTCTTTTGAGTTACTCTAGGTACTGAGGATTCCAAAGTATGAGTACTCCAATGGGTCATAGCATTATACAATGCCCACTTGGTGTATCCTAAACTATGGGATTCAGAGTGCATCTGTGTAAGTAATGATTCAGTCTGAACTTTATTGTAGTTAGTACTACCTTTACTACGTTGATATGATTTACATATAGTCTTGCGTATAAACCTATCGACTTCTTCTTCAGTAGTTACTGTATCTATCCATAGCTTATAGAGTTCTTTCTGATTCATAAAGATATCTAGTCCACTAACCATACGCTTACCAATACCTTCGATATTTAAATGCGTGGTATGTTTAGAATTTATCTTGGCTATGGTTAATGGATTAGCACAACCATTCTTGCACCATACTCTAAAGCCATCACTACCTACGCAGAACGCCCAGCTAGTGTCGTATGATGAATAGAATCTAACACGATACTTAATAATATCTCCAACTTCAGGTTCAATTACATGGTCGTTGAATATAATTTCTCCATATAATTTTGCACCATTATCATAGGTGGAAATATTTATCTCAGTATCTTGCGATAAGTTACTGTCTTCATAGGCATCAAGTACATTCTGTACTATATCTGCATGAAGTATCGGCTTATAGTTTTTACCAACAGTGCCTAAAGGTTCGTTGGTATCTGTTCTTACTATACATCTTTGCATAGTAAGAGGAACGGCAACGTCTTGATTATCTAAGACTGCGTTCATTGGTACGACTTCGATTGGAAAATCATAGTCGGCTTTGAATCCATCTAACGGCATGATTTGGTTCTCCTTTCCCGATATTTAATGGAAGTTCTGTGGGTCACTATTAAACCTAGCCACTTGAGAGTGAACCCACAATCTGATGAGTAGTAGCGAGGTATCCAAAAGAAATGTCTATGCTTTTTTATTATCATTAGTTTCCTCCTTATCTATCTGCGGCAATCCCATACCAACAAGAAGCATCTCTAACTGGTGTTCAATTAGTTGGGTATGCTTTTTAATTTCATAGATAGCATTGATAAGTTTAATTTGCTGAGCATGATACTCGGCAATTCTTTTTTGATAGGATTCTGCAAGTGAATCCATAGCTGATAGGTGCTGGTTGTCATTAAATTCTGACATATGGTTCTCCTTTTGTTAAAAGTTTATGCACTATTGCAGTATAATATTATTAGTTGCAGATTGCAACACTATATATTGATTCTATCTCTAACTTTACTGCCATACACTAGGGAGTTAGTTAATAAGATTCGCATCAAACCATGAAAGTCTACTTACTTTTAGACAATAAGGTTTGGTATGACTGTCCCACTTAACAGATAGAATAATTCTCAGGTATATGGCGACCATTGTAGCAACTTTCCCTGAGAAAACTGGCTAGGTTTTTGTTTGGATATCAGATACCTAGAAACTGATAAGATAGATAGATAGGGGAGGAAACTATCTATCATAAGTTATTTATCATATGAAGATTTTGTTAGCCATTTATAATCATCAATGTTTGGTGCTTTATCTTCCGAATCTTTAAAGTAATTATTGTGAGTGCAGTTCATATCGTCCTCTGTTTTGAACTGAATTATTGGGTAGGGTCTGTTTACTTTAAGACACATCTCATAGATTTTGTTACGTTCTCTAACTGCGTGAGCAAATGAGTAACACTCAGCTATCAATGTACCTTCTACTGTTTGCACATAATACTTCATACCTTTGCACACCATAGTTGAACACTAAACATAGCGAATAGTATTGATGATAGAATTAGTATTGAACCTACTGCCCAATGAATATGGTCAATAGTTGAAGCGTATATTATTCTTGTTTCAGATATATCAATTATATGAAAGCCTACTGCTATCATACTGAAAGCAAATAATGCTACACAAATAGATGCGAACTTAATCATTTAATCTCTCCTCGATTTTTGATTGATGTTAATGTGATGATACCACTCGGCTTAAAACCACTGAGCCACGCCCACTCCAGCACCTCTACTAGATGCAGAGAGAGGGAGAGGGGGTATCAATTAGTGCCCTACAAATTGTTACGGAGCAAAAAGAATGGGAGCCTGACGACTCCCACTCAGTCTTAGTTTTACTCTGTTACAGAGCCAAGCAACTTGTCTAGTTCCTTGTTAATTTGCTGGGCGTTCTTAGGGTCTGAAACCTTAGAACTTCTTGGTGTCCAGTCCTTACCAGTAATCTTCTTGAACACGGCTAAGTTTGCCTCGTGGTCTTCGGTGATTACTGCGTTCTCTTGCTCCATGCTCTTGTAGATATTAAACTCTTTCTCGAGCTTGACATCTACTACTTCAGCACCTGACGCTCTTCGCAGTTCCAACATCTCGGCTTTCTTATCCGACATCTTGTTACCTGACCAGTCTAAGTCCTTCTTAGAAGTCCAGCACTCGTTACCAGCCATCTGTTCCCTACGATAAGCGTTCTCTTCACCCTCATAGTAGTTAATCACGGCTAATTTTAAATTTACTAATTTTGACATTTCTGCCTCCTTATAGTTAGTTGCGATATCGGGGAATTCCGATATCTCCACCCGATAATCATAACTAGAGTAACCTTCTTAGGTGGGTTCTCCATAAGGTTAGCCTCAGGGTTTTCAGAATTAGGCACAAGAACCCAAAGGGGAAGGGGAGGTTACTGGTTAGGGATTAGATTCACCCTCCAAATGTCCCCAGACATTTGGCAAGGGTGGACTAATTGGTAACCCTTCCCCTTTTACTGTAGTTGTGATTTCGATAGGTGGAGAATCGGAAGTCCCCCCTTAGATATCGTGACTGACTATAAGGAGCCTTCCTTGCAGAAATAGGCGAAATTAGTAAATTTGAAATTCGCCGTTCTGTGAGATTAACTGCTAGGAGTCTTAAAGGTGAAGAGATAAGTGTTCGTAGGCAACAGAGGGCTACTTAGGGAACGAGGGGTGGACTTCTTAGAAGACTCTGGTCGGGTGGCAAGATTCGGAGAAGGAAGTTGAGATGTTTCTCGGAACTGCCGTCAGGTCTGAAGTCGTCGTGGCAAGTGAAGAGAAGGAGTATTAATATCACAAGGGCGTGGTGCTAGGGAACGCATCACCGACGACTGCGAACTTGGCAAACTCGTGTTCTAGGGGATTGCTGGGGAGGGCTGGATACCTAGAAGTTATTTTCAGACACACGACCAGCCAATTATCACGGAACTAGCGATTGGCTCTGTAGCAGAACTTGTAAAACTCTGAGTGGGACAAGGAAGGATTCCATTCTGCATGGCGGAGTATCAATTTGTGCGTTGACAAATAGTCGTTAATTTGGCTAAAAGGGGGGAAAGAAAGGGGGGTTTATGACTGCTCTTAAACCAAAGACAGAACCAGCCAAATTGACGACCAAACAAAAAGCACTAATTGATACGCTCGTAGCCACTGGTTGCACTATTAAGGAAGCCTCGCAACAAGCTGGGTACGCCAAAGGTGAGGCTGGGAGAGTGAGTGCTAGTAAGGCTTTGAGGCTTCCGTATGTGCAACAGTATATGATGGAAGAAGTTGCAAGAAGTCTGAGCGTCAATGCTACGAAAGCTGTAAGTAGGCTGGTCGGGTTGTCTGAATCTGCTCGGTCTGAGTACGTACAGTTGGAAGCTAGTAAAGATATCCTTGACCGAGCTGGATTCAAGGCACCCGACAAGCATCAGCACCTACACGCTGGGCAAATCTCTGTAGCCATAGACCTCTCCTAGTGACGGAGGGGGTCAAAAAATGCGTCGGTGCAAGGCAAGGGGTGGACGATACTGGCGATTGTTCCACAAAGTCTTTTTGCGTCACTAATAAAAAATTTTTTTTATGGAGAAGTCCGTATGTGTATTCCTAGTGGTTCATCATCTGCACCACCACCACCTCCGTTACCTCGTTGGTTACAAGACACGAGTAATGAGGAAATAGTAAGTAAGTATCCTTTATCTGAAGAGAATAGACAGAAGAACGCATCAAGGCGTTTAGCTAGAAGAAAACTTTTAGAATCAAATACCAATTACGAACATCATAATGAACACGAAGACCCTCCACCAGACGATAAAAAAAAGGGACAGACCTTCACTAATCAGAAGCAGTTTGAAACGAAGACTGGTTTATATAACTTTGCTTCCAATACTACCTCTTCTTCTGAATTAGATAAACAATACCAATCAACATCTTTAAGTTAAAGGAGAAGTATGTGGCAGATATGAAAGTAGACCCAAAGATTGCAAGGTTAATGGCTCAAGTTACTAGGCGTATTGCGAAACAAGCCGACCAACAAGCAAAGAAAAGAAAAAGAAAAAAAAGAGATGAAGTCAAAGCCGCAAGAAAGTATAGTAAGTCTGTGGCTATTCGTTACGCTAAGAGTGGCGATAAACCTAAAACAATGATGTATCAAACATAGGAGGTACAATGACTAAATATACATACCCTGATGGAACGCCGTATGAAGGCCCAACTATAACAACACCTGATGGCAGAGTCTTAAGTGGAGCAACATACAATCGTGATTCAAAGAAATTAATACCAGTAGTAGAAGAAGTAGCAGTCGTAGAAGATACTTTACCCTCAGATGTTGAGCCTAGCGAAGCTCCAGCACCAAAGAAAAAAGCCAAAGCTAAAAAGAAATAATGGCATTATCTTATGAGGACAGACAACTTTTACGCAAGGTTGTTTTAAATGTTCATATGCAATACTACCCAAAGCATATGCTAACAGACTACGAAGCTGATAAACTTATTGATTCCTTTATTCCCGAAACTGTTGAAAAGATGATTAAGTCGGCAAAGGATAATAAGATTGACGCAATTTAAATACAAACCTGATGGCGATACTTTAAAAGCGTTTATGAAAGATAACGCCTTCTTTCGTGGTATAAGAGGGCCAGTCGGTAGTGGTAAGTCTGTTGCGTGTTGCGTAGAAGTTTTTAGACGAGCATTACAACAAGAGAAAGGTAAAGACGGAATAAGAAAAAGTCGCTGGGCGATTATCCGTAATACCAATCCACAGTTAAGAACAACTACAATTAAAACTTGGTTAGACTGGTTTCCTGAGGATACTTGGGGAAAGTTTATGTGGAGTGTTCCCTATACTCATTGGATTAAACAAGATGACTTAGAGCTAGAAGTTATCTTCCTAGCACTTGATAGACCAGAAGATGTTAAGAAACTTCTCTCCCTTGAGTTGACTGGCATTTGGGTAAACGAGGCTAGGGAGATACCAAAAAGCATTATAGATGCTTGTACTATGAGGGTAGGCAGATATCCTTCAATGCGTGACGGAGGAGCTACTTGGTCTGGAATGATATGTGATACTAACGCTCCTGAAGAAGACCATTGGTGGCCTATTATGTCAGGGGAAGTTCCAGTACCCGACCATATACATCACGAACAAGCTAGAATGTTGGTCAAGCCTGATAACTGGAATTTCTATATTCAACCTGAAGGTATGAAAGAAGAGTATGACGAAAAGGGTGTAGTAAAAGATTATAAGGACAACCCTAACGCAGAGAACAGTAATAATTTATTAAAGAGTTATTATCCTAATCTTGTTAGAGGTAAAACTAAAAGCTGGATAGATGTTTATGTAATGAATCGTCTTGGCATGATTCAAGAAGGAAAACCAGTATATGCAGAGTTTAATGCTGAAACACACATAGCTAAAGAAGAAATACCGATAGCAGATGGAGTACCTTTGTTTATAGGAATAGATTTCGGTTTAACTCCAGCCGCAGTCTTTGGACAGAAAGTTCGAGGACGTTGGCTTATACAATCTGAGATAGTAGCGATTGATATGGGCATTGTAAGGTTTGCTGAACTACTACGCCAAGAAATCGCAACCCGATTTGGTAACTTAGAGATATCTATATTTGGCGACCCAGCAGGAGATTTTAGGGCACAGACAGATGAATCAACACCATTTCAAATATTAAGGGGTGCTGGGTTAAGAGCGACACCAGCACCAAGTAATTCTATAGACTTACGTTTAGAAGCCGTTAGAGGAAGTCTAAACAAAATGGCTGATGGTAAACCAGCTTTTATGATTGATAGGCGTTGTCCTACATTAATCAAGGGTTTTGAAAGTGGTTATGCTTATAGGCGACTACAAGTAAGTGGAGAAAGATTTGATGAAAAGCCTGATAAAAATATGTACTCTCATATCCATGATGCGTTGCAGTATTTAATGCTGGGTGCTGGTGAGGGTAGGTCTTTAATGTCAGGACATAAACAAGTAAAGGCGTTTAATGCTAGGTCAGATTATGATGTTTTTCGCAGAAAACCAAAACCCAGAGCCAAACAAAGGTTGTGGTCTAGGTTGTAAGTTTTTGTGCGTTGCAATTTTATTAATTGTGTGTTTTGTATTTAGATTATTTATAGGAGTGTAATATGTGTTTACCATCAAGACCAGCACCACCACCTCAACCAGCACCAGACCCTATGGCAGTTGAGGCTCAACGCCAACAAAGAGCAGAAAACCAAGCAGTACGCTCTGAAAGAAAACAAGATGTTTTGGAAAAAGGCATTAGGAGAGCAAGGGGTGGAAGTGGAAGAAGGTCATTACTTTCTAAAACTTCTAAAGGTGGTATGGGTTACTACAACGAGTATTTGTAAAATAATTAGATGTTGACTTATGATGATAAACTTCCCGTTCCGTTGTTTGCAACTAATTCAAAGGAAGTTGCAGAACAGTATATCCGTCGTTATGAGAGGGCTAAGAACCATCGTGAGAACTTTGTTCCGTTGTTTGAAGAGTGTTATGAGTATGCCTTACCAATGCGTGAGAGTTTTTATCACGAAAGTATTGGTAAGCGTAGAGATGATAAAATCTTTGATGAAACGGCTGTTGTCGGTGTTCAAGAGTTCGCCTCAAGACTTCAAAGTGGACTCGTCCCGAACTTCGCAAGGTGGGCAGACTTCACGGCTGGGTCGGAAGTCCCGAATGACGAAAAGGACGAAATCAACAACACGCTTGACGAAGTAACTGATTACGTTTTTGAAGTAATACAGAACTCTAACTTTGCTCAAGAAGTGCATGAATCCTTTATGGATTTGGCAGTAGGTACTGGTGTACTTGCCGTTAATGAAGGTGATGCAGTAAACCCTATTCAATTTAATGCTATACCTTTACCTCATGTGGTATTGGATATTGGGCATGATGATAATATCGACCATGTGTTTAGGGTAAGACACGCAAGATGTGACCAGTTATATCAGATGTATCCAAAGGCTCAGTTATCTGAAACCTTAAAAAAGAAATGCGAAAAAGAGCCTGATGCCAAGATTGAAATACTTGAAGTGGTTTGCAAGGATTATTCAGTTAAGAACGAAGATGCGTCTTTGTTATTTGCTATAGTTAAAGAATCCAAAGAAGTAATCTTTAAAGAAAAATATAAAGGCGTGGGCAGTAATCCATATGTATGTTTTCGCTGGGCAAAGTGTGCTGGTGAAGTTTACGGACGAGGGCCACTTGTTAATGCTCTTAGTGCAATTAAAACTACCAACCTGACTATTGAGTTAGTTCTTGAAAATGCACAGATGGCGATATCTGGAATCTATCAGATGGACGACGACGGCGTAATCAATCCTGATACAATTAACCTCGTGCCCGGCACAATCATTCCGAAAGCTCCTAACAGTTTAGGATTGCAACCAGTAGCGGCGGCTGGGTCATTTGATGTAGCGAGTCTAGTCTTAAATGATATGAGATTAAATATTAAACGAGCATTGTATAACGATATGCTTGGCGACCCAAACAAAACACCAGCTAGTGCAACAGAGGTTGCTGAAAGAATGGCTGACTTATCTAGGCGTATTGGTTCTGCTTTTGGTAGATTGCAAGTAGAGTTGGTTCAACCAGTTTTACAAAGAGTTGTTTACATTTTAAAAAAACAAGGCAGAATAGAAATACCAACTATAAATGGTAGGGAGGTAAAGGTACGAAGTGTGTCGCCATTGGCTCAAGCACAACACAACCAAGATATTACTTCAGTACATAGATTCTTGGAAATGGTGCAAAGAACATTTGGCCCTGAGATATTAAATATATTAATTAACTCAGAAGAAACTGCGGCATACTTAGCAAAGAAATTTGGCGTACCTGATACGTTAATTAGAGATGCAGAAGAAAGGCGAAAGATTGTAGAGATGGCTCAACAGATGGCACAACAACAAGCTATGCAACAAGCACAAGCTCAACAACTTGGTGAGAATCCTGAAGCTGATGCACAAGAAGGAATGGTAAGTGGAGAAGAACAACAACAACAAGCCTAAGATTTGTGTAGACGGCATAACTAGAAGTCCTGACCTTGACAATCAGATAAGTCTAACTTTAGCACAATGCTTTTCAACTGAGTCTGGAAAAGAAGTGTTAAGGTATTTGCGTTCCATTACCATTGAATTAGTTAATGGTGCTAATGTTTCAACAGATGAATTGCGACATATTGAGGGTCAACGCTATATTGTTGGTCTAATAGAAAATCGTATTCAACACGCTCATAAGGTGAAAAAATGAATGAAGAACAAAAAGTAACGGAAGAAACTACGGAAGAAACTACTGAAGAAGTCGTAGAAACTCCAAAGGAAGAAGTAGCTGAACAATCTAGTTCGTTGCTTTCTAAAGAAGAAACAACTGAGCCAGTAGAGGCAGAAAGACCTGATTGGCTACCTGAGAAGTTTAAAACCATTGATGATTTTACCAAGTCATATTCTGAATTGGAATCAATGATTGGAAAGAAAGAAGAAGATATAAGAAAGAAAGTCGAGGAAGATATTATAAGTCAATCGTTAAGGGATAGACCTGAAACTGTTGGTGATTATAAGATTCCTGAATATCTTGATTCTGCACAAGCTACTGACAATAAACTGTTACAATGGTGGTCAAATCACTCTTATGAAAATGGTTTTAGTCAAGATGAGTTTGAGCAAGGGATTCAAATTTATGTAAATCAAATGCGTCAAGGTGAACCAGTATATGCTGAAGAAATGGCTAAACTTGGTGATAATGCAAAAGCTAGAATTGATGCAGTTAATTTATTTGCCAACAAACATTTTCAAGGAAGTAGCTGGGACGCAGTAGAGCAACTATGTACTACGGCTGATGGCGTTATGGCTTTAGAAAAAATGATGGACAACATGAAAGCAGAGCCAGTAGCTAATCAAACAAATACTGTATCAGCTATGTCTGAAGCAGACTTACAAGCTATGATGAAAGATGAAAGGTATCATAATCCAGCAAAAAGAGATAAGGCTTTTGTTAAACAAGTAGAAGATGGCTATAAAAAGCTATATGGATAATGAACCGACTTGTTCTCAAGCGAGAGGGACGCTTGTGGCTAACTTATGCAGAGTTAGATGATGCGTTATCAATCTCAAAAAATCTACGCCTTGATGACCAAAGAGAGTGTGCAATACATGATGTAAGTCCTATTGAGGCATTGACTGAATCATTTGGTTTAAAAGGCTCTGTTACTTATTCTATTTTCGTAGATAAAGAATGTATTGCTATGCTTGGTACTGTTCCTTATGAGGAAGACAATACTAGAGCTAGTGTATGGTTTCTAGGTACTTATGGCATAAAGAAATACTATCGACCTTTCTTAAGAGGGTGTAAGGGCGTTATTGATTTATTGCAAGGCGACTTTGAAGAAATCAGTAATGTAGTTCCAGTTGAACATTCAGATACAATAATGTGGCTAATGTGGTGTGGTTTTACCTTTAGTAATGAAACTATAAATATAAATGGTTTTGAGATGTTGCGTTTTGTGCGTTGCAGAAATAAGTCAAATAATGTTATTAGGATAAAGCAACGGCCTGTGTTTCATTGAGTCGCCTCGCAAGAGATAACGACGCTGATATGAGTAATCAGATAACCGATAGTGTGACAAATGTAACTTTAATTAAGGAGGCTTAATTGGCTAATACTATAGATACAGCTTTTATTAAGCAGTTCGAGAGTGAAGTACATATGGCATATCAGCGTATGGGTTCTAAGTTAAGAAACACAGTACGAACAGTTGCCAATGTGCAAGGCTCAACAGTCCGTTTCCAAAAGATAGGTACTGGAACTGCCTCAACAAAAGCTAGAAATGGTATGGTTAGTCCTATGGAACTAGCCCATACTAATGTAGAAGCGACCATGAGTGATTACTATGCCGCTGAATACATTGATAAACTTGATGAACTCAAGACAAACATTGACGAAAGACAAGCAGTAGCGAAAAGTGCCGCCGCCGCTTTGGGTCGTAAGACTGATGAGATTCTTGTAACTGCTATGGACGCTGGTGCAAACTCTACTCAGATTAACGATACAAGTGGTGCGTTGGTAAAAGCAGACTTGTTGTCATTGTTTGAAACTATGGGTTCTGCTGACATTCCTGAAGATGGTGGACGCTTTTTAGCTATGCACCCTAAGGGATATGCAGACTTGTTTAACATAACAGAATTTGCTTCATCTGATTATGTCGGCGAACAGAATCTTCCGTTTGCTGGTGGAATGAGCATGAAGGAATTTTTAGGGTTCAAAATCTTTTCTACTTCTGCGATTACTGCTGGTAAGAATATTGCTTACCACACGACTTCGGTAGGACTAGGAATAGGTGCTGATGTTTCAACCGAGTTGAACTACATTCCAGAGAAAGTAGCTCATCTTGCAACCTCTATGATGTCAATGGGTTCAGTTGTTATTGACGACAACGGAATCTATGAAGTCTTAGATAACAACTAGGAGGGATAAATGGCTTACGATAGTTCTGGTCTGACTCGCCTAGCTGGTGGCTCAGGTTTAACTCTGTGGCATTATAGTACGACGGATACTATTGCTACTGTGAATACTGCTGGTTACTTTTCAGATAGTGCTGGAATGTTCAACACTAATGATGTGATTATAGCAGTAACTTCTACTGGTGGTACTCCAGTAGTTACACTCACATATGCAAATAGCGTTACTGCATCAGCAGTTGACGTAGTAGACGGCTTGACTGTAACTGCAACAGATAGCGATTAAAAGGAGGGGAGGGGTAACTCCCTCCCTTTTACTGAATGTCCACAGTTAGTACAGTTGCACAATCTGGTATTGATATATGTTCAAGAGCATTAATCTTGATAGGTGCAGAACCTATTACCAGTTTTGCAGATGGTACTACGGAATCTCAAGTAGCAGTTAATGTTTACGAAGATATTGCACAAGCGTCATTAGTTAATAGTCGTTGGCGTTTTGCAACCAACCAAAGAGTTTTAAATCAATTAACAGACAAACCTACTGGTAGGTGGGCAATAGCACACCAGCTACCAACAGATATGATTATGCTACACGCTTTAACTGTTAATGATAATATCATTGAATATGGAATATATGGCGACAAAGCCTTTAGCGATTCATCAACAACTGACGAAGTGATTGCCGATTATACGTTTAGAGCACAAGAAGCCGATTGGCCTAGTTACTTTACTTTAGCCGTTGAATATAGTTTAGCTATTGTTTTTGCAACAAGTATTGCAAGAGATGCGTCACTTGCTACACTAATGCAAAATCAAGCAGAAAGAGCTATGGCTAAAGCAAGAACATTAGATTCACAACAACAGACAACACGAAAGCTAACGACTTCTCGGTTTATCACAAATAGGAGAAGTTAATGCCTAGAATAAGAGTTCCTATCTCTAACTTCCAGTTTGGAGAGATAAGTCCGTCATTAGTAAGTAGAACGGATACCAATGTTTATATGAACTCAGGTTCAGCCGTAGAGAATTTTTTTTTAAAGAACGAAGGTGGATTGCTTAAAAGATTCGGTATTAAAAAAATATACGAATTTGATACTACGCCTGATTTAGATAACAAGGTACAACAACATAGATTAGTTCCTTTTATTTTTTCTGATGATGAAAGATATATAATATCATTAGAAAATCAAAAGATAAGATGTTTTCAAATATCTCCTACAACTGGAGCTATATCTCTTGTAGCTACTGTTACTCAAGATTCAGATGGAAACGCATTACCTTTTACAGACTCAATATTGCACCAACTGACTTATGCACAGTCTGGTGATACAATGTTTATATGTCATAATACTTTTGCTACACGACAATTAAACAGAACAAGTTTAACAGACTTTAATGTTTCTAGTTTTCTTTTTGAAGAAAATACAGATGGAACTAGAATCTTTCAGCCGTATCATTCCTTTCAAGGTGCTGGTGTTACGCTTGACCCCTCAGGCACAAGTGGCTCAGTAACGCTAACTACTAGTAGTGCATATTGGGATACATCAGGAACTGCCAGTGGTGGTAATTATCCTGACTCTAAGCACGTGGGAGTTACAGTTAGATATGCAGATAAAGAAATAACAATTACCAGTGTGCAAAGTACTACTCAAGCTACTGGTACAGTAATAACTGGTACAGTATTATCTGTTGATTTAGATACAGATGCGTTCCGTTCTGTAGATGGTACTGCTGATTTAGAAGTAACACATATCTTTCACGGATTAAAAAAGAACGACAGTATTACAATATCTAAAGCTGGTGGTATTGCTGGTATTACGGCTAGTAATATTAATGGAACAAGAACAGTTCAAGAAGTTATAGATGAAAACCATTATGTAATAACTGCTGGTGCTAACGCCAATGCTTCAGTAGATGGTGGTGGTGCACCAAGAATAACAACTCATGCACCTACTACAAATTGGGACGAGCAATCTTTTAGTTCGTATAGAGGTTATCCAGCCGCAGTTACATTCCATGAAAACCGATTATGGTTTGGTGGAACTATAGGACAACCTGATGGAATATGGGCAAGTCGTTCTAATGAGTATTTTAATTTTAATACTGCTGATGGAGAAGACTCAGACGCTTTAAATTTAACGGCTAGTATTGGTGAGATAAATAGTATTAGGCATATTGTATCAAACAGAGATTTACAAATCTTTACTTCTACTTCAGAGTTTTATATTCCAGCGTTTAGTAGTGAACCAATTACTCCTACTAATGCACAGATTAAAAGACAAACACCATTTGGAGCAAGTTATGTTCGTCCACAATCTTATGATGGTGCTACTGTTTATATTCAGAAAACTGGTTCGGTATGTCGAGAATATTTATTCTCAGACGCAGAGGCGGCGTATGTAAGTTCCTCCGTATCATCATTGTCGCCTCATTTAATATCAGACCCAATACAAATGACAGTATTAAATGGAGCATTAAGTAGACCAGAGTCATATCTTTTTGTGGTAAATCTTGATGGTTCAATGGCTTTATTCACTTCAAACCGAGCAGAGAAAAGGGCTGGGTGGACAAAGATAACAACCAACGGATTGTTTCATAGTATTATAACTATAGATGATAGGGTGTTTATGACTGTTGTTTATAATACTGGTGCTGGTCAAAAGTTCATATTATGTGAATTTAGTTCAACAGTTAATTTAGATTTTTCAAATACATTTACTGGTACTGCTGGTGTCTTTAGTGTGTCTGGTCATTTTGTAAATGGTGCAGTTGTTGACGTAGTATCAGGCACAGATTACTTGGGACAGTTTACAGTAGCTAGTAATCAGGTAGATGTATCAGCAGTAGATAATACTTTAACATCTGTTGAGATAGGGTTTAAGTTTAATCTGGAAGCAACCACAATGCCTCTTGATGGTATTATTCAAGGTGGGCCTTTGACTGGTCAACCAAGAAGTGTAAGTAAAGTTATTGTTGATGTTCGTAATACGCAAAGTGTTTCGGTCAATGGAACTGATTTAATATTACGTCAGGTAACAGATGACTTAAGTTTAGGAAGGCAATCCGTAACTGGTAAAAAAGAATTTAGATTCTTGGGGTATAGTAAAGACCCAGCTATTACTATATCTCAATCTAGTCCTTTGCCTTTAGATATTAATGGTTTAGTAGCGGAGGTGAGTTTCTAATGAGTTGGTTAGTCGCATTACAAGCAGTAGGTACTGGCATATCAATTATGTCAGCCATGAATAAAGGTGAAGCAAAATATACAAATGCACAATTTGAAGCGAGTCAATATGCTTTGCAAACTGGTCAGAATAAAATTATTGCTGAACAAAACTCTATTGATAGACTGGAAAAGTTCGACCAGTCAGCAAAAGTTAATGAAGCTATGTTTGCTTTTCTAGGTAGAGATGCAGATTTAGATGAATCAATACAAGCGTTTAATAAGAAACAAAAAGAGATTGCTCAAAGAGATGTAACAAGAGCCGATACAGATGGCTGGATTAAATACGGACAAGGTAAACTAGCGGCTGAACAAGCTCTATTTACTGGTGAAGAAGCAAGAAGAACTGCAAAGTGGGAATCAATGAGTGCTATAGCAAGTGGGTTATATAGTTATCATACTACAAAGGTTTAATTAAATGGCGACTAGATATGGAACAAGAGTTATTAGGGAAGGGACTTCCTTTCGTAATACTACTATTGGTGTTGTAAGACCTAGTACTGCTGGTGTCGAAGGCTGGGAAAAAGCTGGAGAGTTAGGCGATAAAATTTTGGGTATTGCTACTAAGCGTTTAAGCGAGATAGCAAAAAAGAAAGGTGAGTCTGCGGCTAGAAATATTGAGTCACATAATCTTAGAACTATCAATCCTGAAACTGGACACCCTCAAGCATGGAATATGTCACCATCTTCATTTGGTACTATTGCTCGAGATGCTTTTGAAAAAACAATTACGGAAAGATATAAGTTTAGTATTGACCAAGAGATAAAAAAACACTCAGCAAAACTCGCTTTTAAACATCAAAATAAAAAGAATGGTAGTGAGTTATTTAACCGAGATATGGGTGATTATCTCAAGCTGATGTCTAAAAATGCAAAGGGACAATGGTCAGGTTATATCAATGAGATTGGAGATATTTATTTAGCGTCAACAAAATTAAATCTTCAACAAAAGGAATGGGAAAGAGAATTAATTGATAGCCGAACTGATGAAATAGAAAAGTTAGAAGAATGGTCAAAAGGCTTTATCGCATTACACGGCACTGATGCCGCAATAACAGACATTGAAAGGAGCATGAGAAAAGCTCGGGAGTGGATAAAAAACGCTAGTAACTCAAATGTTTTTAGGCGTGAAGATAGAAGATGGGCAGAGCAGTTTGTTCGTAGAACCATGCTACAAGCTAAAATTCAAAAGCTAACTAAAAATATGAATCCTTCACCAACTAGTGTGGCTGAATTAAATAAATTGCA
>CEOQ01125670.1_pt1 | contig 16321 bp, 15 predicted proteins | sample 361351 | NCBI WGS metagenome assembly CEOQ01 (sample SAMEA2619907, study PRJEB7988) | marine metagenome | biome: marine biome (ENVO:00000447); feature: deep chlorophyll maximum layer (ENVO:xxxxxxxx); material: "saline water (ENVO:00002010), including plankton (ENVO:xxxxxxxx)" | depth 60 m | reverse complement strand
GTCATCATTTTTAGTATTCGTTTTAGAAAGTTCAATTATTATATTCTCAGCTGATTTTAAATCCTGATTAGATTGTGATAATTGAGATTCTAAATCTTTAGTTCTTTTTACATTAGTTGAAATTTGGCCCTGAAGAGTTTCAATTTTTTGTGTTAAGTCATTTATTTTACTTTGAGCATTATTTAATTCATTGATTGAGTTTTGATCATTTTCAATTAACTCATCATTTGAACAACTTAAAGTTAAAATTAAAATAAATAATATATATATTAAATTTAACAATGATTTTCTAATGATTTTCATTTATATTCTCATCATTTATGTTTAATATTAAATAATAATAATTACATTATATATATATATATCAAATGATATTAATTAAATCGAAAAAAGAATTTAATATAGGTATTGTCACAATCGGTAAATCCCCAAGATTAGATATTGAATCTGAATTAAAAAAAACAATAGATTATGAAGTTGATTTTACACATAGCGGAGCTTTAGACAATATTTCGCCTGAGCAAATTAATGATCTTGCTCCTTTATCTGATAGCGATACTTTGGTTACTTTGTATGATGATGAAACTGAAATACAGGTTTCACATAAAAAACTTACAAAAATTCTTTATGAAAACATTTCTGAAATTATAAGTGATGTAGATGTGGTGGTAATGGCTTGTACAGGATATGAAGATATGGGAAATTATCAAAAACCTATTCTTTTCCCAGGAAAAATTACTGAAAATTTGATTATGGATTATGCAAATAAAAAAGATTTTAAATTAGGTGTAGTACAACCTCATAGCAATCAGATAAAAAAAGAATTTGAAAAATGGAATTTAAAGAATATAAATGCCGATGTTTATTCATCATCTCCTTATGGAAATGTTAATGTATCTACTGATCAAAATTGGATTGATGTAAAAAATTCTTTTGAGCAATTTAAACCAGATCTTGTTTATCTAAATTGTATGGGAATGAGTAGTGATCATAAAAATTATATTCATGAAAATTTAAATGTACCTGTTTTACTTGCAGCAAATGTTACAGGAATGGTAATTAATCAAATATTAAATTAAAATAAATCAAAATTACAGAGAAATTAATGTCGAAATATAAAATTGCAGTATTAGCTCCAAAAGGGTATGAAACTACTGAAAGAGGCGGAGACTTGATTAATTTTGCCTCATTAGAAAAAGATATTGAATTGATTTTTATAGATGGAGATAGTGGTTTAGACAATATTGTCGCACAATGTATCGGTATAAAAGCATTAATAACTCAAGGGGTATATAAATATATAACAGACTTGGTTTCAAAAGTTGATTCAATTAAATTAATTCAGACTCCAAGTGCAGGAACTGATTGGTTGGAAAAATCTAAATTAGCTGAATTAGGTGTTTCAGTAGCTAATAATGGAGGAGGAAATGCTGTGGCAGTTTCTGAACATGCTATAGCTTTAATGTTTTCTGTTTATAGGAAACTCGATCTTCAAATAAAAAACCTAAAAGAAGGAAATTATCAAAACTTTGCTGTGCCTGATTTGATGGATAATATTTTCGAAACTGAAACATCACAAAATAAAAATAGTAAATCTTATACTCCTGGGAGTTGGAATAGATCAGAATATCATACTTTGGTTGGAAAAAGAGTTGGAATTATTGGATTAGGGAGAATTGGATCAAGAGTGGCGAAAAGATTAAGAGGATGGGAGTGCGAGCTTGTTTATCATGATATTGTTGATTTTCCTAATCAATATGTTAAAGAAGCAGGCGCAATCAAAGTTAGCTTAAATGAATTATTATCTACATCTGATATTGTTACTGTACATGTTCCTTTAGAAAGAACAACATATCATATGCTATCATTTGAAGAATTTATTAAAATGAAAAATAGTGCTGTTTTGATAAATACTAGCAGAGGTCCTGTTGTTGATGAAAAAGCATTAATTGATGCATTGCATAATAAAGAGATATTTGGTGCAGGTCTTGATGTGACTGAAATAGAGCCTATTAAAATGGATAATCCATTACTTAGTATAGAAAATGTTATTCTTACTCCTCATTTTGCTACAAGAGCATATGAATCTGAAATTAATATTGCTAAATTTGCAGTTACTAATGCATCTAAAGTTGCAAGAGGTGGGCAACCAGATTCTATCGTTCCACCTGTTTAAAGAGATAGTATTATGGGAATAAAATTAGGTTTATTTATGATGCCAAATCATCCGCCTACAGTGAGTATCAATGATGCTCATGACTTTGATGTTGAAACAATAGTTGTAGCTGATAAATTAGGCTTCCACGAAGCCTGGGTAGGGGAGCACTTTACTGCGCCATGGGAACCTATTCCTTCCCCTGATATTTTAATTGCTCAAGCGTTATTAAAAACAAAGAATATTCGATTAGGTGCTGGCGCTCATTTATTACCATATCATCACCCTGTTGAATTAGCTCAAAGAATTTCATATTTGGATCATTTAAGTAGAGGGCGTTTACTAGTAGGCATTGGTGCTGGCGGACTGCCTAGTGATGCTGAGATATTTAATGTAGATATTCAAGCAGGTGAAAATAGAGCTATGACAAGAGAAGCTTTAGATATAATGTTGTTTTTATGGGATCAGGATACAACAGGGGAATTTAACGGAAAATATTGGACTGTGAAAAAACCTGATCCAAAGAAATGGGAACATGTATCATTAAGACATTTTTTATTACCTTACCAGAAACCTTATCCTCCTATCGGTTTGGCCGGGAGTAGTTTTAATTCGGGCACATTAAAAGTTGCAGGTGAGAAAGGATTTATTCCTATGAGTATTGGCGCTGGAGGTGATTTTTTAAAATCACATTGGAATTCTGTTAGCGAAGGCGCATCGAAATCAGGATTGACACCTGACAGACAAAACTGGAGAGTTTTGAGAGATATTTGGGTAGCAGATACAGATGAGGAAGCAATTAAATACGCTAGAGAAGGAATGCTTTCAAGAGCATGGAGAGAATATCTTCTACCAATCTTTAAAGAAGGTGAAAACCCCACCATTCATGGTTATAAACACGATCTTTCTGTTAAGACAGAGGATGTTAATGTTGATTATATGCTGGAACATATATGGATAGTAGGTTCACCTGAAACTGTTGCAAATAAAATTAGAAAATTATTTGAAATTGCAGGTGGATTTGGAGTTTTATTGGGACAGGTATTAGATTATTCAGAAAATAAGAACAATTGGCATAAATCTTTAAGGTTATTATCTGAAAAAGTTATCCCAAGTTTAGAAGATTTGAAAATTAAAAATTAATAACTATTAATTTATTAAATATAAAAAATATGACAAAAAGAATTGCTTTAAAAAATGGTTTGATTATTAATGGCTCAGGGAGCCCTGGTTATTATGGTACTTTGTTATTACAGGATAAAAAAATATCTATATTACGAGGAAGTCAAGAATATCCAAAACCTGATTTTGAAATTGATTGTACTGGTAAAATAATTACCCCAGGATTTATTGATTTACATTCTCATTCCTCTTTAACTATATTTGGCGAACCAACTCATGAACCAAAAGTTTTTCAGGGAGTTACAACTGAATTGGTTGGAATTGACGGAGTTTCCCCTGTACCCTTTAAAAATAAATCGGAACTTGAAAGATATATATGGTTAGATTCTGGATTTAATGATTATCCACCTGAAGTTGATTGGTTAAAAACAGTCGAATATTTAAATAAAATTGATAATAAAGTTTCTGTAAACATAGCATGTATGATAGGTAATGGCCCTTTGAGAATTTGGGGTGTTGGTTGGAATAATATCAAAGCCACTAAAAACCAAATAGCAAACATGTGTTCAATATTAAGAGAATGTATGGAAGAAGGGGCATGGGGATTATCTACTGGACTTGATTATCCACCTGGAGCATATGCTGATACAGAAGAATTAATAAATCTCAGTAAAGAAGCTTATAAATTAGATGGCTTTTACCACACGCATACAAGAGCAAAATTAATAACAGATGAAAACATACTCGCTCCTTGGGATGAGGCTATTGAAATCGGGAAAAAATCTGGAATCCCTGTACATTTAACTCATTATAAACAAAGAGATCCGGGAATTGGTAGCTACAATGATTATTTAGGCCTAGTTGAAAATGCTAGAGAAGACGGGATGGATGTAACATTTGATTGTTACACTTATCCATATTCAGGTACTACAATTACTATCTTACTTCCTGACTGGAGCAAAGATGGAGGGCCTGAAGCATTGATGAATCATCTCAAATCATCAATTTCCAGGAAAAAAATGTGTCAGGAAATTAATCATAATGCTTTTAAAGAAAATTGGCTCACTAATTTCAAGAATAAACACAATAAAATATTAGAAGGACTTTCAGTTTCTGAAATTGCATTGTTTAAAGATAAAGATGTATGTGAGACTCTTTTTGATTTGTTAATTGATGAAAATTTAGGTATTTCAACTGTAGGATTAGGGAATACTCCTCATAGTATTCCTGAGTTTGTTAAACATCCAGCTGGAATGATAGCTTCAGATTCATTAATTTTTGGAGATTATCCAAATCCGAGAACATATGGTAATTTTACTAAAGTTATTTCTGAATTTTCAAGAGATGATAAACTCTTGCCAATAGAAGATGCGATTAGAAAAATGACTTCTTTTCCTGCTCAAAGATTGGGATTAAGCAAAAAAGGTTTATTGCTTGATGGATATGACGCGGACATTGTAGTTTTAAACTTAGCTGAAGTCAAAGCACCTGCTACAAAAAATAACCCTAGATTGCTTTCAGAAGGAATTGAACAAGTAATTGTAAATGGTGAATTTGTAATAAAAAATGGAGTACATACAGGTAATTTACCCGGTAAAGCTATAAGAAGAGGTATTAATTCTTAAGATATATTTCCCTTAATGTAGCTTTCAATATGAATTGCATATTTACGAGCTATCGGACCAATAATAATTGCTATAGGTGTAGCAATAGACCATGCAATTACCCAAGCTTTCATCCATCTGGATAAATACTCTGTGTCTATTCCAGTATTTACTATTGTGATTATTCCAGACATGAAAAATGACATTCCAGTGCCTATTATTAGTCCTGTAATTATTTTAAGTAACATGATTTAAACTAAATTTAGTTCAAATTTATCAGAAAGTTTTCTTTGAAGATATTGATATGATGTTTATTATTTTAAAATAAATATTATAATTTTCTTATAAATACTTAGAAGAAATAATTATGTCATTTGTAGAAAAACCAAAGCGAAGTATATGGACTTGGGGTTATCAACAAGATGAACCTACAAATTCAGAGAGAAAGAAGCATGCTGCTGAATTATCAAAGAAAATTGGAATTGAAATAATTCCTCCGAAAATCCCTCTTTCAGATGAATTGAATTTGAGACCATCTCGAATTAAAATTCCAGATAATATTTCAAGTTATTGTTTTACAGATAACTATGAAAGAGCATTACATTCATATGGCGCAGAAAGAGAATTGGCAGCATTGGGTAAATTTCCAAATCCTCCTGATGTAGTTGCGCATCCGTCTAATGATGATGAACTGGAAGCAGTTCTTGATTGGTGTGATAAATATAATTATGTAACTATACCTTATGGAGGCGGTTCTTCTGTTGTGGGTGGAGTTACACCTCCTGAGGATAAAGGCCCCATAGTAACTATTGATATGGATCAATTTGATAAAGTACTAGAAATAGATGAGACTTCAAGAACTGCAAAAATTCAGGCAGGAATATATGGACCTGAACTTGAGAGACAGTTAAAACCTTCTGGACATACATTAAGGCACTATCCTCAGAGTTTTGTTGAATCTACTCTCGGCGGATGGATTGCTACAAGATCAGGCGGGCATTATGCAACTAATCATACCCATATAGATGAATTTGTTGAATCTTTAAAAATGATAACTCCTGCTGGTTGGTGGGAATCTAGAAGGCTACCAGGAAGTGGAGCGGGACCTAACCCAGATCGTATAGTTATTGGTAGTGAAGGGATTCTAGGGATTATTACAGAAGCCTGGATAAGAATTCAAAAAAGACCACAATATAGAGCTACTGCTGCTGCTATGTTTAATTCATGGGAAAATGGTTATGAAGCAGTTAGGCAAATTGCGCAGGCAAAATTATGGCCATCTAATTTACGAATTTTAGATTCAGATTTAACTGCTGACAGCACAGGTATTGATAATGGGATGAGTTTGTTGATTATCGGATTTGAATCTTCAGATTTGTCTCAAAAATGGCCACTTGATCAAGCTATAGAAATTGCAAAATCGTGTAATGGTATTGTTACAGATGACAATATAATTATTGATGATGGGACTGGTGCTCCTACTGGTAGAGGAGGAGCAGTTGGTGCATGGAGAAATGCATTTATAAATGTTGGGGGAGGTCTTACTGCAGGATTAGGAATGGTCACTGGTACATTTGAAACTGCAATAACATGGGATAAGTGGCCGGAATTTGATGAAAAAGTACGAGCAGCAACTCAGGCTGCACTTAATGACGTATGTGGTGGAGGGACTTTAAATTGTAGATTTACACATGTGTATCCTGACGGCCCTGCCCCTTATTACACTTATGTAGGTAATTATAAAAAAGACGGTTACTTCGAGCAGCAAGATGCAATAAAAAAAGCAGCTTCAGATGCTATTATGTCAGCAGGAGGAACTATCACGCATCATCATGCTGTAGGGAGATTGCATAAACCTTGGTATGATGTTGAAAGACCAGAATTATTTGCAGAATCTTTGAAAGCAATGAAAAAAGTTTGCGATCCTTCGGGTATTTTAAATCCTGGGGTATTAATTGACCCAGCATAATATATTATATTAATTATAAATTTTATTTATTTATGAATAGGAGTTAATTATGAGTTCCATAAATCAACTAGATCAAACCTTAAATAAATTGTGTGATGAAGTACAATTTGATGTTAAGTGGTATGTTAAAGATCTTAAAACAGGTGAATCTTTAAATAGAAATGGAGATGACATTGGACCATCAGCGAGTACAAGGAAAATTTCAATTCTTATGGCTGCAATGAAATTTGTTAATGAAGGCAAAATATCGTTAACTGAGGAAATAGTCCCTGATACAAAATATTTCGGTACTCATTCAGGTTGCTTCCAACATTTTCTACCAGGATTTAAACTAAAATTTCAGGATTTATTAACAATGATGATAATTGTTTCGGACAATGTTTCTACAGGTACTGTAACTGAAATTCTTACCTTAGATTATATTAATGAATTTTGTCAGGGTATTGGAATGAAAAATACTAATCATTTAGTAGGATTTCCAACTGAGCAACATCTTTCAGCGGATGTAAATAAAGTTAATTCAACAACTCCTAATGATGTGGGAGGATTATTGGAAATTATTCATCAAAGCGTTTCAGATCAAAGTGCAGCTAACAAACTAGGATCAACAATAGAACTGTGTAAGATTGCAATGGAAATTCTTTTAGCACAAAAATTAAATAATAGACTTCCATTAAAATTAGCTTCTCCCTCAGCAGCAGGCCCAAAAGATAATGATGTTAAAGTTGCTCACAAAACTGGTAGCTATCAGACTGGCTATTCAGATTCAGGAATTATTTATCCCTCAAATCATCCTGGTGTAATTTTGTGTGCTTATACAGATAATGTACCTCAATATTTAGATAATGGAGACTCAGGTATTTATTCTGCTAACGACACAATGGGCTCTTTAGCTCTTGAATGTTATAAATACACTCAAAATTAATCGTAGATAATAATATGATTAATTTAAAAATTCTATGTTCAGGGACTCCTACTCCCAGTGATGTCAGATGGGGTTCAGCATATGCCTTGAAGATGGGAGCTGAATGGTTTATGTTTGATTGCGGTCCTGCTGCAACTTATAAATTGATTAAATCAAAAATTAGCCCTTTAGATATCTCTAATTTATTTTTTACTCATCATCATTCAGACCATGATGCAGATTATGCCTGTTTTTTACTTACAAGATTTGATCAATCAATAGGAAAAGAAAAAGAATTAAATGTCTATGGACCTCCACCTACAAAAGAATTAACTGAAAAACTTATTGGTGAAAACGATGGTGCATACTGGCACGATTTTGTTGCAAGAACAAACCATCCTTTAAGCTTATGGGCTTATCAGGAAAGAGGAGGAAAACTACCTCGCCCAATTCCAAAAGTAAATTCTTATAATATCAATCCTGGCAAAGTGACCTCAGGAAAAGATTGGGAAATCACAAGTGCAAGAGTTGAACATGTACAACCTTATTTAGATTCCTTAGCTTATAGAGTTGATTATAGCGAAGGCTCAATTGTGTTTTCAGGAGACACAAAACCTTGTCAGGCTTTAATAGATTTATGTGTTAATGCAGATGTCTTGGTAATGGAATGTATCAGATTGGAAAGTGAAATGAAAGGCAATGCAACTTCATTATCAGAAACAAGTGCTCTTGAGGCAGGGAAAATGGCTGAAGAGGCAAATGTAAAATTGCTAGTTTTAACTCATCAAGCTCATTATCTTGATTCTGTAAAAGATGACGTCATTAAAGAAGTTAAAATGAACTATAAAGGAAAGTTGATTTGGGCAGATGAACTTATGACGGTAAATTTTTAGTTTCTTTTTGCGCAAGCCATATTCCTATTAAAACAAGTAACAATGATAATCCATGATACATTTCAAATGTTTGATTTAATAAAAATATAGCTAAAAAAGAGCTAAAGATAGGTACTATATTTGTATAAACCCCTGCTTTCCCCGGGCCAGCCAAATCTACTGCTCTGAGATAAAATATTTGAGCGAGACAAGATGGGAAGATCGCGACCAGAAATGTTATGAACCATCCTTCTTTTGTAGGATAACTTATTCCAGATATAACATATTCAACAATAAATAATGGAAGAGCAATAAGCATAGCTATAACAGACATTAGTGTGAAGAATGCGATTCCAGAAATCTGTACACGAGATTTAAGTGCAATAGTATAATAAGAGTACATAAAACAGGCAAAAAGCATTACTAAGTCACCACGATTTATTTCAAGTTCTAATAATGAATTTATATCTCCTGACAAAGTAACGATAATGACACCAAATAACGATATTGTTACGCCTATACTTTGAATTAAATTTACTTTTGTTCCATATGATATATATGCTCCAATAATCACAAATATAGGAACAGCACCCTGTATTATTCCAATATTTATTGCAGTAGTTTCATGAGAAGCAGTATAAAAAAGTATATTGAAACCACTAAATCCCATGAATGCCATAAAAATAATTTTAATTATTTGTGGTTTTATTAAATTCCATTTAGATCTTACTTGATTACCAAATGTTATCCATAAAAAAATACTTACAAATATCCATCTTAACGGGACTATTTGAAGAGGTGATATTTCACCTACTGCTAATTGCCCAAATATTGTATTAAATGCCCAGCATAAAGTTGTAGCTATGAGTAATAAAGACGGCATATTATAGAATTTGTTTATCAAAATTTTCATTATTGATCTATTTCCAATGAGTCTAGCATTAAATCGAAAATTTCAGAATTTAAATACCATTTTTGAGGATTACTATTTATAGATATTATAATTATTCCTGTATCTTTTATTGCCATAGTAACAATTTTTGCCATAGTTCCATCTAAGTATTTGCCTTCGCTAATATAACCTGTGAATTCATTAGGAACTTTTTTAGATATTTGTTCATAATCCTCATTACTATTTAATAAATATGATGTAAATGGAACTAGATCTGTAGCAGGTGTTTGTGTTATTTCAAAATTAAAAGTTCCCGATAAACTTTTTAATTCGATATGTGATGCTGTTTCTTTTTCTATTTTCCATAAATCTGAATATTTAAATTTGAATTTATCTATTGAAAGTTCGGCATTCAATTCTTTAGCTTTCGCATCTTCTTTAGCTTTTTGTTCAGCTTTTAATTTGGCATCTTCTTTGGCTTTTTGTTCAGCTTCAGCCAAAATTTTGTCTCTTTTTTCTGCTTCAGCTGCTGCTTTTGATTTTTCTCTTATTTTATTTTGTTCATCTACAGGTATAAGTTTATGTACTCCATTTGCATTTTGAATGAGATTATCTGATTTATTATTTAATTGAGTATCTATTTCTTTAATATCATCTGATTTAGTACATGATATAAGCATAGAAAGTAGCAAAATTAATAAAAGCAAATTTTTCATGTCATCTATTCTATCTATTCTAATTCCATAAGTGTATATTTATTAGAACTAAAATAATTGTATTATGATGAATGAATTTGACACCATTATTATAGGAGGCGGAATTGCTGGTAGTTCTGCAGCTTTTCATCTTTCTAATAAATCTGATAGCAAAATCTTACTTATCGAACAAAATTCTATTTCTTCTGGAGCATCAGGTTTAAATGCCGGACAAATTGGTTCAGCAGGATGGGGTAATATTCCTGATTTGAATTCATATTTAACACATGGAAGTCTTGAGATATTTAAATCTTTACAATTAGATTCCAATTACGATATTGAATTTAGACAATCTGGCTCATTAGCAGCAATTCAGACCAAATCTCAATATGATTTTGTTATGAATGCTGTTATGCAGATGAAAAGTGATGGTAAAAATGTAGAAATACTTTCAACGAGAGAAGCACGCTCGATAGAACCAGAAATTTCTGAAAACTTTTTAGGATTTGTTTTTTATCCACTTAGAGCTCAGGCAGATCCGATAAAATCAACCGTTGCGTTTTCAGACGCGGCATCTAAATCAGGTGTTAAAATAAAAATTAACGAAGAAGTTAAAAGTATTGAGCAAAATTCAGATAATACATATAATTTACAAACTTCTTTTGCTCAATATTCTTGTAAAAATCTTATTTTAGCTACAGGTGCGTGGAGTAATAAATTAGGTAAATTATTAGATCTGGAAATACCTATCATTCCAATTAGAGGCCAGATGTGGGCAACCAAACCGATATCACCAAGATTATTCAACACTTTTTCATCATTAGAATCATCACATGATTGGCACTATGATGACGGATCTGATGCAGATACCCCTCCAGAATTAACACATAAAAATGGTGTAAGAAAAACAAGACATTTGTATGGTCGCCAAAGAAAAAATGGTGAAGTAATTTTTGGTGGAGATAGAGAAATGTTAGGATTTGAAAATAAGGTCGATTTTAGTGGGATTGAATCTAATAAAAATCATGCAACTGAAATATTACCATTTTTATCACAATTATCTATCAATAGAACCTGGGCGGGATTTATGCCGTTTTCTTTAGATGGTGATCCTATAATTGGCAAAATTCCAGCTTATAAAAATTTATACATTGTATCTGGATTAGCTTCATCAGGATTCGGAAGAGGTCCAATGTCTGGAAAATTTATCGCAGATTGTGTGGATTCTGGTTTTATACCTGAGATTTTGAATACTGCGGATCCTGGAAGATTTAAACAGTTGCATGGATAAAAGTTAATCCATTATTGTTCCGCCATTGATATTTAAAGATTGCCCGGTTATATTTAATGAGCTATCAGAAGCAAAAAATGCTACTGCGTTTCCTATGTCCTCAGAGGTCTGTTCTCTTTTAAGAGGACAATTATTTTCTATATATTCCAGAAACAATTCTCTTGGTGTCATATCACTTTTTGTTTTATTCTTATTTATAGTCTTTTGAGCATTTTTTTCCCACATTGGAGTCCAAATACTCCCTGGACAAAGTACATTTACATTTATGTTATTCGCTGCCCATCTTAATGCAAGAGATTGAGTTAAATTTATTACTGCTGCTTTTGATGCTGAGTAAGCAGGATTATCTGGATTAGGAAATTTACCACCGTGTGATGAAATATTTATAATTTTGCCATAATTTCTTTTTTGCATTTTTTTTGCCACTGCTTCAGATACAATAAATGTTCCCCTGACATTTATTGAATAAGTTGAATCCCAATCTTTAATTTCAGATGTATCTGGTTTTTCAAAGGTAACTGAGCCTATTACTCCTGCAGCATTAACCAAAATATCTGTACTTCCCATTTTTTCTTCTATTAAATTAATAGTATCTTTAACATCATTTTGATTAGTGACATCGCATTGGAATAAAGAAATTTTAGTTCCATATCTAGAAATTTCATTACTTGTTATTTTTAATCTCTCAGAATCTATATCTATGAGTGAAATGTTTGCGCCCTGTTCAGCAAGTATTTTTGCAATCCCTGCGCCTAATCCACCTGCCCCTCCAGTAATAATGGCTGTTTTATTATCGAAATTTTTATAATATTTTGGCATGCTTTATTATAACTATTAATTAAAATGGATTTATACATTAATATAAATTAATTAAAATAACTCATATGGAAACTCAAGTGATAAATGATTGGTTAGTAAAATTTGAAAAATCAATAAAAGAAAAAAATATTGATGCAATTTTATACTTGTTTGATAAAGAAACTTATTGGAGAGATTTAATTTCTTTTACATGGAATATCATTACTTTAGAATCAAAAGAAGATATTTCTCTAATGTTAAATAAAACTATTGATAAGATTAATCCTGAAAATTTTCAAATCCAAGAAATGCTAGTTGATAATGATGATGTTCATGAAGCCCGTTTTACATTTGAAACTATAACTTCAAAATGTATAGGTCATATTAGATTAACCAATGGTAAATGTAAAACTTTGTTAACACTTACCGAAGAATTAAAAGGTTATGAAGAAAATAAAGAATATAAAAGAGAATTAGGCACTGAATTTGGTTTTTTTAAAGATCGTAAAAATTGGCTTGAAAAGAGAAATATTGAAATAAAAAATCTTGAAGAAAATAAAAATCCATATTGTCTTATAGTTGGAGGAGGGCAGGGAGGAATAGCATTAGCAGCAAGATTAAGGCAATTAAATGTTCCAACTATAGTTATAGATAAGAATCAGACCCCTGGAGATTCTTGGAGAAACAGATACCATTCATTATGTCTGCACGATACAGTTTGGTATGATCATATGCCTTATTTACCATTTCCGGATCACTGGCCTATATTCTCTCCGAAAGATAAAATTGGAGACTGGCTTGAAATGTATACGAAAATAATGGAAATAAATTATTGGGGATCTACAGAATGTCTGAATGCATCTTATGATCAGGAAAAGCAAACATGGGAAGTGATTGCTAACAGAGAAGGACAAGAAATAAAACTAACTCCTAAACATTTGATTTTGGCAACAGGTATGTCTGGTATGCCACAATTCCCAGATATAAAGAATATCGACAAATTCAAAGGTGATTACTGTCATTCAAGCGGGTTTAAAAATGGACTTGAATATAAAGGAAAGAACGCAGTTATTGTCGGGTCTAATAACTCAGCTCATGACATAGCTGCCGAATTATGGGAACAAGGTGCAGATAATGTTACTATGGTACAAAGATCAGCCACTACAGTAGCAAAATCTAAAACATTAACAGAATTATCTAGTAATGGAGTTTATTCTGAAAATGCTGCACAGGCAGGGATTACAACAAATATTGCTGATATAACTGTTGCTTCAACTCCATATAAATTAATACATGTTGATGGTCAAAAAACAGTAAAAAAATTGAAGGATATAGACAAGCAATTTTATACAAAATTAGAGAAAAGTGGATTTATGTTTGATTGGGGTGAAGATGAATCAGGATTATCTGTTAAATATCTCAGGCGAGGTTCGGGTTATTATATAGATGTTGGCGGTTCTGACCTTATTATTAATGGAGAAATAAAATTAGAGAGTCCTGCTGAAGTAGTAGAATTTAAAGAAAATTCAATTGTATTAAGTAATGGCAAGGAAATTGATGCAGATTTAGTTGTATTTGCAACTGGATATGGATCCATGAATGGATGGGCAGCCAAACTTATTTCACAGGAAGTGGCTGACAAGGTTGGTAAATGTTGGGGACTTGGCTCAGGTACAAAAAATGATCCCGGACCATGGGAAGGTGAATTAAGAAATATGTGGAAACCCACTCATCAGGAAGCATTATGGTTTCACGGAGGCAATCTGGCACAATCAAGACACTACTCGAAATATTTAAGCCTTCAGCTTAAAGCTAGGTATGAAAATATTTCTTTTGAAGTATACGGTATACCAAAAGTAAATCATTTAAGTTAAGTTTTGTAACCACTCACTAAATGTTTTATCCCAGGATTTATTGTTTTTGTTCATTGCATTAGGTTCGTGATAATGATCAATGCCTTTAAAAACATGTGTCGTATTGTTATTATTGTTATCTTTTATTTTGGAATAAAAGTCTTTTGATTGATCAATATAAATTTGTTCTTCTAGCTCTGTATAAGTTAAAAGGATAGGAGTTGTGATTTTTTCATTATCAAATAATGGACTTATAGATTTAGAAGAAAATCTTTTACTGGTTATTTGTTCAACATACTTTTTTGTATATTGTGTTAAATCATAAACACCACTTGATAGAATTAATCCATTTACTGGATGATGTTTACTTGCATAATAAGCAAGATGAGCACCTGCACTATGTCCTGCAAGAATTATATTTATATTTTCCCCATATTGTTTTTTAATAAAATTTATACTGTTATTTATATCTTCTAGTTGTTCTTTAAATTTTGAATATGGAGCTAATCTATACCCTGGAACTACTAGATTCAAATTGTAATTTTTAAAATATTCATACGTGAATAACATCCATTCAGGATATCCAAATTCCCAAGCTCCACCATGAATATTGAATAAAAAAATATTATTATTATCTATTTGTTTTGGCAGGGTATAAATTCTTTGTTCTTTGTCTGTCCCGTATTGAAAAAAATTGGAAATTTTTTTATTTCTATATTTATCTGATTTAATTAATACAGATTCAGCCCAAGCATCTGCAGCTGAGCTCATAGGAGGTTGATCATCAAATCTAATCATTGTTTTGCTCTAATTCCAATAAGTAATCTTTTCTGCCTAGACCTCCCCCATAACCAACTAGTTTACCTGATTTTCCGATTACTCTATGGCAAGGAACAATTATGCTTATTGGGTTTGCATTGTTTGCATTTCCAATAGCTCTTGAAGCTTTTGGATTTCCTATTAGTTTTGCTTGCTCTGAATAACTTACAGTTTTAGCATAAGGTATTTTTTTTAGCGCTTCCCAAGCTTTGAGTTGAAAATTTGTTCCGGACATATCTATAGGAATATTAAAATGTTTTCTTTTGCCGTTAAAATATTCAGTTAATTGAAAAATAGTTTTTTCAATAATAATATTTTTTTCATTTTTAAAAATCACATCATTTTTATTCCAATTTTGTAGTCTTTCAAAAGTATGATGTATAGCTGTAAGTGCTTTGTTGGTTGATGCTAAATGTAAAGGCCCAATTGGTGAATCAATTTGGTAGTAAAAACTGTTCATTTTATTTCTTTAAAACTGAAGGTTTGAAACTATATTTTCCGTTGTAGTATTGTATTTCAGACCAAGATGATTTTGCAATTTTAACTTCTGGATTATCATCGTTATATATGCTTACTCTTTCACATTTGTGAAATAATGTTCCGTCAATTATATCAACATGTTTAACAGCACCTCTTTCTACAAGCAGCAATAAAGCAGCAGCACCTGTACGTGCTATTCCACCATCATATAGCCCTGGCCCTGTTTCATTAAATGATTGTAGGCCATATTTCAATATTCTATCAAAACCAGTTAATCCAGTTGGTTTATATTCAGCCCAAACGTATGAAGTGAAATAATCTGCTGCAGCCTCAATAAACCAGCCACTTTTGTCCCGTCCTTCATCATCACACCATGAATCTATTTTAGGAGGTTCTAAAGCTATATCTAGTTGAAAAGCATGATAGAACTCATGAATCCAAGTTGTCATGCTGTCCTCATAGCTTTGTTCTCTCGGAGAGCCATTAAATACAACTCTTGTTGTATCACATGCTTGAACTTGAGTGGTAGCGTCTGCACCGTTTTCAAGCCATTCTCTAAATCTTCCCATCTCAAAGTTGATATATTCTTGTCTATAACTTTTTTCAGGTTCCCTAGATTTGATGCATGCATCGTCTTCAAGGAATGTTCTTATGGTATTTAGTGTACTTTCAATTTGAGTTTTCGTAATTAAAACTTCGTGTTGATCAAATGGCATATCTTTGATAGGTTTCCCTGTAGCAGCACCTACATCATATTGAATCCCTATAATATTTGATTTTCTGTCTTTGATTTTACTCTCTGCAAGTTCAACAAGTGCTTTTAATTCAGAAGTTGTATATTTAGCGGATAAATTTATTATTTTTATG
>CEOQ01004548.1_pt1 | contig 16330 bp, 18 predicted proteins | sample 361351 | NCBI WGS metagenome assembly CEOQ01 (sample SAMEA2619907, study PRJEB7988) | marine metagenome | biome: marine biome (ENVO:00000447); feature: deep chlorophyll maximum layer (ENVO:xxxxxxxx); material: "saline water (ENVO:00002010), including plankton (ENVO:xxxxxxxx)" | depth 60 m | reverse complement strand
ATAGGGTCAACATCGATTGGATGATAAACAATGGTCCGACCCCAACCCATGTTATTAAAAGACCGCCAATTGCGGGCACACATAATCTCATAATACTGAAAGCCATTGAATTTAGGGCAAAAGCATTAATCATTCCGTCTTTGGGAATTATTGAAGCAAGTAGGGATATACGACTCGGATCATTTATTGTCCATGAAATACCCATCAAAAGTACAAAAATAAATAAACCCGATATACTCTCTTTGCCTGCTATGATCACTACTCCAAATATTAGAGAGAGTATTGCCTGATAAATATACACCCAAATAATCAATTTCTTCTTATCAAACTTCTCGCTTATCACGCCACCTAGTGGCGCTCCGAGTAAAATCGGAAGCGCATCTAGGCCCAAGACTATACTGGTTACCAGTGGTGATTGTGTCATGCTATATGCTAACCACCCAACAACTACTTGTTGTAGCCAGAATCCGCCACTAAATAAGGCTGTAGATGCCCATAAGAATCGGTAGTTTATAAATTCGAATGCTTTGAAAGTTTCAATTTTAACTGTTAAATGTTTTGGGGTTTTTATCTGCGCTGAGGTTCTAGCCGCTTTACAGGCCATTCCCGCTAAGTTGACATTCATACGATTTATTATCATGAGCTCGAAATGATTCAATCTATTTTTTAGAAGAAATAAATATTAGTGTTTCATGAAAAATAAAACAAGTATTTTAATTCATGAGTTTTATGGAATGGTCTGTGGCAAATCAGGGATCTCATTTAATAGGGGTCTATCTTGGCCCAAGTGGTATTTGAGATCATTTGTGAATGTAATTTATGGTTTTTGTTAAAGTGTAAAAGGGCTTAGGGGTTGGGTATGGGGACCTAGTTAAGTCTGGGTAAATTTGAGTGTTTTGAAAGATTTGATAATTTTTATATTAACGATCTAACATTATTGATTGGTTTAACGAAAAGCTTAATAAATTTTGGCACACGAGCATTTGAAGGACCTTTGTTTTAATGTATGCCTACTTTTTCAATTTAACCTCAGCGCCATAATAATTAAAATTGCCTGCTAGATTAAAAAGAAGGCGTATTTTTAACTATCACTAATGGACATTTGAGATACGATTAACCTTGTCTTTATATTTGCTCTTTTATGAAGACCTTGAAACGGCTTCCCTGATGACTCTGGATGTGTATACCTTAAGTAGGTGGGCTCGATATTCAGCTGATGCGTGCACATCTTCATTGAATTCAACGTTATTACCGGCCTGGGTTGCAGCTTCGCTTATATTGGCATCAGTGAGACTGGAACCCTCCAGTATGTTTTCGGAGTCTTCTGCTCTATAAGCAGTAGGTCCAGCCCCGCTAACACCAATACTGGCGGATATGCATTTTCCTTCTTTATCCGTTTCAATAACTGCTGCTACACCAACTATTGCGTAGTGGGATGCTTTATTCGCAAACTTTAAGTAAGCTGCTCCGCTGTTGGAAGGCTGTTCTTTAATAAATATTTCACTAAGAATTTCGTTCTCTGCTAAATCTGTAGTGAATAGATCTATGAAGAAATCATCAGCAGGTATGGTGCGATGTGTATTGCTTGAACTAGTTATGATTTCACCTTTCAGAGCGATAATGGCTGCTGGAAGGTCAGCAGCAGGGTCATTGTGAGATAGGCTGCCTCCAATGGTTCCCCTGTTTCTAACCTGAACATCAGCGACTGAACCTGCAGTTTCTGATAGCAAATATGGAACTGAGTTGGACGATTCTATCTCTGCATAAGTCGTCATTCCTCCAATAGCCACACCACCATCCCTTTCAGTTATGTAGTTCATGGAATTTATATTGCCTAGGTCGATTATGACTTGTGGGTCAGCTAATCTTAATTTCATCATCGGGATGAGGCTTTGACCACCTGCTAGAATTTTGGCGTTGCTTCCATGTGTTTCAAGTAGATCTATTGCATCAGCGACCGAACTCGGGGAATGATATTGAAAGGCTGCTGGAATCATCATTTATCTCCTTGCGTTTTGTAGAAGTATTGTTTCAGTCAATGTTGGGTATTTATGTCGCTTTAAGATTGCATTTTCTCAGCAGCGTATTGCACGGCCAGAACTATATTGTGATATCCAGTGCATCTGCATACGTTTCCAGCTAGTCCGTGGCGTATCTCTTTCTCTGATGGATCAGGATTGCTGTTTAGCAGTGAAACTGAGGACATAATCATTCCTGGTGTACAGAAGCCACACTGTAGACCGTGTTTCTCCCAAAACCCCTCTTGTACTGGATGAAGTTTATCTCCATCTGCTAGTCCTTCAATTGTGGTTATATCGCTACCATTTGCTTGAACTGCAAAAATTGTGCAAGACTTAATCGATTTTCCATCCATTATCACTGTACACGCCCCGCAGCTCGTCGTGTCGCATCCTATATGAGTACCTGTTAAATCAAGAACTTCTCTTAGATATTGAGCCAATAAGAGTCGAGGTTCAATTTCCGAGGACTTAGTTACTCCATTCACTGTAATACTTACTTCGGTACCCATGTTATCGTCCTCCTAATTGAATCAATACGGTTTGAATTCGGCATACATGCAAACTAACGTTGAATACTTACTATGTTGCGGGATTATAACAACAACAAAACATTGGTGCTACAAATCATTTTAAATGTTTTTATTAACGTCATTAGTCGTGAATCATGGTTTTTATGAAATCCGCACTTTCAGGTTAATTATTTTTATGGTTAATTTATACGTAATTTACTCGTGCCTGGTTTTAGCCCGTTGTGATAGACTTTCGGTGTGATTATTTATCGGATTTGTATGGTTGACCAAGATTAGTAGGTGGTCAAATTGACAGAAACATACGCAATAAATTGGACAGCTGTTGTGTTAATCGGCGTTGTTGGATTCGGAGCTGTTTTAGGTATGTTTATTACTTCGAGGATTATTGCCCCCAGAAAATGGTCTGCTAGTAAAGATAGCCCTTATGAATGTGGTATTCCAGCAAGCCCATTTAGCTGGTCTCAAATTCAAATAAAATACTATGTGTTCGCCATATTTTTTGTAATATTCGATGTTGAGGCAGTCTTTCTTTTCCCTTGGGCATTAGTTTTTATGAAAGCAGTTCCTGCGGCGGTTTTCTATGAAATGATTATTTTCATTGCTATCTTATTTTTTGGAATATTGTATGGCTGGAAGAAAGGGGTATTACAGTGGCGATAGATCCTGATTCACTGAAGCGTTCTGAAATAATTACGCCAGATCAACTACTAGGCCAAGGCTATAGCTCAGGTGCAGGAAATAGCCCGGCAGACAGTGTGTTTAATAGAGTATTGCCAAATGCATTGACCGCCAAATCTGATGAGTTATTTGCCTTAGCCCGAAAGTCCTCTTTGTGGACATTGTCTTTTGGCCTAGCTTGTTGTGCAATTGAGATGATAAGTACTCATATGTCGCATCATGATTTAGATAGATTTGGAGTGGTCACATGGCCATCTCCTCGTCAAGCTGACGTAATGATTGTGGCCGGTACTGTGGTAAAAAAAATGGCAGATCCGATCAAATTACTGTATGAACAAATGCCTGACCCCAAATGGGTAATAGCAATGGGAAGTTGTGCAACTAATGGGGGGCCGTACTACAAGTCATATTCGGTGGTAATGGGAGTCGATCATTTAATTCCAGTAGATGTTTACGTGCCAGGGTGCCCGCCTAGACCAGAGGCTTTGATGTACGGGATTATGCAGCTACAGGAAAAGATTCAACTGGATGCCAAATCAGGTCAGAATTAAAGGTTGTTTTTGTAGGAATAGTTGAGATCTGATATGACTGAAGCAAAGAATCCAAGACCTCAGAGGAAAGAACCGGCGAAGCCAGTCGCTGAGCCTAAGCTGGACAGAGTAGGGCTAAATCTCGTGGAGTTATTGACTGAAACCATGCCGGCAGCTCTAAATGCTGATCTGCATGCCGAAATAGATATGGTTACAGTTAATTTTGATTCAGATAAATTAGTAGAACTTTGTAAATTCATGAAATCAAGCCCTGCTTTATCTTTCGATTACTTGTCGTGTTTAACGGTTGTTGATTACGAGGAAAGAAGTGGCGAATTTGAATTGATATACCACCTTGTGTCTATATCTGAAGGTTTCAAGGTTGCCCTAAAGACGTCGGTACCTCTCAGTAACTTGACTGTTGATACTGTTACGGGAATATGGAAATCGGCTAATTGGTACGAAAGAGAAGCTCATGACTTATTTGGAGTTGAATTTAAAGGGCATCCTAATTTGGTTCCTTTATTGCTTTATGAAGAATTTGAAGGATTTCCTGGTCGAAAAAGCTTTCCGTTTCATGAATATGATGAGTGGTAGTTAAGGAAACTGAATGGAAATCCAACAAAGACGCTCTGAAAATAATGCTATTGACATGATGATTAATATGGGTCCCCAACATCCGAGTACTCACGGAGTTTTTAGGTTGGTTATTTGGGTTGATGGGGAAAAAATTGTTGCGGCTGAACCACATATTGGCTATCTTCATAGAGGTTCTGAGAAGATTTCAGAAAGTGAAAATTATAATCAGGTTGTTACATTATTCGATAGGTTGGACTATGTTGGCAATCTTAACAATGAGCTTGCTTTTTGCATCGCTGTTGAGAAAATTATGAACCTCGACATTCCTGAAAGGGCCGAATTTATAAGGGTGATATTGTGTGAATTGAACAGGATTGCAAGCCATATGCTCTTTTATGGAGTATATGGACTTGACGCTGGGGCAATGACGCCAATTCTATACGGGTTTAGAGATAGAGAAAAAATTCAAGAATTGTTCGAGCACGTGACCGGTGCTCGATTAATGCATAATTACATCAGAATTGGAGGTGTTAAAGAGGATGTACCATCTGATTTCAACATCGGAGTTCGTTCTCTGCTGGATGAATTGAAGCGTGGAATAGATGAATGTGATGATTTACTATCGTATAACGAGATGTTCCTAGCTAGGACTAAGGGTGTTGGTGCAATTAATGCACAGGATGCCATTGATTACGGGATTAGTGGGCCATCCTTAAGGGCTTCTGGTGTACCTGAAGATTTGAGAGTAAGTGATCCGTATTCCGTCTACGAGAGATTTGACTTTGGTATTCCGGTTGGGACGTACGGTGACTGTTGGGATCGTTATTATGTACGACTTCAAGAGATGAGAGAGTCGGTTAAAATTATAGAGCAAGCACTTAATATGATGCCTGATGGTGAACACATTGCAAACGTAAGGCGGTTAATAAGACCGCCGATAGGGGAATCGTTTGCGAGAACCGAATCTCCAAGAGGTGATTTAAGTGTATTTGTTGTTAGTGATGGGACTGATAAACCATATAGGGTGAAAGTGAGGGCCCCGTCATTTTCTAACCTTCAAGCAATTGAACATTTGTTGCGAGATGCCTATTTGGCTGATGCTGTGCTTATACTCGGATCTATAGACATTATATTAGGTGAAGTAGATAGATGAGCTTAATGGATGTTCTGAAGTATTTTGTGATATGTATAGGTCTTTTTGTAAGTTTATCTTTTGTTGTACTCGTTCTTATCTATGCAGAAAGGAAGTCACTAGCAAGAATTCAGCAAAGACTTGGGCCGACCCGAGTAGGATTTAAAGGCATACTGCAGCCGGTTGCTGATGCTTTGAAATTAATATCTAAGGAAGATGTCCTTCCTTCATGGGCCGATAAAGGAGTGTATTGGGTTTCGCCAATCGTTGTATTTGTGCCAGCTTTTATGGTTTGGGCCACGATTCCTATAGCGAAAGATGTAGTGGTAAGCAATCTTGATTTGGGCTTGTTCTATATAGTTGCTATCTCCGTACTGTCCGTTATGGGATTAGTAATGGCTGGATGGGGATCTGCAAATAAGTGGGCTATGATGGGCGGCCTTAGGGCTGCAGGACAGCTCGTTAGCTATGAAATACCTTTCATTATGTCTGTATTAACTATTGCTATATTAGCTCAGAGTCTGAATTTGGGAGAAATAGTCTACAAACAGTCCGTAGTTTCATATGTTTTGATTCAACCTATGGCATTTTTCATCTTTTTGACATCGGGTCTAGCTGAATTGGGGCGCACTCCGTTTGATATTCATCATGCGGAATCGGAAGTGGTAGGGGGGCCATTTGTGGAATACAGTGGAGCTCATTGGTCGGTATTTTACCTGGCCGAATATTTGAACACTTTTACTATTGCTGTTTTGTCTGTAATTTTGTTTTTGGGTGGCTGGATGTGGCCAACGATGCCCTTTTCTGGCTCATTGCATACCCTTCTATCAGTTGTGTTGTTCGTTTTTAAAACTTCATGTATTGTGTGGCTAATATTTTGGATACGAGGAACCTTCCCAAGAATCAGAATTGATCAATTGATGTCTTTTGGATGGAAATTACTTATTCCTATGTCTTTCATAAATATGATGGTTACGTCGGCGGTTTTGTTTTACGGATTGCATTTATCTGTACTTTCGATAATTTCGGTAGCGTTCTTGGTATTCACTATTTGGGTTATCAAGAAAAATTCAGGTAGTAAAATCGATCGAAATACGGTTCGAGTGATATCAGCACAAGAGCTAAGAAGAGCCAATACTCACGATCTAATTAATACGGACACCGCTTAGATGATGAACGTGCCATTTGTTGGGCTTATTGGTGGCCTTTTAGTCACAATAAAAACTACCTTTAGAAAGCCTGTGACAGCAGAGTATCCGGTCCAAAAGAAGCGTCTTTCTTTGGCTGACAAATATATGGGATTTCCTGCTCTAACATGGGATTTTGAAGTTGAAGAACCATATTGCACTGGGTGCATGGTTTGTGTGAGGCAATGTCCTACTCAGTGTATGAGTGCAAAAATGAAAGATAATTCTGCTTTCAGTGATGGTAAGAGTAGTAGGCGAAAAATAATAGAGCAATTTGAAATAAATCTCGGTAGGTGTATTTTATGCGGGATATGTGTGGACGTGTGTAATTTTGATGCGATAGAAATGTCTCATGAACATGAATTGAGCAAATATGAGAGAAATGGAAATCGAGTTGACTTAGAACAATTAATTCAGATGGGGAGCCAATATCAACGAAAAGTTAAATGGAGTCCCAAACAGCCTGAAAAAAATAGTGGGTTGCCAAAAACTAACAAAGATAAGACAAAGGATGTGGGTAATTAGGATTTTGGATCACAACGATATCAGTATAAAGTGTTCGGGTATTCATTAGGAAATGATTGATTCAACTGAAATACTGTTTTATTTCGTAGCCGGTATGATTTTGTTTGGTGCGGCTGGAGTGGTGTTAAGTAGAAACATTGTTTATGCGGCTGTGGGGCTTCTTTTTGCTATGCTGGGAACAGCCGGGTTATTTATTTTGGTGTTCGCCGAGTTTTTGGCGTTGGTTCAAGTTTTGATTTATGGTGGTGCTGTAGTTGTCCTGATCCTCTTTGCAATAATGCTGACGAAAGTAGAAGACTTCAGAACTTTGACAGATAATGGGCAACAGGTTGTTGCTTGTTTTCTGTCTCTGCTAGTCGCTGTCACTTTAGTTATGGCAACACTAACAACATCGATAGAACAAACCATATTGAGAGGATTAGGAATTCAGGAGTTGGGGATTGTTCTTTTTTCTGACTGGGCTGTCCCATTTGAGATAGCTTCTTTAGTATTGTTAATTGCTCTGATTGGATCAGTAGTTTTGGTGAAACGTGGGGAGGATAGGGACTGATGGAACTTATTCATTTTCAACTTTTGGCAGCGATTCTGTTTTCAATAGGACTGTATGGCGTGCTAGCTAGAAGAAGTGCGGTTTTGATTTTGATGTCAATAGAATTAATGTTGAATGCCGTTAACATTAATATCATTGGGTATGCTTCTTTCGGAAATTTTTCTAATTCTTTCAGTGCTTTTGGCCATGTATTGATTGTATTTGTCATAACCATTGCGGCCGCAGAATTGGCTTTAGCAATAGCTATTTTATTGCGGTTATATAGAAATAAGAGCACAGTCAACGTTGATGAAATCAATATTTTAAAGGGCTGAGGTTGATTACTCTATTAAATACAACTGCAGAGTATGCTTGGGCATTGCCTTGTTTTAATGTGTTAGCGTTCATATTATCGATATTTTTACATCGTTATATTACTAAGAAAACTATAGTAATTTCCTTAGGGGCGATCGGGCTTAGTTTTGTTTGGTTCATGCTGATATTGATAGATTTCATATCTGGGGGTATGGACACAATACTGGTAGATTTTGATTGGATTCGGATAGGTGATTGGGTAATTACTTGGGGGTTTTCGGTCGATAGAATATCTATTGTTATGTTGGGGCTCATAACTTTAGTAAGCTTGCTTGTTCAAGCTTATTCCGTTGAGTACATGTCAGGGGATTCAGGGATTTCTTGGTATTTCGGTCTTCAATCTTTTTTTGTGGCAGCAATGTTACTACTGGTAATAGCGGACAATTTGCTTCTTTTATATTTCGCTTGGGAACTTGTTGGTCTAGGGTCTTATTTATTGATAGGGTTTTGGTATGACCGTTCTTCTGCTGCGGAGGCTGCTAAGAAAGCTTTCATAACCACGAGAATAGGCGACGTTGGATTATTGATAGGGATAATCCTACTGTTTAAAGCCACAGGTACTTTTCATATATCTTCCATAATTCATGCTGCAACCAACGGTGGGATTGGAGAAGGTACTATTTTGCTATCTTCTCTGTTGTTGTTTATAGGTGCTATGGGGAAATCAGCACAATTTCCACTTCATGTTTGGCTTCCTGATGCTATGGAGGGCCCTACCCCGGTATCGGCATTAATTCACGCTGCTACGATGGTTGCTGCTGGAGTCTATCTTGTCTCAAGGATGATGCCTTTGTTTGAACTTGTGCCTGCAGTTTTGATTGTGATTTCGTCAATTGGGCTTTTCACATTTGTGTTTGCTGGATCTATTGCTATGGTAATGACCGATATAAAGAGAATTCTTGCCTATTCAACTATTAGCCACCTTGGGTTGATGATTCTTGTATTAGGATTTGGTGGAGTGGCTGCAGGGTTGTTGCACTTAGTTGTTCACGGAATATCTAAAGCGTTACTTTTTTTGGGCGCTGGGAGTGTCATGCATGGAATGGAAGAAGAAACGAGATGTGAAAAAATGGGAGGGTTATTGCGAAAAATGCCCTTTACAGGAGTTACTTTTTTGATAGGTGCGTTATCGTTGTCAGGGATTGTGCCGTTGTCTGGGTTTTTCAGTAAAGATGAAATTTTAGTCGCCATTTTGGGGGCCGAAGTTAATGAATATTGGAAAATAACCTTTTTAATTGCCACTTTAGGAGGAGTTTTGTTGAGCTCACTCTATATGGCTAGGTTATATTTTTTGGTTTTTACAGGAGAGGCTAGGTCAGAACAAGCAGATAATGCACATGAATCGTCATTATTAATAACGGGGCCTTTAGTAATTTTGGCTTTGATAGCTGTCTTATTTGGTGCTTTGGTGTTTCCGGTACCTTTATGGGATGGGTATGCTGGGTTTGGTGACTTGATACATCAGGGACACCATTTACACTTTGTCATTTGGTTAACATTTATATCGTTATTCTTGGCTATTGCCGGATTTGCTTTAGGATGGCTGATGTATGGGAACGAGAAAATTTCTAAGATGTGGTTTTCTAAGAAAATTCCATGGGTGTACAGATTGCTATGCCAGAAATATTATGTTGACGAAGTATATCAGTGGGCGATAAATCGGATTGTGTTGCCTTTTGCTCGTATGGTGGCCCAATTTGATCGGGTAATCATCAATGATACTGGAATTGATGGATCTGGGATGTCAGTGATTTTTTCAGCAGTTAAAATACGTGTCATACAAACCGGACGCCTATATAACTACGGTTTGGGCATGGCATTAGGAGGGTTATTGCTAATCATTGTTTGGTGGTGGTTGTAGTTTGTAATGGTTAATTTTTTTCCTGAATCACCCTTGCTAATATTGATACTTTTACCCGCTTTATCAGGCGTGGTGTTATGGGCTATTCCATCTGAGAAAAAGAATTGGATCAGATGGTTTGCAATATTAATATCATCAATAGTACTGGTTTTATCTGTTGGAATATTTGTAGTTTTTGATAGTGAAGTTGGGGGGATTCAGTTTCAAAGTTCCTACAATTGGCTAGATATGCCTGGGTCTTGGGGTGACGGTTCAGGAGCTTTTGCATTAAGCCTAGGGGTGGATGGTATCGCTGTAATGATGGTGCTATTGACCGGGATAGTGATGTTTACTGGAACGATAGTTTCGTGGACTATTGAGACAGACAGCAAAGATTTTTTTGTTTTATATTTTCTTTTACTTTCAGGAGTTTTTGGCGTTTTTGTTTCCCTGGATTTATTTTTCTTTTTCTTCTTTTATGAATTATCAGTGCTACCAATGTACATATTGATTGGGAAATGGGGAAGTAGCAGTGTTTTTCCTAGGTTCAGTAGATCCAAAGAATACAGCGCGATGAAGTTAACTTTAGTTTTGGTTGGAGGTAGTGTGCTTATATGGATCACTATTTTGGGCATATACGCACAATCTGGTGTGGGCACTTTTAATATTCTTGAGATTCAAAAAGTTGTGGAAGAAAATTTTTCACGTGAATTTCAGATCATATTTTTTCTATTTCTAATGATTGGATTTGGTATTTTGGCAGGATTATGGCCATTTCATACGTGGTCTCCCGATGGTCATGTTGCTGCCCCTACCGCGGTAAGCATGGTACATGCTGGCGTGCTCATGAAACTTGGAGCATTTGGGTTAATAAGAATCGGCATGGAATTACTTCCTGAAGGTGCAGCATTTTGGATGCCGTTATTGATTGGAATAGGAATGGTAAACGTCTTATATGGTGCTATGTCTGCAATGGGGCAGACAGATTTAAAATACGTCATAGGATATTCTTCGGTTAGCCATATGGGCTATGTTTTGATGGGTATAGGCACTCTACATATACTAGGACTAAACGGTGCTGTCCTTCAAATGTTTTCGCATGGGATTATGACGGCTCTATTTTTTTCGGTGGTTGGAATAATATATGAACGTACGCATACTAGAGATTCTTTGATACTGTCGGGGCTCGCAAAGAAAATGGGTGTCACTGCAGCTTTGTTTACTGTTGCCGGCTTAACTTCGTTAGGGTTACCCGGATTAAGTGGATTCGTGTCGGAATTATTAGTATTTATAGGTATATTCCAAAGTTATGGGATTTGGGGGATTGTTTTGGGGTCTTTAGCTGTACTTGGTGCCGCCCTCACAGCTATATACATTCTTCGTCTTATTGCTAAAGTGTTTTTTGGTCCGATTGATCCAGCTTGGGATGATCAAAAGGATTCTGGTTACAGGGAACGGTTTGCTACTGGGATTTTGGTTTTTGTCATCTTATTGGTTGGCTTATGGCCGTTTCCGTTTATTGAAGTTATAGAAAGCGGGGTTGCACCTATTATTGTCAACATACAAGGTCTTAGTTCATGAACCTACATGTTTTGATTCCAGAGTTACTGACAGTGGCCTTGGCCTTCGTTGTTTTAGCGGTAGATTTATTTATATCTAAATCTAAAAAATCGATATTACAGATAATCAGTGTCGTTGGGTTAATTGGTATCGCGGTTACCACAGTATTATTTTGTCAGAAAGGGCAGTTATATGATGGGTTATTGATCGTAGATGGATTTGCTCAGTTTTTTAGAGTGTTGGTTCTTCTGATAGGCGCCACCGTTATTTTAATGTCTGGGAAATTTACGACTCGACAATCCGAGTTTCCTGGGGAATATTATGGGATTTTAATATTTACTGTTGTTGGTGGCATGTTATTGGGATCATCCGCAGAGCTGTTAACCGCATATATTAGCTTGGAGTTGATGAGTTTTGGATTCTACGTTTTGGTTGCTTTTGATCGGTATAATGATGCTTCAAATGAAGGTGGCGCCAAGTATATTTTGCTTGGGGCATTTTCATCGGCATTAATTTTATTTGGAATTAGTAACGTATATGGTTTGACTGGGTCAACTAGGTTTGAAGAAATATCGGAAGCTTTAAATTCAATTCCTAGTTTATCTCCCGGCTTGATAGTTGGTTTTAGCTTAATTTTTGCTGGGTTTGCCTTTAAATTGGCTGCTGTTCCATTTCATATGTGGGCCCCGGATGTATATGACGGAGCTCCTATTTCAGTAACCGCCTGGCTGGCTACAGGGTCTAAGATTGTCGTTGTGGCTTTACTGGTAAGATTTCTCTTGCAAGGATTACTCCCTGCTTTTTCGGAATGGCAAGTTATAGTGATCATATTGTCTGTAATGAGTATGTCTGTTGGTAATCTTCTTGCTTTGGTGCAAACGAATTTAAAAAGATTGATGGCTTATTCAGGTATTGGGCAAATGGGTTACGCACTTTTAGGAATTGCTGCCCTTGCTCTGGTGACAGATCAAGGATCATTTATATTGGATAACACTAATGCCGTTGTGAATGGGTTGATATTTCATATGGTTGCATACGGAATTAGTAGTTTGGCGTTTTTTTATTGTTTAATTGAGATCAATAGCCATACTGGGCGGGAGGATATTGCTTCTCTCGCCGGATTATCTAAAAGGCAACCGCTGATGGCGTTGGTTATGACTGTTTCTTTGTTCTCGATGGCGGGATTGCCGGTTTTCGTAGGCTTCACGAGTAAATTTTATCTGTTTAGCGCTGTGGCGAATCAGGATTTGCTATGGCTCGTAGGTATTGCGATAATTGCTAGCTTGGTCTCTTTATATTACTACTTGATGGTGATTAGGCAGATATATATAGAGAAACCAGATGAAAATAACTGTATAGGTATTTCTAAATTAAGTAAGTTGATACTTGGCGTATTTTTGGTGGTAATGACATTAGGTGGGATTTTTCCACAACCTGTGATGAATTTAATTCAAGTTGCTTCAGAAGCTGTTATAACAGTTGAGTCTGTTTTGAGTCTCATATGATCAAGTAGGCTATAGAATAGATTTAATATAAAAAATAAGAATCCGTTTTGGAAAGGAGATAAAATTGGCTCACTCACTTGATTGGCCTGAAGATTACAAAAGAGGATTGGTTGTTGTTGCTCATGCTGATGACGCTGAATATGGATGCTCTGGCACTGTTGCCCGTCTTGTGAGAGAAGGTTGGGATTTTGCCTATGTTTTGTGTACAGATGGCAGTAAGGGAAGTAGTGAACCAAACATGACAGAAAAGAAATTGGCGACCATCAGGCGGGAGGAACAACAAAAAGCAGGGGAAGTTCTTGGCTTATCAAATGTTACTTTCCTAGATTATCCTGATAGCTATCTTCAACCAACCTTAGAACTGCGTAAAGATATTGCCCGCGAAATAAGGCGACAGAAGCCAGATGTAGTAATCTGTCAATATCCAATGCGAATATTGGATGGAGGGTTCGGTTCTGGTCACCCAGACCATATGACTGCTGGTGACACTACCCTTTCTGCTATATTCCCTACGGCTAGAGACCATATGACTTTTCCTGAATTAGTTGAAGAAGGATTTGAGCCGCATAAAGTAGCCGAAGCTTGGATCATGGGTCATCCAGAACCAGACTTATGGGTTGATATCAGTGAACATATGGAAGTTTCTGTAAAGGCGTTGACTTGTCATGTGTCTCAAATGGGGGGGCAATCTTTTGAAGAGGTTTTGGAAAGGATGACTGAATGGAGGAGTGAGAGAGGTAAGGGGAAAGGCATGCCACAGGCGGATGCTTTTCGGAGAATTTATTATCGAAGGTGAAACATCTTGAGTGAAGGAGTATTGAACTTATGGAACCCATAATCAAAAACTACCGTGATCACGACAATCCTGTTCTGGATAAAAAAGACGGGGTACCCAATTATGTGATGCTTTATGTACAGCATGGTCCTGGAGAATCTAGCCCTCTTCACACTCATCCTTGGGAACATCAAGCATTTATTACTGAAGGCTCAGGCGTTTTGTATTATGGAGGAAAAGAGTTCCCCATTAAACAGGGAGACTGTGTTCATGTGCCAGGTGGTGTTGAGCACCAGTTTAGAAACACTGAGAATGTCCCTATGAATCGGGTGACAGTTAACCCAATAGAGTCAGTAGAATAGGGACTCGATTAATATTTAAGTGGGATCGAAATTTAATCCTACTCTAGTTATGATTGTTTTTAGTTCTTCTAAGGTGTCTCCGGCCAATTGAGCAGATGGATGCCTCACAGTACGTGATTTTATAAGTCCTCTTAGTTGGAGTCCGGCTTTTCTGATTGCTAATCCAATACCTTCCTGTTGTTCAAACTGAAGTAATGGTAAATATCGATAAAAAATATCTTCGGCATCATTAGTTTTTCCTTGTTCCATCAGTGTGCATATGTTGACCAATATTTCAGGATATGCAAACCCTGTCATCGCTCCTATTGAACCGCGTTTAAGTTCATCTAGAAGAAAGACTCCGCCTAGCCCGCCAAAAATACCTAACCGATCGCCGATGATGGATTTTATGGAGGTTATTTTTGTTGGTGTGGGCGGGTCCTCTAGTTTCAAATATTTTATGCCAGGTATATTCATGGCGGCCTCTTTAATGAAATCTACAGGCATATGGACACCAGACGTCTGTGGGTAGTCCTGCATGACGATTGGTATTGATATAGATTCAGAAATTCTTCGATAATAGTCCATGAGTACAGTTAAATTTGGTTTTGGCATATTAGGCGCTGAAACCATCACGGCAGAGGCCCCTAAAGTTTCGGCTTCTTTACTGCGTCTTATGGCTGCCATTGTCCCATTTGCTGTTGTCCCGATGTTACTGGTAATCCGCCTGCGTGTGAGAGTATTGTTGAAGCGACCTCTGTTCTTTCTGTATCTGTGAGCCGAGCTTCTTCTCCCATAATTCCTAAACCGACAACGCCAGTACATCCAACGGATTTAGCTTGTTTCAATAGGTTTTTTATTGATTCATAATCTACTTCTTCTTGTGAGTTAAATGGAGTCGCTAGCATCCAGTGCATGCCGTAGAATTTGTCAGTCATTGATTCTCCTAATTGGTTTTGCCCCATGGCTTAATAATTCTTACACGATGGTTTTCGCTGTCGGCTACGTATATGTTCCCATCTCTATCAGAAATTGCCCCATGAGGGCGTGCCATTCCAGCTTCCAATGGGTCAGATCCATCACCGTGAGGGCCCTCGACTCCTCCCCCAATGGTATGGATGGTGCCGTTTGAAGTATTTACAATTCGTACAGAATGGTTTTCCGTATCAACAACTAAAATATTGCCATCATTGTCACACCTAATCGCTTTCGGACCATTAAATAGTGCTACATTTGCTGGGCCGTTATCTCCGCTGTAGCCTTTCTCCCCTGTTCCAGCTATTGTCGTTATAGTTCCGTTGATGTCTATTTTTCTGAGAGTATTTCCCTCTCTTTCACAAACATAGGTGTTACCCGATAGATCAACACAAATCGCTCTTGCTCCAAAAATACCAGCTTTAATAGCTGGGCCTCCATCGCCAGAATGCTCTTTTTTACCTGTGCCGGCAAATGTTTCTATGATTCCTGTTTGTAAATCGACTCTTCGGATTTTTTGATCTTGGATGTCAGCAACAAGTAGTCCCCCTTTTCCGTCAAGAACGCAGTCGTTCGGCTCAATCATTTCTGATTTTGTTGCCTGGATACCGTCAGCCCCAGATCCTGGGACTCCTGTACCTGCTATAGTCGTGATAATTCCTGTTTCTGCATCAATTTTTCTGATAGCAGGATTGAATCTCTGGCATATGTAAACATTCCCTGATTGGTCTACTTGTATGGCGTAAATTTCATCGATATTTGCTTCAATAGCTAGATTTCCATCTCCTGAATGACCTTGGACACCAGTTCCCGCGAAATTGGTTACGATACCAGTTGATAGGTGAACTTTCCTGACCGTGTAATTGAAGCAATCTGCAAAATACAAGTTTTCTTCACTTGAGTCCAATGCTACGTGAAATGGGTTATCCATCGTAGCTTCAAGAGCAGGGCCATTGTCGCCAGTGTGCCCTTTTTGTCCCGTTCCTACTACTGTATCTATTATGGCAACCATGTTCAGCTCCTACTTGTTAGATCAAGATTTTTAATCTAGTAAAGTCAATATTTTATACTACCTCTGTTTAGTGTCTATTGTCTGCGATTTTGAAGGAACAGGCCTTACAAAATTAGGGATCGAAAAATATAATTATCTTTTACACGACAATTAAATGATGATGTGAGTTTGTAAATATGAAAGTTTTGGTTGCATTGTTGATTTTGGTGCTGTTGAGTATTGGTGTTGGTTGTTCA
>CEOQ01047992.1_pt1 | contig 16345 bp, 16 predicted proteins | sample 361351 | NCBI WGS metagenome assembly CEOQ01 (sample SAMEA2619907, study PRJEB7988) | marine metagenome | biome: marine biome (ENVO:00000447); feature: deep chlorophyll maximum layer (ENVO:xxxxxxxx); material: "saline water (ENVO:00002010), including plankton (ENVO:xxxxxxxx)" | depth 60 m | reverse complement strand
ATGAATGAGAGAATTGCCGCTTTCACCAAATCCTCCGGTCGAGGAGATACTGCATCCCCCAGAACATGTGAAAATCGCTATCGAGAATGGTGCACACTCTTCAATGGTCATCCGTGAAACTATAGCCGCACTAGCGAAACAGGAGAGGTACGAGGAGCTCTGGCAAATTGCCGATGGGATGTCAAAGGAGGTGAGCGTGCTTGAAGATGCTAGGGGCAGAGTTTGGGTGGATGTTGGTACAAAGAGCAGAGTCAGGCTCTCCCCAGCTCAGGATTCAGTGATCCCATACAGGCTCTGGCTTCACACTCACCCGCATGATGCATATGCAAGCCAAACAGATCGAGAGACTTTGGCTTGCTGCTCAATGATTCTACAGGAAGCAATAGTTCTCGGTCATGACCACATGGTGAGACTTCAGAGGATGACTCCGGGACTCGGTAATTCTCTCGAAGAAGAAGGACCACTCTCAACATGGACCTCGGACAAAGAAATAATCCTCTATTCCAAACAAAGGGAGGTATCCGATGGCAGATAAGCTAGAGCAAGCAACTGAGAGGCTTAGGAAGCTGGCAGAAGGAGTTGAGGAAGGGGCTAGAGGGATACCGATCCCATCGATGATTGAGGCTGTGGTGGGACCAGGCTACGACGAAGAGCTGGAGGAATTGGTAACCTCGGCACTCAGCGCCAATTCAAACGGGATGAGCCTGGACGATATTGCCAATGGAATCCTGTCATTAGAGGATTGGAGATTCACCCATTCTTGACTACTGAAGAAGTACGCTTGCGACTTTGAAACGCATCATTAAATACCACCCATGTCACAACAAAGTTGGCCACAGCCGGGAGCGTATCAGCGCCTAGCGGAGAGGCCCCTTATCGGGAAATGTGCATTCTTAATCGGCTTGATTCGGTAACGTTCAATAGCCGTGAGTGAGCCCGGTCGAATCCCCCGTTTGGGAAGGAGAAAATTGGCATTTTGTTTTGTAGCAAAAGAAAAGGAAGTGATGGGAAAATGGATTCAAATGAAGGTAGAGATGACGGTCCTAAAGAGGACGGAAATTGTGTAATTTGTGGTTATCACGGACTGGAAGAAGACACGTATCTAGGAGAGGTTGTATGCCCAAGTTGTGGCTGTGTTAACGAAGAACGAATTATTGACACAGACGGTGCAGAGCTATCCAGAGGTGAAGAGCCTCAGAACAGCCCCACAAGGAAACTTGGCTCCGGGGCAATCAAGGGAAAGGATCGTTCTGCTAGGAAGCTTGAGGAGACTAGGAAGAAGGTGGATCGGGAGAGATCGACTTTCCTTAGCGAAGTAGAGGAACTGGTAGATAATACAGTAGAGGGTGAGAGGACCCGGCAAGAGGTTAAGAGCCTGATAAGGGATCTCGAAGATGACGTTGAAGAGACCTCTATTGCAGAGAACCGAAAGAAGAGACAAGGGCTAAAGGATCTCAAGGGAGGCGAAAGGAGAGCCTACAGGCAAAGGCTGTATGTAGCTGGAGCAATGAAGGCTCTGAACGATTTGGGCAGGCCAAATGAAGCACCGCAGGTTGCCGAAAGATGGGGGATAAACCATTCCGACCTGATGGACGTGTCTAAGATGTTCAAGAAGATACTTGCACGGAGAGACTGCAGAGACGAAGTTAACGAGGACGAGTGGATGGTTCAGAGGGCAGCATTGCTGCAATACAACCTGGATAAAATCAGGCAATTCTTCGCCCAGACCGATGGCTGGGAAATAGCCAACGAAGTATACGACCGGGCGATTCAGATTCTGAAGGGCCAGAACGAGCCTTTTCCACCCGACGAGCACTGTGACAGGAGGATTGTAGGAAATTTCTGCAACATGGTTGAGCACAGGGCAGCCTGGGAGGCGTTCGTTATCGCGATGAAGGAGATGGGGATTTCTGACTCCAAGGTCAGAGTCCTAAGGAGCTCTCTTCCACTTTCATCCACAAAGAACTTCACCGAGAGGCGTTCCAAAGCTTTGTCCGAAGGCGGAGAAGAAGAGTGATTTACGGAATGTGCTGATCGGACCCAGGTAGAAGAGCGGCAGTACCCGGGTTCACCCTTTCGAACATGCTCCAAAGCGGTGCCGCAATGACTCTGATTCGGTCATTCACGACCAATCTGGGCTCAAGCATCCCGGCTATCTCTTCGACATCGTTCCCTAGATCTGCCTCACCGGTTCCTGTCCTGATGTATATTCTCTGGGTCTCCCTGACACCCTCTTCGATTCTGTCCCTAATCCAACCAGACGCCTGGAGCATTCGATACATGACACGGCGATCTCCCATGTTGTATGTCCTGAAGGTGGTCTCGCAGTCATCGAATGAGACGTTAGGTGGGCCTCCGTTCCTGTTCATCGCAGTGAATGTCATTCTGGAGCCAAGAGGCATTCGAAGTAGGACGCTCCAAAGACGAGGGAACGATTCGGTGCATCTCGACTGGGTTCTAGCGATTCTATTGTTAGCCAGTTGGTACCTCAGCTCCTCGGCACGGTTGTGGGCTGCGACATCTGGATCCAGTGCCTGCCTAGGTCTATGCCTTCTGATATGCGATCTAAGGGTGTCGATGTGCCTCTGACTAGACAGGTCATCCAGCAAAGAGAGGACGATGGTCCCTATCGCATCACCAATCACTAGGCGCCTTAGAGCAGGAGTCTCAACTATGCATATCGCTCGTTCGCGGAATGCCATCCTCTGACGGAACGCAGCCCATCCGTTTCCATGAGGTTGCGGGGGGTTAGGACCGCCAGTTATCGGGGTGACGATGAACCTAGTCGCATGCCCTCCAATTCCAGGTCTAACTGCGTATTGGAGGCCACTAGTTCCACGAACGTGTATCTCTGTTGAGTCGTCGTTGATCTTCGCCCTCTGGTTTGCCTCCAGCACGTTTCTTAGGAAGTTTATTCCATTCACATTCTTTCCTTCTATCACCCTCATAGGGGTATCTGCAAAGATATGCTGCTGAAGAGTTCGGGCCTTTCGGTGATCGTCATGATCTGGTGGGCTTAGCACCCATGTGACTATCCTAGACCATACCTTTGGGCAGCTGTCTAGTTCGAGCCTCTTCCATCCACTGTTCCTTCTAACCCTAAGTTGGAGCCTTCCACGATGTATTGTGAGGGTGGGGGGGACCTTTAGGTCTTCATCTGGGGGCTCTCTAGTCCAATCCATGCTGACCTGAGAGTTGTCCCACCGACTAAGCCACTCCGTATCCTTGAACATCCACTTCTGTGCCCTAGGAGTCCTACTTCCAGGTATCCTGTGCCTCTGGAGCATTTCCATTATCCTGTACTCCTGCATGGAGCCTGTGGAGATTATCAGAGATGCGGGGTGGAAGAGAGGTGAAGTCTCTGGGGAACCGCCCATTTCTGTGACTAGTTTTGAGCATGCAAGATCGATCGACCTAAGCAATTGCTTCCAGTTCACCTTAGGGGAAATCTTGGGATGCCTGCAAAGGACCTTCATAAGTCCCCGATATGGGACCTTGCAAGGCCGACCGTCTAGGTAGAAGTGCCCATTGGCATGGCAGAGGTGGCTTCCGTCGGGAAGAAGCCCTCCGCGGGCTAGCCTTCGCAAGACCTCTTCATGCTGGGAGCCTACTGGCCTGTTTGAGATCACCCTGTCGATGTCGTCCTCAGAAATATCCCATTCCGGTGTTGGTGAAGATATCCTTTCCTGTTGGCCGGGTCCTTTCGTGAATGCCCAATCGGACTCGTCTGACCGCATCGACCTGATTCTAGACCATATCTGTGAGGGCCTTAGACCCGGGTTCCCAAGTTGGTTCCTAACTTCGTGGATCGTATCCTCGTCTTGGACTAGTCCTACGTTCTGTCCAGTGATTTGAGGAGAGAGTAGGGAGCAGACCTGGCACATCTCCAGGTTTCTCTGCACTTCGACTTTGCAGCATTCACACTTTCGTTCTTTGTCTTCATTCATCCGATCTCACCGTCTCCCATTGAGTTTCTTGTGATGTTTTCGAATAGTTCCTCGATTGATTCAGCATGCCACCTAATCATATCTTCAGTTGGCATTTCGGGATCTATATCTGCGAACATATCTGGCTCGGGCTCTGGCTCTGGCTCGGGCTCTGGCTCGGGCTCTGGCTCGTACCCTGGGTCGTACCCTGGGTCGTACTCTGGGTCGTGATCCTCCATATCCTCCCACATCTCATAGTGGCCCTCTACCATTGCCCACCATTCGTCTAGATCACCCACCTCGTAGTTCTCATTGACGTGCTCGCAAGAAGAGAGGAGGACGTTTAGAGTGAATATCTGATTCCTGGAAGTGATGTCGTTCCTCAAAGCAAGCACGTAGGAAGCGCAGATGTCTCCAGCACAGAGGTTCTTGGATGCAGAAATCTGGTTTGGGTCGATGCAAAGTGGGATGTGAGCATGCGTATCTCCTATGTGGATGGAGCTGGGGAGTGCGAAAACCGAGAATTTTCCTGAGTGCTCTGACGCGTTAATTACGTAGACAATTCCGGATTCCCCCAATACCATAATCCCTGTATTCTCATCATTCAGATGCTTTACTGGTAGGTTAGTCGAGTAGATTCCCAGAGAGTCAATGGTGCCTCTGAGAAAACGAGCCGACCTCTCCTGCTGAACTGTTGGCCTCCATTCCGAATCACGCGAGTCCCATACCCAGTAGATGCTGTTCGAGAGGTTGGAGCCCTCGTGCCCACTAGGATATAGGATTGAGTTAACCAGAACCCGCCATACCTTCACGTCCACGACGACCGGGATTGTTGTCGGTTTTCCCGACCTAAGTACGATTAGCTGTAGCCTTCCTCTTTCTACCACCAACCTAGGATGGATCCTCAGTGAAAATAGCCGAGAGAAATCCTTGCTGTCGGATTTGCGAATTATCTCACTCCAAGCCTCAGCGGCCAGCCCTCCAAATTCCGAAATCAGCGATATTGAGCCTCTGGCGATGCTGCCAAGGGATTTCTCAGATGTTGCCTTCCTACCGGAAAGTAATGCGATTAGCGAAATGAAAGGTGGCGGATTTACTCCCCTAAACTCAATATCCATCGAAGGTTCAGGGACATCAATTCCATGCCAAGCGTTTCTACTGAGCCATGAGGGCCATGCACGATCCGGCAAGTTTGAAAAGTCCCTGCAACAACAACTGAGAGCAATTAGGAAGTTCTTCCAAGACCTGATTGCTGTAACCCTGTGGGGACTTGATAGCCACTCGCTAATATCTAGCATTGGCAATGGACCTTCAATCATTATCCCATCTATGGAAATTCTGCTATCTGGATCTACCTCTAGAGTACAGTCCGGAAGAGAGTACTGGCCTCTGGGGACATAACCGTTTATCTTGATGAAATTGGCTAAATTCTCCCACTCAGAGGAGAGGCTTTTCGAGATTTTTCGGTTTGGACCCCTCGAAGACCTAAATCCAGGTGGCAAGCAGTATTCTTCGGTTGCACCTGCAAGGCTCAACATCTTCTGTTGGTCACTTAGGCCCCTCGCAGGCTCGATGAATGAATTGACAGCTTCTCTTTCTCGCGAGTCCGGTCTCTGCGAGTGATGGAGCCCGAAGAATGGCTCTTCTAGACTCTGGCAACCAGCACACTTCTCGAATCCATCTGGAGAATCTGCACCGCACCACCCGCTGCATGAAGACGGCATGTCTAGTAGATGGGATTCGGGGGTATTTGAAGGGACCAAAATCAGGCATAGTTTTGTGGTGTCGACAAGCCCTCAAGATACTCTGACACCATTTTACCGAGTTTTGCCTGATCTCCCTCCCTGTGGAGTTCGACCCTCATTGAAGAAGCGCCCGAAAGGCCCTTCGTGAATGAGACAGCATGCCGCTTCAGGTTCTTGTTTCTCTCCTCCCCATATACCTCTTCACAGAGTTCGAGATACCTATTCCAGCACCAATGGCGAGCCACCGAATCATCGTCCAAACCCCATGGTGGAGGGTCGGTTTCCCAACCAAGGTCTCTCTTAATTTCGTAGAATATCGTTGGACGCCCGATTGCTCCTCTTCCAATCATCAGCCCATCTGCTCCCGTGGCTTGTAGGCAATCCTTTGCAGATCTTGCATCCACGACATCCCCATTTGCGACTACTGGAATCTGGACGGCATCAGCAATCTCTCTAATTTGCGACCAGTCTGCATCCCCGGAGTAGCGTTGCCTCAGTGTCCTACCGTGAACGCAAATCCTCTCCACGCCTTCTGCCTCTAATCTTCTGCATATCTCCAGGGCGGTGTTTGGCCCCGAACCAGTTCCAAGCCTCATTTTCACTGTGATGGGGACTCTGGCAACCTCAATGCACCTGCTGACCATCTCGACTACCCGGTCCGGATCTCTAAGCAAGGCTGCCCCAGCATCGTTTCGGCAGACCTTGGGGGCTGGGCAACCGAAGTTTATGTCAATAGCGTCAGCCCTGTCCTGCAGCATCTCCACAGTTTGAACCATTTCTTCGATGATGCCACCAAAAATCTGCGGAATGAATGGAAACTCCCTCGGATCAGTCTCAACTTTGAGCCAAGAATACGTATTCCTACGGGTTAGTCCAGAGGCAGCAGTGAACTCTGTCACGGTAAAGTCTGCACCACATTCCCTGGCCAGAATCCTGTACGCTAGATCGGTAACACCGGCCATCGGCGCTAGGAAGAGGGGCTTCGCCTTGCTACTCACGGCTATCGCCCATATGTGCTATGATATGAGTTCGTCGAGGGGTCAGAAGGTTGATTCCCAATCTGCAACTTCCTCGGCCAGTTCCCACTCCATGTCATTCTTCACGGTGCCATCGGACTTCAGCATCTCTCGTGCGAGCAGCCAGTATACCAGGGCTAGTGACCGGCGTCCCTTGTTATTTGCCGGGAGGGCCAGGTCAACGTTCCTCAGCCGATTGTTGGCATCGCAAATCGCGACCACCGGGAGGCCTGACTTGACGGCTTCTGAAAGTGCCTGCGAGTCTGCTGCTGGGTCTGTTACTAGAATGACCTCTGGCTCCATGTATGTCCTGAGACGGGGATTAGTAAGTGTTCCAGGTATGAAGCGGCCTACTATGTGTCTTGCTCCTATGGACTGAGAGAATTTCCTAGCCGGCCTTTGTCCGTATTGACGTGCGCTTACTACCAGAATACGATCTGAATCGTAATTTGAGAGGAAGTTTGCGACAACTCGAATCCTGGCATCTGTCTGGTTCACGTCAATTAGATGTAGGCCGCTACTGTCTTGCTGTATGTGATCCAAGAACCCTCGCATGTCAGCCGACTTCTGGTTTGTACCAATGTGAACGGCATGACGCTCATACACGTCGTACGGAACAAGGGGTGCCATGCCTTCCGCCATTCTGTTTCCTCAGCAGCGCGGCGACCTACCAGTGATTCATAAGCGCTACGCAGGCGATTGAAGTCTGAAATCTCAGTCTTCCAGCTCGGAAAGGAAGGTGCACTCACCATCGTCGTGAGCCTGGGGGAAGTGAACGCATGGCTTTGTAATGGTGGCATATAGGTCAAAGTGATCGTGGAATGATAGTTGTTCTATGGGAGCAGTCATGCCGTATCCACGGGCTTCTACCTCTAGTGTCCATGACCCTTCGATGAAGTCTGACTCCAGATCGGTCCACTCAAACCTCTCTAAGGGGTAATCCTGCGTGGCTCTTACTTCCCAGAATGGATCGCCTCCGGAAGACTGGGTCCCGGGTGCCCAGAGCCGGGCTTCGACATAGCGCAGCTCGTTGGTCTCGTTCCCCACGAATTCCTCTATGGTGCTTGAGTATGGGAACTGGGCTCTGAAGTTTATTACCAGTTTTGAAACGGTTTCGTCGAAGACTAGTTTGGTCTCGTTCTCGTACAGGACCGAGTTTAGTTCCGCACCGGTGTCGAAGGTCTCCGACCATCCGACTGTAACGTCTTCGGAGGTGTGCTCCGGAGCATCCCGCCAACTTTCCATAATCTCCCTCTGTAGTGTAAGTGCCAGACAGCCGCTTGAAAGCGTGGATAGCACCATTATGGATACCAGAGAGAGGGCGCTCCGCGCTCGGTTCATGGCCCTCCGAGGCATCGGGACGTCTTCAACTCGCTTGCTAATTGGTGCCTCTCGGTACTCATAGGGAACGTCAGCGCAGATGCTCAGTGGCCCTTCGTCGTCATTGAGGCAGCACGTAGGAAGGGGGCATAGGAATGAATGTTCTGCGATTGCCTAGAATCCCATGCCGCCCATGCCGCCCATGCCGCCGCCCATGTCTGGCATGGCAGGTGTGTCTTCCTTCTGTTCCGGATCGTCAGCGATCAGTGTCTCGGTTGTCAGGACCATGCCGGCGATTGAGCCAGCAGACTGCAGTGCGTTCCTAGTGACCTTGGCAGGATCTAGTATTCCTGCTCCGATCATGTCGACGTACTCTCCCGTTCTGGCGTTGTATCCGTAGTTCTCATCGTCGCTAGACAGTATCTTTGCGATAACAGCGTCCCCATCCGCTCCTGCATTCTCAGAAATCTGCCTGGTTGGTGCTTCCAGTGCCTCGTATACCAGATTGATTCCCACGGCTCGATCTCCCTTGGCGGACGAGGCTAGGTCCTTCAGACACTCGCGAGAGCGGAGAAGGGTCACCCCTCCACCAGCTACAACTCCCTCCGCCATGGCTGCCCTAGTTGCATTCAGGGCGTCATCTACTCGCGCCTTGGTCTCCTTGACCTCTGTCTCTGTTGCTGCTCCTATCTTGAGAACAGCAACTCCTCCGGTTAGCTTACCGACCCTCTTCTCGATCTTCTCTCTGTCCCACTTACTGGTGGCTAGTTTGGCCTGGCCACGAAGTAGCTCGGCGCGCTCTTCTGTTGCCTTTGCATCGCCACCTCCGCCTACTATCGTGGTCTTACTCTTGCCCACAATTACTCGGTCTGCGCTTCCAAGGCTGGTTGGGCCCTGTGCCTTCAGGTCTGCTCCCTGATCCTTGAAAAGTGGTTTAGCACCAGTCAGAACTGCAATATCCTCGAGTTGCTCCGAAATCTCATCCCCGAATCCTGGAGCCTTGACTGCGACTGCCTTTACGACCTTGCTTACCACGTTTAGTACGAGAGTAGCCAGTGCCTCCCCCTCGATGTCCTTGGCAACAATCAGAAGTGGCCTCTTCTGCTGAACACTTGCCTCCAGTGATGGAAGTAGATCCTGGGCCGAGTTGATTGTGTGATCGGTCAGCAATACAAGGGGACTCTCGTGAACAGCCTCTCTCTTCTCTCGATCAGTTATCATATATGGGCTGACGTATCCCTTGTTGAACTCCATACCCTCGACAACATTGAGGGAAGTCTCGATTGACTTGGCCTCTTCGACTGTGATTACGCCTTCTCTTCCAACAGCGTCTACTGCGTCAGCAATTAGTGAGCCTATCTCGTCGTCGTTGTTTGAGGCAATTGTCGCAACCTGCTTAATCGTCTCTCCTGTCTCGACTGGGACAGCTCGCTCCTTCAGGGACTCCACTACAGCCTCGATGGCTGCGTCGAATCCGGCCTTTAGTTCGACTGGACTTGATCCAGACTCCATATTCTCTAGTCCATGGTGGCAAAGGCTCTGAGCCAAGATAGAGGCAGTTGAGGTCCCATCCCCTGCGTTGTCCTGTGTCTTCGAGGCTACTTCCTTCACCAGTTTGGCACCCATGTCAGCGAACGGGTCACCCAATTCGATGTCCTTTGCAATTGTCACGCCATCGTTGATGATCGATGGGCTGCCCCAAGACTTCTCGAGTACTACGGTCCTAGCAGCCGGTCCGAGGGTAACTTTGATCGCATTTGCCACAGTGTCAATTCCTTCAAGCAGCTTTTCTCTAGCCTCTGCACCGTAAATTATCTTCTTCGCGCCCAACTTAATCACTCCATTACCTTAGCCTGGATGTCCTCTTCCTGGATTAACAGGTAATCCATCCCCATCCACTCAATCTTTGTTCCGCTATACTGCCGGTAGATGACCCGGTCTCCTTCTGAGACGCTTTCAGCGTCTGGTCCCACGGCCTCAACTAGGCCCACGTTCATCTTCTCCCGGGCCTCTTCGGGCAATAGAAGGCCTGAATCGGTCTTCTCCGGGGCGTTCTCCATTGCTAGCAATACCATTTCTCCAATCGGTTCTATTCCTATTCCCATAAAGAGCAACTCCTTATTTGCAAGGCTCGCAATTTCAGGTCTATTTTAAACCAAACGAAACCAGTCCGTCACGTCAAAAACCGGTTATTGGCGAGTCACTCTTCCTCATCGGTGCGGATAATTAGACTCGAAGAGTAATCGAAGATTAGGGGGGATGCGAGGATTAGCAGTATTGTCAATGTGAGATAGTTCCATGTGTTGCTTGTCACGGAAGCGTGGTTTCCAGAGGTTAGGAGCTTGATTGCCCCTATCCATGGTATCTCCGAGGAGGCTACTCCAACAATCCAATCTTCCTTGATCGGGAGGACGGGGTTGCCTGAGCTATCAACAAGACCACTGCCCCTTCCCTGGGAGTTGGCCGACGGCTGATCGATCATGCAGCCGTTATTGTCTCCAGCGGTAAGGAATCCCTCGTTTGGAGGGATCCACTTTTCAATTTCCATCTTTTGTGTCCCGCCATGGTATCTACAATCGATGTCAAGAGTCAAGGACACGTTCTCGACATTCACTAGTGTCGTTCCTGGAACATCCCAACCACCAGATGAGTTGGCTTTGACCTCCAGAAGCGCGCGATGAATCACCGGAGTCTCAGAGCCGCCGTTTTTCTTGTAGATGATCACATCTCCGGGCATCCCATGGGACTCGTAGCCGAAGTTCTCGTTCCCGAATTGTGTGGCCTCGACGAAGGTCACAACTTCGGTCCTATCCATATTCATCACAAGAACCAGGTCCCCGGGATCTATTGATCCCACTGAACCGTCCTCATCGTGCATCATTGACTTCGACTCCACTACCACCATGGGGGGGAAGGTTCCCGTTGCTAGCCACATTGAGCTGAGGATCAAAACTACAAGACCACCGGCCAGCACAGCCTCACGAGCCAGCCAACCGTAACCTGAATCGCTTGGCCCGGGGGAGATGGGTGGTTGGATGGGAGCCTCCGAGGACACCTCATTCCTCCTCTACGGAGTTCGAGTCTGCCTCTGGTTCTTGCTCGCTTGTCTTTGAAGAAAGTGAAGCATACCGCTTTGGAATTTTTATTCCCAGTTCCTCATACCTTCCCTTCAGCATAGCCTGATACGATGGTCCGAGCAAGTCAGCAGCCGTCTCCGCCTCTTTTCTCAGCCTCATTACCTCCGCACGTGAGTCCAATTGCAGGATCTCCCTAAGTTCGTCCTTCTTTCCATAGAAATAGAAGAACTCGGGAGCCACGATGAACAGTGCGACAGAACCGCCCACGAGCCCTATCCACACCAGGGGGATTAGATTCTCGTTGCCGTCCTCCCTGAGATTTGTTACTCCGTCCATGAAGAAAAGGAGGAGGAAGCAATAGAGGAGAACTGCGAATGAGAAAGCTGTCATGATTGTGTATGCCTGGAAGTGAATGTCCTTCTTGGAACGCCACCAAGCCCTCAATGGGTTCGTCTTCTTCTTCGCCGCTCGCGCCATGCCTACCGACTCCCGCGCCGCACTCATACAGTTAGTGCCTTTCGTTGGATGGTTTTCCCATTGAGAGTATGTTTTTGACATTATTTTATGACTGGTCGCAGCGCAATCAATATTCACGGCCTCTTGCAGCAAGCAACGTGCTGATTGGGCTGACGGGAAGGAACGCCTCTGGAAAATCCACCCTTGTTGAGTGGTTCTCAGCAAAAGGACTGAGGAGTGTTTCGTGTTCCGATTCGATTCGCACTTGGCTGCATGACCAAGGAATGGAGTCGACCAGAGAGGCTCTAATCGAAGGGGGAAGGGAGCTTAGGAGGAACGGAGGCCCGGGGGTTCTTGCTGAGATGCTCTTGGAAATCCTTGACGGTGGGGATGCGGTTGTTGATTCGATTAGGACTCCAGCAGAAGTCGAGGCCCTTCGTGAAAGGGGGGACTTCACTCTAATCGAGGTCAGGGCCAACGAGGATTCTAGATGGGAGAGGATGGTCGGAAGAGGGAGAGCTGGTGATCCAACAGAGAAGAGCTCCTTCCTATCTCAGGAGGCAGAAGAGTCCCATGCCAAGGACGAGTCTGGACAGGCCCTGGTAGCCACTGGACTGATGGCTGATATCCGTATTGACAATGATGGAACTATGGAGGAGCTCGTGTCGAGGCTTGAGGAAATCTGGGAAGATATTGCCTAGGCCTCTCTTACTTTGATCCCGGCTTCCTTCATCATGCCCATAGCGATGTCGAAGTCGTCCTTCCAGCGATCCGGGATGTCGAGATCCTTGGGGTAGACGACTTCATTCACGCCTGCCTGAATAAGCGAACGTGTGCATCTAGAGCATGGTGGCCAGGTTACGTATGCGGAATTGCCCTTCAGTGATACCCCTATTCTTGCAGCGTGCATAATTGCATTCTCCTCAGCATGGCAAATCAATGGGTACTTCTGATCCCTGTCTTCTAGTCTGTCCGAGTCGTCCTCTATCCCCCTGGGGAATCCGTTGAACCCAGTAGACCTGATCTCCCTATCCTCTCCAACCACAACGCAGCCTACCTTGGTAGAGGGGTCCTTGCTCCACCCGGAGATGTGCTTGGCGAGTTCGAGAAATCGCCTATCCCACTTATCGCTCACGAAGCACGTGTCAGGTGACTGGGTAATCATACTTCGGTTTGTCATCTAGGTGGATGAACTGCGAGCGACTCCCAGAGGTCAGATTGATCTCTGATTATCGATTCGGCAAATATGCTTCCGACCAGGTACACGCTACCTGTGACATATACCATGCATCCGTTGGCAGAGGCTATCCTAGCAGCCACATCCATGGCATCGAAATTGTCTCGAATTACCTCAACAGAGTCATCATCGAGGAATTCTGATGCAATGTCCTCGACCGATTCAGTCGGATTCCTCCCCCCATCAACCCTAGTCACAATCGTATGTACCCTGCTTGCAGAGTGACGGAGAGGTTCGATCGAAGAGGATAGGTCTCCCTTCTGGGTCATACCGATAACCAGCACGTGCTCTTCTTCTGAGATTTGAGCGAAGTCATGTGCGATGCTCTCCTCATTGTGAGCAGCACTGAGTCTGCACTCAACTCCTGACCACGTAAGGTACTCATTCGTCCGCCCGGGCCAACTCACAGTCGCCTCGGCAGCATTCCATCCTAGTTTCCTCCCTATCTCCTTGGAGAACTCTCTGGCTATTGACTGGGCGTCGACTTCCTCAAAGTCACACCACTCCACGTCATTCCCTCCCACTGACTCGATGGCAGTCCTGACCTCCGGTTGTTCATGGTGGAGGCATAGCAGAGGAATGCCATCTCGATGTATTCCGGCCTTCTCCGAGGCGATTTCACCTAGTGTTTCGCCGAGGACCTCTGTGTGATCCATGGAGATGGTCGTTATCGCGCACATGTCAGCATCGACTAGCCTAGTTGAGTCTAGACGGCCACCCAGTCCCGTCTCTACAATCGCCCTGTCAACCTTGGCCTCGGAGAAGGCCAGCATAGAGGCGAGGAAAGTCGTCTCAAAGTAGGTAGGTCTGATCTTTGGTTCGATCTCACTTGCCTTGCGAACTAGCCCTAGGAATCGGTCAAAGTCATCTGGAAGCACTGGTGTGCCATCCACCCTTGCCCTCTCTTCCACGGTTACGAGGTGGGGTGATGTGAATAGGCCGATCAACTGGCCGTTCCTAGCCCCGAGAGATGACAAATGGGCGCAGAGCGAACCCTTGCCGTTTGTTCCGGCTACGTGGACACTGGGGAAGTCCCGCTCAGGGTTCCCAAGACGGTCTAGCATCTCTGCGCAGGAAGAGAGGCCGAGCCTCATCCCGGACCCTATTCTTCCCTCCAGCCAATACCTGATTTCGGACTCGCCGGTAGAGGGCATGGCTGGGTCAAGGTGAAATGCGCCTTGAAGGTCGTGGAAGCGTGGCGGATTCCGAGCTAGACGAAATCCTGGATGCGGTTCTCGACCAATGGCAATCCATGGCTGGCATGGCTGCGATGTTCACGGCCTCGATTTTGTTCGGAGTATTCATCCAGCCATTCTACAACTTCGAAGAAATGAGGGCCTTCGGAGAGGAGGGGACGACAGAGGCCAGATACGTACTCCTGGAGCTAGCGATGATTTTCGTATTCACTATCGCCATCATATGGCTTGCCAGGAAGGGCCTAGATATGCTGATCAAAGGAATTGTGTTCCTTGCGCTTTGGTACAGCCTGTTCATGGCAATCGGCCCGATTATCGCGATTCTGATGTGGATCACTAGCCTAAGCAGTTCTGGCCTCTGGTTAGTCGCAACCTTTGTGACATCGGTATCAATGATGTACACCCTCCATAAGTTCCCCGAGTGGTACGTGGTTAACGCAGTGGGGTTACTCGTTGGGTCGGGCGTTATAGTGATGCTAGGGATCGCCTTCGTTCCAGTATTGATAATCTTCTTCATGGTTCTAGCAGCTGTATACGACCACTGGGCGGTGAACAAGAGCAAGCACATGCTGGAGCTGGCGGACACCATGATCGGACTGAAGCTTCCCGTGCTACTGGTAGCGCCCAAGAGCACCAGCTACACGTTCTTGGAGCAGGAGGGAAACGTAATGGAGCAATCTGAGAAGATGGGAGGGGCCACCGCCCCGGTGGAACAAGATGTCGAGGCGGGGACACCAAGACCCAGGGGAAGGGATGCCCTGTTCATGGGCCTAGGTGACGTTATTTTCCCCGGAATGCTGGTGATATCTGCCATCACTTTCCTTCCCGACTACGGGCCGGTTGTGTTCGACTTCTGGGGAGAGCCGAGTGAGCAGATCCACCTTGGAGCGATGCTGGTTGGGATGGGGACTCTACTAGGTGGACTGGTCGGATACGCCGCCTTGATGACGCAGGTGGCCAGGGGCAAGCCTCAGGCTGGCCTCCCCCTACTCAATGGTGGGAGCATCCTAGGATACCTCATTTCCGGAGCAGTATTCATCGGTATAGACGAACTATGGCAGGACATCTCGTTCTTCTGATTAATTCCCAATGAGTTGAAGTTCGGAAGCGGTGCCAGGGGGGTCGATAGCGATGCTTGACATGTCGATGTTCAGGGACCATGCGGACGTGATTCGCTCCGACCACGACCGAAGGGGGATTCCGCACGACTCCATTGACGAGGTCATTAGGCTGGATGGAGAATGGCGCAAGTCTCGATACGAAGCGGATCAGCTTAGGAAGGAGAGGAACGACGCAGCAAGGGGGATTGCAGAGGCCAAGAAGTCGGGGGACGAGGCTGCTGCAAATGCCATCCTATCGGAGGTAGCAGACATAGGAGCAAAGATTGACGAGCTTGCAGCCTACTCTGACGAGTGCCTTTTGAAGAGGGATTCCCTTAGGATGGGAATACCCAATATCCTGCATGAAGACGTCCCAGTTGGTGAAGACGACCAGAAGAACACACTACACAGCCTTCACGGCGAGAAGCCGGAGTTTGGGTTTGAGCCACGGAACCACAATGACCTGATAGACATGAATGGCTGGGTCGACCAGGCCAGAGGTGCAAAGGTAGCGGGAAGCCGCTTCTACTTCATGCAGGGTGATCTGGCTCGCTTGGAGATGGCACTGCAGCAATATGGTGCCGATTTCCTAATGGACAGGGGTTACACCCTGGTTCAGCCTCCTCTGATGATGAACCGCGAGGCGTACGAGGGAGTAACTGACCTGAGCGACTTCGAGACCGTGATGTATGGGATCGATCCCGACAAGTACTACCTGATCGCGACTAGCGAGCATCCCCTAACTGCAATGAGGATGGATGAGATAATCGAGCCCTCCGAGTTACCGATCAAGATCGTTGGAGTCTCGCCATGCTTCAGGAGGGAGGTCGGAGCCCATGGGCTTTCTGATAGGGGAATCTGGAGGGTTCACCAATTCACCAAGGTCGAGCAGATAGTCATCTGCAAACCCGATGACTCATGGGATCACCATGAGGAGCTCCTAGGTAATGCAATCGGGCTCTGGGACAGCTTGGGGCTTCACTATCGAGTCGTGAACATCTGCACCGGGGACATGGGGACGGTCGCTGCCAAGAAGTACGACCTAGAGGCCTGGCTTCCAGGAGCAGGTGCATACAAGGAAGTAGTGTCCTGCTCTAACTGCACTGACTACCAGGCCAACCGACTCAGGATGAGGTACAGGACATCAGAGGGCAACTCCGCGGTTCACACCCTGAACTCGACGGCTATTGCAACCAGCAGGACGCTGGTCGCAATAATGGAGCAGTGCCAGAACGAGGACGGTTCAGTTTCGGTACCGGAAGTCTTGAGGCC
>CEOQ01006448.1_pt1 | contig 16463 bp, 15 predicted proteins | sample 361351 | NCBI WGS metagenome assembly CEOQ01 (sample SAMEA2619907, study PRJEB7988) | marine metagenome | biome: marine biome (ENVO:00000447); feature: deep chlorophyll maximum layer (ENVO:xxxxxxxx); material: "saline water (ENVO:00002010), including plankton (ENVO:xxxxxxxx)" | depth 60 m | reverse complement strand
ACCAAATATATATCAATAGGCGGTTGATTAACAAAAAGATTATTGTTGATTCTTTCTTTTTGACTCTCTCAATCCGAGAAAATAAATCCCTGTGCTTATAGCTTGAAAAGGAGCTATCACTGTTGTTGCAATTCCCCTTAAAACGTGCGTTATGATTTCATTATCCAAAAGAGATCCGGCCTGGCCAGTCACAAAAGACATTAAAGCACTTGCTAGAGCAGTTATTATAATGATGATCAAGCCGGTTCCGAATGTTACCCACCATTTCGATTTGACCAAATTCCAACTTCCACGAAAGGCTTCCGTGATGCCGGAGTTTTCTATAATCACAAAACAAGATACAAACCAGAACTTGACAATTAAAAATATAAGTAACGGGATTCCGATGAAGAATATAGATAAAACTCCAGGTATTATTAGAACTAAGGCGAAAATTATCATTACACTGATTAGTCTAAAAATACTTGAAAAGGAATAACTTACGCATTTCGATACTCCAACTTTTTCTTTATTCATATGTTGTGCGGAACCAAATATGATTGAGGCAGTTGAAACTATTTCTCCTAAAATTGCCAGTGTTAATAGCGGGAATATTAATGCCCAATTCGGCCTATCTATAGTCGGAGACTTTTCAGTAGTATCCTCCATTAAACCAGAAAAATAGTTGAATAAATCGTCTCCCACAGCCAAAAATATTGTGGCAGGTATTGAGGATATTAATGCTAAGGTAAGAAACGATGAAGCATTGGATTTGTAAGCATTAAAAGACGTTGAAATTAAATTCGATATTTCCCCTGGTCTTGGAAGCGAATAGCGAGGTTCTGTGACTACTTTTGTATGTTCCATAGTCGGATTATTTTCGGGAATTACTGCTTGCCATTCGAATTCTTCCTCCTTAAGCGCGCTCGATATGACCCTTCCGCATTTAGTACAGACATTTGTGTTGAAGTTTAGTGAGCCACAATTTTTACATGCATTACCTAATTCGTTCCCGCATGCCCCACAGTAGCTAGCCTCTTCTAGATTTTCAAAGTCGCAATTTTTACATATGCGGTTATTCATGCTCGACTTGGCCGTCAGAAGTGACTATTGATACGGGATATCCCAATTCAGATATAGGTGATTCGATCAACTCTCTGTCGCCAGCTACCACAATGATGATTCCGCGTGGGTCGATATGCTTTTGCGCTGAATCCTGAACCTGTTCCAGCGTTAATGCATTTAATTTTTCAGATATGCTTTTGAAATAATCGGTTTTCAAATCAAATATAGACATATTGATTAATTGATTCATTATTTGAGAAGTTGACTCGAATTGGCTGGGTATACTTTTAATGAGGCCTTCCTTTGCTTTAGTAAACTCTTCTTTTGAAATAGGGTTTGTCTTAGCGATCCCTTCTACCTCGAATATTATTTCTTTCACGGCTTCTGAAGTGACTTCTGTTTGAACGCTTCCTCTAGCGCCCCATAGAGACGGAACCAACGACCAATCTATATTGGAGTAAAAGCCATAGCTATAGCCCTTGTCTTGTCTTAAGTTTAGATTTAGTCGACTGGAATAGTCTCCTCCTAAAATATAGTTAACGAAAGCGAGGGAGTAATAATCAGCATGTTTCCGATCTAGTGTAATGTGCCCTGCTCTTATTACTGATTGTGCAGAGTCTGGTCGGTCAATGATGTAGATCTTTGGCGTGTTGTTGTCATCCTTATTTGATAAATATGTAACTTCCTGGCCGGCTATATGTGATTCTCTAATAGGTGCGTTAAACAGGTTGTTTATTTGGTCAATAAGCTCTTTCGTATTGAAATTGCCGGCAGCAATGAATGTAGGTTTTGAGTCCAAAATTATTTTTTTGTATTGTTTTTTGATTGTTTCGACGTCGTAATTTTGAACAGAATTTATGTCTCCAGATATTGGATGCCCATATTTTGGATTACTAGCATAGAGTAATTTTCTAAATATTGTGGATGCTAGAAAGTCTGGATTGTCGTTTTGTGCAGTTAAATCAGATATGTGTTCATTTTTGAGCCGCTCGAATTCTTCAATTGGGAAGATTGGATTACTAACAATATCTGCCAAAATTAAAAGACTGGCATCAATGTTTTTTGTAAGGCAGTCTACAGAGAAAAAAGAATGTTCTCTTGACACATCTTTAGATAGTCTTGTACCTAGGTGTTCCAATTCAGACGCTAGTTCTTCTGCCTTTTTGCTTTTAGTTCCTTCCACAAGCATTTCTGCTGTGAACTTTGTGAGTCCTGGATATTTGTCTGGGTCTGAAGTCGCACCTTTATTGATAAGTAACCCAACCTGGGCGATAGGCAAGTCGTTTTTTTCAATCACGATGAGTTCTGACCCATTTTCCAATTCAAATTTGGATGGTGTCGGCGGTTCATATGTGATCTGTGTTGATGGTTTTGGCTGAATATTTCTGTCAACCGATTTAATCGCAGTCTTATATTTTGACTTTGGAAGGACTTTAAGGTTTATCCTATGGTCGCCAAGGAGTTTTGCTGCATTACTCACATCATCACCAGTTGTTTCTCTATATCGCGCTATGTCATGGTTGATTAAATCAGGATTTCCTGCCATAACGTTATACATATTCAATTGGTCAGCTTTTCCGCCGAAACCTCCCAATTTTTCTAGTTGTCTTATATGGTAATTTTCTATTCTGTTTTGTGCCCGCATCATCTCTTTCTCTGTTGGAGGATGAGACTTGATTTCTTCGAGCGATTTCAACAATTCATCTTGAATTGTTTCTAAGCTATTATTTGGACCCGCAGTGGCTATAATGTGAAATTCACCGCTGATCTCTTGGGCGTGATTGAATACTCTTATATCATGTGCTGTTTGATTCTCGTACAGTAGTTTTCGTTCAAGTCTTGAACTTCTACCGTCGGCTAGTATCACGGATAATATGTCTAAAGCAGCTTGTTCTCTGGTGAAATCTTCTGGAACTGGCCAAGCTAAGTAAAGTCTTGGCAGTTGAATATTGTCTTCCAAAATTAAATTTGTTTCACCTCGAAGGGTTGATGTTTGTGTCGAAAGTCTTTCAATTGAAGGGCCTGGTTCAATGTCTCCAAAATATTTTTCTACCAGTTTGAACACCGACTGTGGTTCAACATCTCCGACAATTGAAAGGCTGGCATTAGATGGGTGGTAGAAATTTCTAAAAAATTCCTTTACATCATCTACTGATGCATTATCTAGATCCTCTTGTGACCCGATTGTTGGCCAGTTATAGGGATGTGGTGGAGGAAACAAGGCTTCTTGTATTTTAAGGTATGACATACCATAGGGGCGGTTTTCATAGCTTTGCCTTCTTTCATTTTTGACGACGTCACGTTGCAAGTTGAATCTGTTTTCGTCTAGGGCTTCCAAGAGAAACCCCATTCTGTCCGATTCCAGCCACAAGGCTAGTTCTAGGTAATTTGAAGGAATGTCTTCCCAGTAATTTGTCCTGTCATTTGTAGTTGAGCCATTAATGTTAGCCCCAATTTCTTGTAGTGGTTCAAAGTAATCTTTGTTATGGTGTTTTGAACCTTCAAACATTACATGTTCAAATAGATGTGCAAAGCCCGTTTTTCCCGGTGTTTCATTTTTTGACCCCACGTGATACCAAACGTTCACTGCGGCAACGGGAATGGATCTGTCTGAATGCACTATTACATCTAGACCATTATTTAGTGTGTGTTTCTCGAATGGAATTGATAACATCTATATTAGATTTACGGTTTGTTTGGCAAAGCAAATTCGGCGGTGCCAATAACCATTTTTACTCCGTCTTTATTTTCCATAGTTATGTCACATTCTAGATTTGTGGTGCCCCCTTGATCATCTTTGTTGGTTACTATCCCTGTAAAAATTAGTGGCCTGTTGTGTGGGACAGTTTGCCTGAATACGACATCTATTTTTTTTAAACAGACAGTCTCTGACCAGCTAGTTAGTAGTTGTGACATAAGAGCTATATTCATCGCACCAGGTATTATGGCCTCGGAGAGACCTTCAGACTGAGCGATTTCTTTGGATGTGAATCTGGATGGTTCTGCTGTGCGGTCTCCTATTGAAACGAATTCTATAACTTGATCATCAGTCACAATTTTTTCTATAGGACCGATTTCATCTCCTAGCTCAACGTCTTGAAAATAAATATTTACGCTCATGAATTCGGTTTATTCCTTCTTACAAATGATTCGTTAACGAATGCAACTACTTCACCTTGTTGGTTTTTAAAAGTTGTTTGCCAAACTACAAATACCATTTTGCCAGATCGGCCTGTTTTGGAATAGACATTATGAAGTTTGGTGTAAGCATTCAAAACATCTTCTGGCTGGATGCTTTTTTTACATTCAATAGATTGTCCTGCAAAAAAACTTAAGTCTCCAAATTCAAGTTTTATGTCGGGTCGGGTTAGGCCATTTACGAAAATATTGCATATAGTTGAAGGGGCTATTATGTCCCCTTCACCATTTCGATCTCCAATATGTATAGAGTTTGTTTCCCCGGTGCTTTTGGCAAAATCTATAATCATTTGCCTCGTTACTTCGAATGTGCCTATATGAGTTTCTTGGTCTAGCAGAGACCGATCATATATTATGCCTTCATCAGTAGTCATAAATAGTAATTCCTCTATGGTTGTTTCATGCGAACTGCCTTGAATTTTCCGCCTTTTAGTTCTGCAACTAATTCCTCTTCATTACTCACGGTATTATCAAATTTAGTCATACAGGATCCAATTGCGCTAACTATATGAGCGTCACTTCCCCCCGTTCCATAGTAGCCCTCCCTATCTATCAAATCCTGTGCCGCTTCTCCTTCTCCGGGCCTATTAGACCCATTTAGCCTTTCAACGACTTTAATAGAACTAAAGCCTGTTTTTCTATCTTCGAGATAATAGGTAAACCCAATCCCCGCTCGTCCTGGATGAGCCGGAACAGCAATTGCGCCGTGAGCATCACATAATTGAACTAGTTTTTCTGCATTCATGGTTAGGTCGAGAAAATCAATCTGAGTGCTTAAAGCCTCGGTTATTCCATAAACCAGAAAATGTCCCGCATCTGTGTCTAGTTCTGCACCTTTTAATATTAAGATATCATTTTTTCTGGAAAGTGATACATAGTCTAATGCGTGATTGAATTGGCGGTGTTCAGTTAGAACGAACCCGTCTATTTCTGTTCCTTTACGCCTCAGTACGTTGACCCATTTTATGTATTGTTCAACAGTGGCACGAGAATCATCAGAGGCAACTGAATGTGTGTGTAAATCAAGCAACATAACAGAGAGATACTAGGCTAGAAGAACACACCAGTCAAGAAATATATGACCAAATTCTTGATAGATGCATAAATAGAGTTTACTCTTAATCATCGTAGATTAAACATGAAGCGGGAGCAATCAAAATGGATTTGAATATTAGCGGGAAGACTGCATTGATAACCGGTGGGAGTAGAGGATTAGGAAGGCAATGCGCTATTTCATTAGCACGAGAAGGAGTAAATGTTGCTATATGTGGTAGGACTGTTGAAACGTTAAATGAAACCGTTAAAGAGTTGGAAAGTTATGATGTGGAAGCAGTCGGCGTAGTAGCGGATGTGATGGATATTGAATCGTTGATTAAGTTTCATAATGAAACAGTTTCAAGGTTAGGGCAGGTGGATATATTAATAAATAATGCGGGCGGGCATGTGTCTAGGCAAGACATTAATGAAGTGTCATTAGATGATTTTAAGAGCACATTTGATCTCAATTTGTTCGCTGGATTCAAGTTAATGCAAGAAGTTATTCCTGGGATGCGTGGTAACAAATGGGGCAGAATAATCAACATCGCATCTATATGGGGCAGGGAATATGGAGGGACGATATCTTACATGTCCTCTAAAGCTGCTCTAATTGGTGCAACAAAGCATGCCGCAATTACTTTGGGCAAGGATGGAATATTAGTGAATTCAATTGCTCCTGGCTCTATAGAACATCCAGGGGGGTCTTGGGAGCGTTTCCGTTCTGAAAACCCACAGCATGTAGTCGATTCATTTATAGAGCAGAATCTTCCTTTAGGAACCTTTGGATGGCCGGAACCGTTGGGAGATTTGGTTGCATTCCTTGCATCTGATAGAGCTGGACTCATTACCGGTTCTTGTATAGTGATAGACGGTGGCCAAAGCGTATCTATGATATAGAGGTTTAAGGGATTTCAGTAAAAAATCACTGTTGTGGAAGTTGGTGACGTGGGTTGAGGTGTTCCAGAACATTTTTGTTGACTAAATTGTCCGGCATTTCACCTTTATAAACACTTACTACTTCTTGCGCTGCCCTTCGTTCAAGTTCCAAGGTAGATTCCTGTGAAAAAAAAGCAGTATGAGGAGTCACAATTATGTTGTCTAGACTCAGTAATGGATGATTCTTAGGTGGCACATTTTCTACCATCACGTCAAGGCCGGCTCCACCTATCTTTTTCTTTTTGAGTGCTGAATAAAGCGCTTCTTCGTCAATCAAAGGTCCTCTAGCAGCGTTTATTAGGAATGAATCAGGTTTCATCAAGGATAGTTCCCTTTCAGATATCATTTTTTCTGTGCTGGGAATGAGTGGAGCGTGAAGAGATATGAAGTCAGAATTCTTGAGTAGATTGTCAAGTTCAACTAATTGGCCGCCGTGATCGGTGACAGTTTTTTCATCCACTACAGGGTCACTGGCCAATATTTTCAGGCCGAATGCGGATGCTTTATCAGCCACCGCTTGCCCGATCCTTCCAAATCCCACAATACCAATGGTTTTACCTCTGAGCCTCATAATACGCATATTCAATGCCATATGACCCCAGCCATCTTTTTTCACTGACTGATCGAATATAGCAATTTTTCTATTCCATGTGTGTAACATAGCTATTACGTGGTCTGATACTTCATCTATGCAATAGTCAGGAACATAGGTTACAGCTATACCTAGTTCAGTTGCAGTCTCTACTGCTATATTGTCTACTCCTACTCCAAATCTTCCTATTACTACACACTTCTTCGCCGCTCTGACCACATTGTCTGTAACTTGTGCGAAGCAAGTCATGATTGCATCTGCATCCTTGGCTAAATCTATAAGAGTACTTTCTTCTCCATTAGGTGCAACTATAACTTCAGCGCCGGCTGATTCAAGGACTTCCCTTTCTGGATCGGTTGTAGGCCAAACATGGTCTGTTATCAATACTTTCCACTTCATTATCAACCTCCGGTTTTGGTACTAAATTTCGGCTCATTCAACATGGTCTGTCATCGGTTGGAACATACATCCCTCGACGAAGATATCAAAAAAGTCTGGTGTTGTTTCAAGCTCTATGTGCTGAATTTTCTTAACTAGCTCTTCAATTGTGGTTCTCATTGTCCTGGACATTAACATTAATGTCGCACCATGTAGAGATGCATTGCCGGCTTTTGTGATTTTTTCACTATCGAAGTTTGCAATGAAGCCTATCGCTTTAGCATTGTCTGAGTCAATATAATTTGCAAATCCTCCAGCTAAATATAATTTTGATATATTATTGGGGTTACTTTTAGAATTTCGCATAGCTATATATTGGCCGCAGTAGTTAGCGGCTTTTGCCTGCGCAAGAGCACTTATATCCGCTCTATTTAAAGACATCTCTTGATCTGGAGCAAAGAAATATTGATTTTTATGGTCTTTAAGCACACCTAATTTGTCCATAAGATTTGATTTTCTTAATTCAGCTAAGAGGTCCACCAAGCCAGAGCCGCAAATGCCTTGGACTTCTATGTTTCCGATAGTTCGTATGCTTGGTTTTTCATCAATTATTTCCACGGACTCCACTGCGCCTTCATATCCAGGCATCCCATAAGTAACCTCTCCCCCTTCAAAAGCTGGCCCCGCAGGACATGAAGTTGCAAACATTCCATCTTTATTTCCGACTATTACCTCTGTATTGGTGCCTACGTCTACAAGCATGATTGGATCAATTGATTCGTCGATGCTTATGGCAAGCATATCTGCAGCGACATCTGACCCAATATGGCATGAAATTAGTGGACCACTATACACTGAAGCGCTAGGGAAAACTCTTATACCTAAATCCTTCGCAGAAAGATTTAGTGATGTTGTATCTCTGATGCCAGATTCATACTCAAGTTGTATTGTAGATTTGTAGGGTTTTTCTCCTATGGTCTCTGTGTGCACGCCATACAGAATATCTCTCATTGTAGTATTGCCAACCAGAACCACATCAAATATGTCCCGTCTATGAATTCCAAGCTCCTTCACCATCTCGCCGATTTCGAAGTTAATGGCAGCAATGAGTACTTGCCTAAGTTCCCCAGAATTGTCGCCGCAATCATAAGAAATCCTGTTCATTACATCAGATCCGCCAAAACGTTGAGGGTTTTCGAATGATGAGGTTGATTCTATGTGTCCTGTTTCAAGGTTCACAATGTTTAAAACTATTGTCGTAGTTCCGATGTCTCCAGCCAAACCATATATACCATTCCTTATATTCCCGATTTGAGAATTATTTATATATACAGAATCTCCTATTCTACTAGGCAATGGATCCAATTTGATGTTTCTATAAATGCTGTCGGTGAGTATTCTAGGCTGCCTCCGAAGAGTTGCGAACTCTATGTCGCTTTCCCTTGACACAACTGTAGCTTGGCACGCCAACCTGTAATTTCCACGTAAAAATGATTCGACATCGTTTACTGGAGATAGTGATTCCATTCCTTTTCGAATTTCAACTATGCATTCATGGCATTCACCAGTTCTACCACAAGCTGTTGGGACCCTTATGTCCAAAAAGTCCGCATAGTCAAAAATTGTGTTTGACACTTCTGATTCGTAACTTTTACCGTCTGAAAATACTTTGCCCATTTATTTTTTCTTACTTAATTATTCGTTTTTTAGAGTGATAGTTTTGGAGAAGGAAAAGTATTTTCCTACATGAGGGAGTTACACTTTCCAAAGCCAATAGGTTTAATTTAAACTTGCCAAGCAGGCCTGTAGTCAATGTCGTCACTGCCTATGCAAACATATAGTTCGTCGATTGGCACATTTCTGTCTTGATTTCTGCAGCCAAATTTGGCTGTGCATCGGTCTTGAACATTTTTATAAGGGCACCGCCATTTTGAAACCTCGTCTGCGGAATGAGATATGTCTCGAAATATATCTTCCAGGCGTTTCAGGCTTCTGGCATACTGATCCCTGCTGAAATTATTTTTATCCAAGCTGTTAGCTTCTCTTATTTAACTTTGTTCCTGTAATTCACCAATACCATAGAATGATTTAGCAAGGTCTACGCATGAGATTGCATCTTTACCGTATCCGTCGGCGCCCATATCATCGGCAAATTCTTGAGTTAAAGGAGCCCCTCCGACCATTATCTTTACTAAATCTCTCATCTCAACTTCTTCAAAGGCTTCTATTGTTTTTCCCATATTGGGCATAGTAGTAGTCAACAAAGCTGACATTCCTAGTACGCTGGCGTCATTTTCCTCCACTGCTTCTATGAATTCTTCTGATGAGGTATCAACGCCTAAGTCGACCACAGTGAAACCTGCTCCGCTAAGCATCATAATACAAAGGTTTTTACCAATATCGTGTAAGTCTCCTTTTACCGTTCCCATGATCACAGTACCAATAGGATCAACGCCTGAGGCAGACAATATAGGATCGATGTGAGCCATACCAGCTTTCATTGCTCTCGCTGCAACGAGTACTTCAGGAACAAATATGATGTTGTCTCTGAATTTGACGCCGACTATTGCCATACCTGCTATAAGTCCATCATCTAGGACTGTATTAGCACTAAACCCATTGGACAAAGCTTTCTGGGTGAGCTCGTCAACTTGATCATTTCTGCCCATAATTAAGCTTATAGATATCTCTTGCATTAATGGGTCAGCGTCATCCCACAGAGCCCTTATATGAGCTTCTTCTGAGGGATTGGTTATGTATTGCATTTGTTCTTCTAAGCCGTCATTAACTATTGGCATGTATTTCTCTCTTAAAATTAACTAAATATTGGTAATCAGATTTTCGGTATACTTATCCTGTTCTTTCAGCTGTCCAGTCTTGAACTGCTCTGGGAATTTCAATCAGGTTTTCAACTTTCGTGGCAAGTGGTATTGCACATTCCGGTGCTATCATCTGCACTCCTGCTTCGAGACATTTGTAAACCTCTTGCCTCACTTCGTCTGGGCCACGAGCGTATAAAGTTTCCGGATTATTAATATTACCTACGAGCCCGATGCCTCCATTGACAGCATCCATTGCTTCATGAGGATCATTTTTAGAATCAAAATGAAAAGAGGCCATTCCGGTTTTTGCAATGTGTGGCATCCTATCAATCGTCCTGCCGCAAATATGCAGAATTAGAGGCACAGGTAAGGCATCGACCATTTCAGTGTGGATATCCTGTAGGAATCTTTTATAGTATTCACCGCTGACTAGATCCCCAGTGGCATGGTCAGGTAACGTTAATGCGTCAGCTCCCGCTTCAATTTGAGCTTCTCCAAAAAGTACCGATATTTCCTTCAATTTGTCCATGGCTTTCATAGTTTCTTCTGGATTATCTACGGTTCCCAGTAAGAATCGTTCTACCCCAAAGACGTGATATGCTAGGGTCCAGGGTCCCATCGTCTTTCCTATGATGGCAACTTCATCTCCGTATTCTTGTTTCAGAATTCTTATTGATTCTGTTATGGCCTTTATATCGCGGTGCTCTAAAAAATTTGATGGTATTTTAACGTCATCTGAAGATTTCCATATGGGGTTGTACATTCTAACCGTTGGCCAGTTGTCTTTTTCTTCCCACTGCATTTCACAACCAAGAGCGGATGATTCTTGAATTATGCTGAAATAAGGTGTTATTGAGTCAAAACCAAGTTCTGTATATTCAGTGGCAGCTAGTCGCGCTGCAAGCTCAGGATCTTGGCATGCTTGAGGAAATGGTGCATTAACCATGTCCATCAACTCCACAGTAGCAACACTTGTTGGGTTTGCTATGGGCGTTCTATCAACCGGTTTTCTGTTTAACGCATTTATAACGCGTTCGCGTGAGGTCATAGTTTCTTGATAAGCCATATTTAAAATCCCTTAAATTTTATGTTTGACTGAATCCAAGTGTACTTGTATTCATTTGTCCTCTCATATCCTCCGCCGCCATCATGGTTTCGACACTGCTAATGTTTCTTGAATAAGGTAATAGTAGACGCATCAACTCGTCATGACGTGTTCTACAGGCAAATGCTACTTCATTATCTCCAAGCTTATCCATGTCACCATATTTGGAAAATCCAGCAACAATCATGCGTAATCTCATTGAAGGATTTCTTGCTTCTCCAGTTACGGAAATTGAATATACGCCTATCCCATCTCGATCAAAAGGAGTTACGTGTATATATAAATCAGATTTTGTGTCTTTAATTGACATAGATTCCGTGTTGGGAGCGTAGTCAGCCGATTTTCCTACGGCTTGGGACATGAGGAATCTAAGTGGTCTAGAATGTATATTACCGCAAGTAAATCTAGCTTGGTTAATTGTTCCTTTGATCGGTTGCAGCCCGCCAAGAGCCACTAATTGATTCCGTATTTGTTCGATTCTCTTTTCTACATGATCCAGGACACTGTAAGTCCATACAGTACATACATTATCCTTAACATATAACCCGACTGAAATATCGTGAAAATTTTTGTCAATGGGAACTAGTTCTAGGCAACGACCATATTTTGACATCACATCAACCGGCCTAAGCCCCGAATATGTAGCAAGAGACATTTTGTTGATCCTTTTTAGTTATTAATTGCTTCCGATAATGCGTTTATGTGATTTGGAGTCGTCCCACAGCATCCCCCTATAATATTTACTCCATTTTCCTTCAGTTTTAAGAATCCTTCAACCATATATGATGGGTCCTCAGGATATATTATTTCTCCACCTTTTAACGACGGAATACCTGCGTTAGAGTGTATCAGCAATGGCAAGTCTGTTGCCGTTTTCATCCTTGAAGCGATTTCTATCATGTTACTTATGCCATTTCCACAATTGCTTCCGACTATATGGGCCCCATAATTTGACAATTCTTTGGCAGCTTTCTCTGGAGTAACCCCCATCATTGTGAAAAATCCTTTTGGCCCTTTGTCAAAAGTCATAGTTGCAATTACTGTGAGGTTGGTGTGAGTGCGTGCTGCACTAATAGCTACTTTGGTTTCTTCTAGATCAAGCATGGTTTCAATTACTACCGCGTCTATTCCACCAGCTTCGAGGGCCTTGATTTGGCTCAAAAAAGCATTGGCCATTTCATCTGATGATATTTCACCGAGTGGCTTGAGGAATCCTCCGGTTGGTCCAATTGATCCACATACAAAACCATTTTTAGGCTTTTGTGACACTGCGTGTTCTGCGCTAAGTCGATTGAACAATTCTACTTTATCCGAGTATCCATAATGACTTTGTCTATAAATTGTTCCCCCGAAGGAATTAGTGAGAACCATGTCAGACCCTGCATTAAAATATGAACGGGCCATTTTTTTTACTATCTCTGGATGACTCTCGTTGAATTCTTCTGGGGACCCTCCGGCAGGTAATCCATGATTTTGCAGAAATGTTCCGGTCGCCCCGTCCGATATTAGTGTATCGCCACTTTTAATTCTGGCAATTATGTCCATATTTCTCCTAAATCTTTAGTGTAGTGACTAAATTGTTCTGATTCTGATAACCAAATATCAATTGATTTGGGATTAGGATCCCTGACTTCATCATTATGTGCGTCCCGAATTCTTTTAACAAAATCATCCGGCATACAATTGTTGTAAAGGTCTGCTATTAAAGAAGATAATTCTCTTGCGGGTATATCTATTTCAATAATTTCTTCCCACTGCCACCCATTTAAATAATCGTCACTACCATAGCTCCCATCCATCATGGATATGGAGTCCACGGCCTGTTGAAACCTTGAATCTAAAGGGACGGAGAAAGTTTCCTTATTTTCTTGAGTTTGAACTTGTACTGGTATTTCCTTCCAGTACATTATTTTTACTTTTGTCAGCTTTCTAGCTCCATAATTTGATTCAGCATACTATTATAAGGGAAAATTGGTAACATTCAGATATTTTTTCAATATCGTAAGGGATGTAAATTTGTATCTTCCGGAAATTGACGGTTATGACTTCACTGAACATTTGACTCGATTTGGTGATATTTTACGGAAAGGGGGCATGGTAGTAGGACCTAGAGAGATTTCCAGTGTAATTGAATCTTTGACGTCAATAGATTTTGACAACAAATTAAAATGTTATTTGGTTCTGAAATCTTTATTTGTGTCAGAACCCGATCAGATTAGTTTTTTTGACCTTGCCTTTGAGCGATTTTGGGCCTTTAGAAAAATTGATGATGAATTTGATCGAACTGAAGAGTCCTTTTTATTTAATAATCCCAAGTTTTTTCGGAGGCGTCGCGCTCCTTCATTTCTGGTGGAAAATCAGCCGAATTCTGAAAATGTGTTATTTAAGCCTAACTATTTAGGAGCGAGTAAATCAGATGATGAAAGAAATAAAAATATTGAGTATTTTGCTCTAGAAAACACGGTTGAGATGAAAAAATTGGCAATTGAATTGGTACGATCTCTGAAAGGGAAGAAAAGTAGACGTCCTACTATTGGTAAAAGTGGAAACATTTTGAATGTTCGAAAGCTTTTGAGATCAAATATGCAAATTGGTTCTGAGCCACTATATTTGTCATATATTGACAAAAAAATACGTCCTCCTAAATTGACAATCTTATTGGATGTGAGTGGTTCGATGGATAAGTACGTCAAATTACTTCTTCGGCTTTGCTTTGAGTGTGCTAGTCTCACTGACAAAATTGATGTACATGTTTTTAGCAAAACAATCACAAGAATTACTTCCGAGTTGAGATTATCAGATTATATGGAAAGCCTTACTCAGATAGGATATAGAGTCAAAGGTTGGTCGGGTGGAACAGCGATCGGTGATAGTTTGGCAGAATTCAGAAGACGCAATAATGCCGGAATGAATAAAAATACTATTTTTGTTTTAATGAGTGATGGATGGGACACTGGGAGCGCAGAAAAGCTTTACCAAGAACTCAGTAGGATCAAACATTCTGTTAAAACCATTGTTTGGTTAAACCCACTTTTAGGCGCTCCAGATTTTTCACCTGAAACAGCCTCAATGAAATTGGCTGTTCCATTAATTGATATATTGGCTTCTGCAAGAGACTTTGAGTCATTAAAGAAGCTACCTAGTTATATTAGCTGATTTGGTATTTGGATATGGAGTAATGATCTAGTTCTAGCCCAAGACCGGGTTTGTCTTTGTATGGGGACCAAAATCCGTTTTCTTGTTCGGGAAATTCTGTGTACCAAACTTTATCTCCTACAAGTGAGGTGTTCATATATTCAACTACCTTTAGATTAGGAGTCGCACATGCTACGTGCAGATGAACTAATTGCATAGCATGAGGGGCGATTGGTAAGTTGAATGAGTCGGCCAAATGAGCAACCTTCATCCACTCCGTAATTCCCCCAACTCTACCCACATCAGGTTGAACTATATCAGCGCCTCCTCCATGAATAAGGTCTTTGAATCCATATTTTGTATATTCATGCTCCCCTGTTGCGATTGGGATTGTTGTGGATTTGGAAACCTCTGACATACCCTCAATATCATCGGGAATTAATGGTTCTTCTAGCCATCCAACCTGGAAGTTTTCAAATTCTCTTGCCATATATATAGCTTGTTTTCTGTAATACCCATTGTTGGCGTCCAAATATATAGCTACGTCATCTCCAAGGGCTTTGCGGACTGCTGCGACCCTTTCTATGTCTTCCCGTTCTGAATGTCCAAAATCTTTTCCCACTTTCATCTTTACTCTGGGGATTCCTTCAGAAACGTAGCTTGTCATTTCTTCTATTAATTCGGATTCTGTAAAATTTGTCCAACCTCCGCTGCCGTATATAGGGACACTGTTCTGGTATGAGCCCAGTAATTTATATAATGGTAAGTTGACTGATTTAGCTTTCAAGTCCCACAATCCGATGTCAATGGCGGATATCGCACAGAATGCGATTCCTTTACGGCCATACCCTCGGACATGCCAGTACATATCGTTCCAAATTTTCTCGATATCTAAAGGATCTTGTCCGATTAGTAACGGTTTCAGAGATTTTTCAATAACGTGTTGAACTCCCGGCGCAGGGTAACTGATACCAAGTCCACTTATTCCTTCGTTGGTATGAATGTTTACGAAGATTTGCGCTCGAGTCCCTTTATCCGATTTTGGTTCTGGGATAGTTGCATCTTGTATCGGTTTTTCAGTTTCTATTTGTAAGTGTAAGACTTCTACTTCTGTGATTATCATAAAATAAACTACCTGCTATTTTTTGCTGGTTTTTAATTTGGCTATTACATTTTTTCTGGTGCAGACATACTCATCAAGCTTAAGGCTCTTTTCAAAACAATTCTGGTAGCGTCTGATAATTTAAGTCTGGCTTTGGTTAAGTCAATATCTGTTGGGTTATCTGACACAACCCGGCATTGCTGATAAAAAGTGTGGAATGATGTAGCTAATTCCAAAGAATAATGAGTCATATGATGGGGTTCACGGTTGCGGACGATGGTTTCGAGAACATCTTGAAACTGAAACAATTTTAGTATGAGTGAAATTTCACTTTCATGCTCAAGTAGTCCAAGGTTTGCTTTAGCGTAATCGATGTTTTTATCTTTGGATAACCGCAGAATGCTGGAAATGCGAGCATGTGCATATTGCACATAGTAGACTGGGTTCTCATTGGACTGGCTAGTAACCAAATCCATATCGAATTCGAGTTGTGATTCGTGTGATCTTGACAAAAAAACGAACCGACATGCATCTATGCCAATTTCCTGTATCAGATCTTCTAGAGCGATGATGTTTCCTTGTCTTTTAGACAATTTTTCACTGATTTCCCCGTTTTTGAACCTGACCATCTGTATCAGTACCATATGCAATTGTTGGGAATTGATCCCCAAAGTTCCTATGGCAGATTTTAGCCGTGGTACCTGACCTTGATGGTCGGCTCCCCAGACATTAATAACATTTTGGAAATTTCGGATTTTGAATTTGTTGAAGTGATAGGCGATATCTGTTGCGAAATATGTTGGGATTCCATTGGACCTTATTAATACGTTATCTTTTTCTTCTCCCAACTTTGTGGATTTTAACCATATGGCGCCGTCTTTTTGGGCTACAAGCCCCTTGCCCTTTAGTTCATTAAGACAGGACTCAAATTCTCCGTTGTCTATTAAACTTTTTTCACTAAACCAATTGTCGAATTCTATCCTTAGTTTTTTTAAATCTTCATTGATTAAATCGATCATATAAGGAACAGAAAACTGTTCTGACAAGCTATAAAAATCGGGTGTCACGCAGTCAGGGTTCATATTAGGAACGTTTTGAATGATCCTTTTTGCG
>CEOQ01031419.1_pt1 | contig 16468 bp, 19 predicted proteins | sample 361351 | NCBI WGS metagenome assembly CEOQ01 (sample SAMEA2619907, study PRJEB7988) | marine metagenome | biome: marine biome (ENVO:00000447); feature: deep chlorophyll maximum layer (ENVO:xxxxxxxx); material: "saline water (ENVO:00002010), including plankton (ENVO:xxxxxxxx)" | depth 60 m | reverse complement strand
GAAGCAGGTTCTTAATTATCCCTGTATACGAAGATATGGATACACCATCTAACAAAGAGAAGTATAATGTAAGATATATCAGTTTCAAGAGGCGCTAAGAAACAAACAAATAAAAAAAGAATTACAAATATATAGAAAATTTTTTTTTATCTTTTAATTAAATTTGAAAATTATTTATAGTTAAATTAATAAAATTAATAAAATAATTAATGAACTATGAAAGTTTTAATTTACAAACCAACACAAAATAGAAAAACTCAAGAAGTAATAAATGATATATTAAAAAATATAGGAAATAGTATTAATATTATATTTACTGATAATTTATGTATGTTAGGATCACAAACAAGTGATCGTATCATAAAAGAAGTGAACGGATTTACAATGTATGGGTCAGATATTCCAAAGACAATTTCTATTAATTGTGAATCTAGTGATATTGAAGGTGTTAGTAGAAAAGAAATTGCTACACATGTATTGGGGATGATATCACATGATAACATAAGAAATATTATTACATTAACTAATGCTGTAAGGTTGCCTCAAATGAGAAGGATAATCGAACTACTAACAGAAAAAGATTCATGGGGGAGAACAATTGTACCTGACCATTGTCCTACTATTAATTTATACTTTGATGAAGCAGACAAGACTATTAAGAGCATTACTCGGGAACTTGATGCGATATTGGAATATAAGTTTATTAAAGATTATTATATTACAGCAACACCTAAGAAAGTATTAAAATTATACAATGAAATGAAGTTATATAATGTAAGGGATCTCTTATCGGAATATATTAGTCTTGAATATGCTAATTGGATTAATATCGGAACCCATGAATATATGGATTGTTTAAGAGAAATGTTTAATGATATAAAACGGAAGAATGGTGGAATAATTGATAAAGATAAATTTATATTTGCCCCTGGAATTATTTTAAAAGATTCTCATTATGAAATAGCCGAAGAAGCAACAAACGTATTTAAGTGTATTGGAATTGTTGTTAATTCCGATGGATTTAATATACTTTTACCATATGATATAGATAATAAATATTTAAGTCCTGTTGTAGATGTCTATAATAATAAGATACCAATGATACCTGAAAAATTTAAGACAAGTTTTAATAGAAAAACATTTCCTAATAAGATTACAAAAATTTCAGGAGGATGTAAATATTATAACTTAAATTTTAATAAAAAACTATTAATTCAAGAAAACGAAAATGAGTTTTGGAAAATTATAGAAGTGGTTAGAGAATATTGGAAAGATAATCCTGTAATTGTAACTGGGTCTAGATGTATTGAGAGAGGTATAACAATACAAAATCCATTTAATAAGAAAGTAAGGTTTACAGATGGTATGTTACACTGTAATATTTCCAAGAGTGATTCTGGCTCTCAGATGGCAGGACGGTTTACATTAACCTATAATTCATCTATGCGTGAAAGTGATTTTACTCCAATAAATATATATAGCAATGAAAAAACAAAAATATATATGATAAATCAAGAAAAGAAAGCAAAATATGCGGTTAAGTTATCAAACGAAAAAGAAACAATATCATATGCTCAATGGAGGAATTTTGAAAGGATTGCTGTCCTTGGACATAAGCAATTTGATACATTTAAGGATGCGATTGAGTATGCTAGTCGTAAATTAACTAATAATGGTATGAACATAGCATATAATTTTAAGAAGGATTATTCTGAAGATAATAACAGAATCGGTTCATGTAATAAAATTATAGATGGAGAATATAAGGATTATAGGTATAATTCATTTGATAATAAAGATAAATTACCTATTTCTGTAGATGAATTTAGATTACGTGGTTTTAGACATTTATGTTGGACTAAAGGGAAAAGAGGAAATACTTATCGAATATGGGCAGTGTATCATGATATTAATGATATTAAATCATTAAAATATCATTTATGTTGGTCTCCTCTGGCTATTAATGATGAGATTGAAGAAAGTGATTCTGATACTGAGTATGAATCTGCGGAAGAAAATTAATTATTTTCTAGGTCTTTTATTCTTTCATCCATATTATTTATTTTTTCTTCTAAAAGTTTAATATATCTATATAAATAAGCATTTTCTTCTTTTTCTTTGGGGATAATTAAGACAAGATTAAAACCAAATACACTTTCAATGGTGAAATCAATGTATATTTCTTCAGATGTTTCACTAATTACTGACCATTTTTGTTTATTAAATGCATTTTTAAGGAGATCAAATAGATCTGAGAATTTTTCAAAAAATTTATTATATTTTATCCAGTATTCTGATTCTTGTGTTATAATAAGGTCATATTTACAATTTGTTTTTTTATTAAGTATTTCAATTGTGATATTATTTTCAATTGTACTTATATTTGATTTATAATCATTAAAATTTGGATCATTATTTAAATTAAGGTTTAAATTCATTTATATTATTTTAAAATAAATTTTAAATAATATAATAATAATATGGAAATTGAGCCATTAAAGACATTATTAAGTTATTCAAATGATAAAAAAGATACATTATTAAATTTCCTTGAAAAAAATGTAAGAGAGAAAGTTATAAAATTAGAGTATGAAGAGGATCAATTTTATATAAATGATAAAATATACTGTATAAAAAGAAATACATTAGAGATAGAATATATTGGAAAAATATATTGTATGGATGATAATACATTAGGTATAAAACTTAGTAATGTCCGAAATGTTAATATTAATCCTGATAAATATTACATATTCGTAAAAGTGAAGGCAAAAGATATAAAAAAGAGAGATTTTTACAAACAATTATTAGAGCAATTATGAATAAAACAATGGTTTAACACTAATTATACCTTTTCGACATAAAGGACAACTACTATCATCCCTTCTCATAGAATATAAATCATTTTCAGTAATAGGATTAATATTATGTCTATTAATAGTTTCAAGAAGACAATTTTTACAGAATGTATGCCCACATGGATTAATAAAATGATCTACAACACCCGTTAAGCAAATAGTACATGTAGCAGATGCTTTATTCCATTTACTAATTGTTTTGATGAGATAAACATATTTTTCTAATTGTTTCCTTTTTGATATAAAATTTTCTTTAGCTTTTATTAATTCAGTATTATCAGATATTTCATCATGTAGTTTTTTTATTCCAGTAGTAATGTCCTCTATAGTTTTGCTTTTTGTGTCTGATAATTCAGTAAAAAAGGAGATACTTGTATCAAGGATTTTAATATTTTTTTTTGTTTTTTCCATTTCATTATTAAAACCATTTTCAGCTTCAATTAAATTATCTTGTAAGATTTTAAACTCTTCAGCAAAATCATTTAACTTTTTAACTATTTCATCAATTTCTTTATTTTCATAATCTAGTTTTTCATTTTCAGCATCATTTAAACCGGTCTGATGATTAAGGATATCTATCATTTCTTTTTTAAGGTAAGTTATTCCTGTTATTGTATCATTTAAGTGTTTATCTTTTATTATCGTATCTTCGGGAGTATTAATATTTAAGCCAAAATTATTATCAACGGGATCAATTACATATTGAAATTGTGTAGTACTATTTATAGGGTATCCTTCCATTTATAGATAATATAGATATATATTATTTAAGTACTTATTCTCCAAGAATATCCATAATTTTAAATCTTATTTTAGATGATTTTGTCTTTTCTTTTAAAGTAATAAGTTTATTAACATAAACATCGGGTATTGTTTTATTTTTATAATGAATTTGAGATATATTATAGAAAGATAAAATCATTTTATAAATCTCAACATCATCTTCTATAATTAATATATTATCCATATATGGTTCTAAAATATTATCAATTAATCCATTAATGATTTGTTCTTTTTCTAAATATGTAATCAATAATGACAGACCAATGATATTATCTATATTTTTATTCTTTAGACATAATTCTTGATAAGACATATTATCTACATCACTTTCTTTCTTATTAAAGAATTTTGAATGATATTTATTACATATTTTCATGATCATTTTAACTTTGTTTTTAGAGTTTATTTCTTTTAGAATACCAACATATAAAGATATATATTTATGATGTAAAATAGAATTATCGCAAATATTTTCGATTAAATATGGTACTAAGTGTTCTGATTTTATTTTTTCTATAATTAAGGGTTTAATTTTAAAATAATTCATATCTGTGATTCTATTCACAAGACCATTAATTTCTTTAATAGTAGTTGTGTCTTCAGTAACTTCTTTTTTATATTTTTTATTTTTGTTAATATTCATTCTGTAATATTTTTTATTTGTTTCTATATTATCAAGGAAATTTGTTATATTATCCCTTTTATTTACAGAATTATATTTTGAATATTCTTTTAAGAAATCTTCTGATTCTAAGATTTCCTTAATAAATTCATACGACATAATATATATTAAATAAAATATTCTTTATATATTTATTTACACATATATATATTTTTATTTATTATTTTCTTCAACTATTTCTGTTTTTACGGATGATTTATCAACATCTTTTTTTATTTCTTCTATTTTCTCAATTACTTCTTCTTTTTTATCTTTTATTTCTTCTTTTTTATCTTCAACTATATCTTCAACTATATTGGATATACTTTGTTGTGCTAGATTAGATATACTTTGTTGGGCTATATTTCTATTTTGTAGTATTGGGGCATTTTGTTCTTGTGAGAATTTTTCCATTTCTCCTTTAAAGTCAAATTTTTTTTTCTTTTTATTATCACCTTTACCGTTTTGAAATTCTTGTTCAACTTGTTTTCTTTTGATCGATTCTACTGATTTAGAGAATGTTTTATATGCGGATTGATGTGTTGGATAATCTTCATATTTTCCTGATAATCCAAAAAATTGCCATCCTTCTGTTTTGAGTTGTTCGACTACCATTGAGTAACCGAAATAATTTTTATCAAGTGAAAATAGTTGAAGGAAACCATTACTAGCAGTAACCATTAATGATATAGTCCACGAAGCCCAATAACTAACCATGTCAAAATTCCTTGGTAATTTAGTCGGATCCATTTGCCCCATTGAGAGAATTGCTGGTAAAAGTATGCTTCCTGTTGTAACTATGAAACGAAACATATTATAATATTTTTTTGTGTGGTCTCTTTTATTTTCATAATATGAAATTTCATCTAAAAAACGATGCTTAATAATTGATTTATCATACGGTTTATCTAGTTCTAAATCATCGACTATATTCGTTACATTTTCAGAAAAAGTCATTTTAATTATTAGTAATATATTAAAATTATATTTATTATTTAAAGATTATAAGTTTAAATTTAAAATAAATATGACATCAATAGATACTAATAATCAAACTCTTAATATTAAGACCGAACAGGCTGGTGCGTTTAGAATATTGATTGAAGCCTTGAAAGAGATATTAACGGAGGCTAATTTTATCTTTGATCCAACCGGTATAAAACTTATGGCAATGGATTCGACGAGGACGATTTTAATACATATGAAATTAGATAGTAATAATTTTGAAGAATTCCACTGTCCAGTAAAGACTACTGTAGGTGTTAACATGTTAAATTTTTTTAAATTAATTAAGACTATGGGTAATTCTGAGACCCTAACATTATTTATAGATAAGGATAATGAGAATAAATTGGGTATACTAATAACGAATAATGAGAAGAATTCTCAAACTGTTTTCAAATTAAATTTATTGGATATATCGGAAGATAATATATCAATACCTCCAGCTGAATTTGAGACAGAATTATCACTTCCATCTGGAGATTTTCAAAAAATTATAAGGGATATGATAAACATAGGAGAAAATATTGAAATAAAGAGTATTGGGAATCAATTAATGTTAAATTGTGAGGGTGATTTTGCTTCACAGGAAACTATTTTAAGTGAACCGAACAACAGTACGGGGTTACAATTTAAGCAAATTACAGATAATGCTTTACCAACACAGGGGGAGTTTTCTCTTAAATATTTGATATTATTTACAAAGTGTACTAATTTATGTCAGCAAATTAATTTATATATAAAGAATGATTATCCATTAATTATACGTTATTTAGTAGCATCTTTGGGAGATATTAAATTGTGTTTAGCACCTAATAGTTCTTAAAATTCATGTTTTTTATATACAGATGTTTCTAGATTAAAATCATTACCATATTCTATGAAATTATCTTTATAATCTTCATTATTATCCACAAACCATATTTTTACTATATTAAATTCTTTTTTAGGAGAAATCGAAATACCATTTATTGTATTATTTTTATTTTTCATAATACTTCCTGTTATGCATTTTAGTAATAATATATTCCATTCATTTACAATATTTTTTGAATATACTTTAAATGAAAGACATCCACCCAAACGATTATTTGGATCTTCCCAATTTGGAAAAATGCTTTCTTTCATACAAAAAAACATTCCATTTTGATAGTGATTTTGTTTAAAATTATCAATAATAAATTTATAATCAAAAAAATTATTAATATCTACCATGGGTGTATAACTAGATTTTTCCCATGAAGTATCATTGATCGAATGATACCATAATGACCAATTATTATTTGTATTGTATTGGTCCATTAATCTTTTTTTTATAATTATATTTAATTATATATATTTTTAAATAATAAAATATTTATATCTAATAAATAAATGAAATTATTTGAAACACTTTACAAATACAGGCAAATAATATTAATTCTTATTTATTTATATATTTTGTTAAATTATGTTAAACCAAATGATTATATAACTATGATGTTATTAACAGCCACAACTGCTTTAATTTTATGTAAAACTACTAAAAATCAAATTGAAGGAGTAGTAAATTCTAATATGCAGAATACAAGTAACGAACTTAAACAAGTATTACGAGGGGAACAACCGACCGAAGCAGGTGTCCCTATTTCGGGAGAATCAATATCCAGTTCAACTGTAAATGCTGAAGATGGAACAATTGATAAAAATGACTCAGATAATCCCCAGGATTATAAAAAAGATAGCGAACAAATTATTAAGGATGCGAGATCCGGGGAATTAAAAGATGAACCAAAGGGAGTCGGAAAGGAGATCCCTGAAATTGAAGGTCCAAAGGGAGATCCAATAAACAAGGATGTTAAATTAGTTCAATTGAAAGATGTTTATAAAATTGGACCTTTTGATGGAGTCTGTCTTAATTCAATTGTTAAAAAGAAAGAACATGAAACTATACCGAATGAAGAATTAGATGTTTATCAGGGTGTTCAAGGACCTATTCAAAGTGTTAAAACACAAGAAAATGCGTTAACAGGTCCGACGATCGATGGTGATAAAGATTCAGTTCAAAAAATGGCAATGTTTGGAAATAATAAAGGTAATAATGAATGTTGTGATGAATCCCCATATATGGCGAGAGGGGTTGGCTGTGTTTGTTTAACAGAAAAACAGAAACGATTTATAGGGACACGGGGATTTAATACTGCTGAAACCGGTTTTTAATTATCTTCCCAATAATCTTTTATGAATTTCATTATAATTATTAAAGGCTTTTTCTTCATATTGTTTTAATCTTGCGATTCTTTCTTGTTCTTCTTTTTCTTCTTTTATTCTTTTTAATTCTTGTAATTTTATATCTTGTTCAGACATTTGATATGATATATTTTTCCTTTCAGCCTTTTTGTCCAGAAGAGATTTACTTCTTTTTCTTAAATTTATAGAATTGATATCTATTAAACAACTATTTGTGTAAGCATCTTTATAATCTGTATAATTTAATCCACCTGATTCACCTGTAAAATTATCTATCTTACCTTTGCCGAGAACCATAATAGAATCTTTATTTTTATATGATATATCAACTTTCGGTTCTTCATATTTTACTAAATTAGACCCTGTTTTTTCTTGTTGTTCCCTTTTATAATTCTCAAATTCTTTATTAAACATATTCTTATTAAAATTGCCACTGAACATTTTCTTAGGTCCGGGTCCATCTGCTTTATTTTCTTCCATCCATTTACCATATCCAGTATCATATACATCTTCTATACGATTTTCTTCATATATTTTATTAAATAACTCGGCATCAAACTTTTCTGTCAATTTAACATTTTGAAGAGAATCTTGATTTTGACTTTTTACATATTCTCGATTTCCATTTTTAAGGTCATTATGCTGAGCATCTGAATCTTTTTCTTTTAATTTTTTAAGAAGGACAGCATAAGCAATAGAAACTTTTTTAAAATCATCAACATTTCCGCCTCTATCTGGATGAGTAACCATTGCTTTCTTAAGATAGGCTTTTTTAAGGGAAGTTTCATCATAATTTTTGCTTATATTTAGGATTGAATATGGATTTAATTTTTTATTAGGATCATTGTATTCTAATGAAAGTGTGTTTTGTTGTGGTTGTGGTTGTTTATATTGTTGTTGTTGTTGTTGTTGTTGTTGTTGTTGTTGTTGTAAAATATTTGTTCTTAAATTCATTCTGGATAATCTTTCAATTTGTTCTTGCTGGGCTAGAATAATTTTTTTTTGTTCAGTTATATAATCATTATGGTCAGAACCCTCTACTTGACTTTCAACATTTCCCATAGTATTAATATATAAATATTACAAAAAAAATAAAATAAAAACATATAATATAATGGTATTATGTGCACCTTGTATTGCTGCTGCTGCCCCCTCTATTGTTTCATCTACAGGAGTTATTTTAACAACGGGAGCAGCAACTTTAGCCGGGACATTGGGAATTAAAAAATTTTCAAATAAAATTAAAACTCGTAAAAGGAAAAGAACCAATCCTTTAAAGAAGAAAAAGAAAAAGAAACCTTCAAAGAAAAAGAAACCTTCAAAGAAAAAGAAAACACAAAGAGGAGGGAGGAAGCATAGAACCCTTAAAGGAGGAAAAAAAAAGTTTATTAGACAGAATGGTGGGAGTTATAGTACTCGTTCAAAGGTTTCTTTGCCAGGGTTCTATGTAGAGCATATCTAGATAATCAAAGATATCTTTTTCTTCTACGAATACATGATCAACTATTTCCTTAGTTTCTATATCCTTTAGACTGTATTCGTTAATAGTCATCCCTTTTTCATTGATTTGTTCTCTCATCATTTTATTAAAATCTCCGGATCCTGTGAAGTAAAGGACAGCAAACGGATATTCTTCTGGTTTAGTGTACATGATATCAATCCTTCTCCCAATACCAGATCTTCCAAGTTTACTGATTCCATTGTATTTCTTTTCTCCATATGCAAGATCTTCAACGATATATACTATGCTTTTTAGCTTCTTAATAAATTTATCATATGTACCCTTATTTTCAGATTTAAGAAGAACATCAATATCTCCACTATCAGCACAGTTCCTTCGGTATGATCCTGCGATAGTCAGTTCTGCGGAAGGATCTACTTTTTTAAGCATTGTTTTAAGGATAGATTCATGATTTTTAATTTCTTCTCTTGGAATCCTCTTTAAGAGATCATCATAGTGTTTCAGACCAAGAAGTTGAACGTTATTAAGGTATTCTCCTTTTTCTTTTGATTGTTTTAGATCTTCAATTGTTTCAAACCCTGCCTTCACTAGTTCTGCTGCTTTTTTTGGACCAACTCCATGAATATCCATAAAAAGTTGTTTACTATCTTTTTTGTTTTTAATCTTTTCATAAGCAGGACAAGTCCCAGTCTTAATAATTTGAATGACTTTTTCACAAAGACTCTTACCCACGCCTTTTATAGCTGTGATATTTTTTTCTGTGAGGTCAGAATCATCTTCGATTCCCTTAAGTCCTGAAATAGCTTTCAGATAAGAAGATGCTTTAAACATCTGTCCATTTGCCTTTTCACTATCAGAAATCTTCTTAAATATTGAAATAACAAGATCTCTTTTTTCGGTTGTTTTAGGAACATCTTTGAGTTCTTTGAGAACTACATCTTCTCTTTTTCTTATGTATCTTGCGAAACGTGGTTTTCCGGAACCGGTTTTCCCGGAATGTTCGATTGTAATGATTGTTCCAATTGGATGTGTTTCTTTGTATGATTCCCTCACTTCATCATCCATCCCTGATACAGCAAACTCATGTGTTTCATCTTCATCAATTACTTGATAAGTATCCATATTAATAAGTGGCTTACATATGAAAGCCCCGAGTCTCATTTCATTTTTTCCTTTCCCGGACTTATAATCTACGATAATTGCTTCTTCATCATAGACAGGTTTTACTTTAAGCATATAGTTTGATCGTCCATCTTCATACATAGATGAAGGATCTTTGATAATAACGCCTTCACAGCCCTTATTAATCATTTCCTTGAATATTTCTTGGAGATGTTCTTCTGATTTAATTGTCGTTTGTTCTGCCATCACAAGAGGACATTCAATAGACCTGTATGGTTCTGGCATAACCTTCCTTATCTTATTCCACTTTATCCTGCTTTCTTCAACTATTTTTTTGAGTTCTTCAAGGCGTTCTTTAAATGTCCCTTCATGACCCGGAAGATCATAGACGATATATTTGATATGTCCTGCCCAATCTTCATCTATGGGGACTTTCTTCCTTACACACCCCATATATTGAAAGTCTTCTTGGTCTCTTCCACACCATAGTTCTCCATCTAGATCTTCTTTTGGCATTGCTTTCTTGAATAGTTCGGGGGAGTTATACATCTTCCCGGCTCTAGAGTAAAACTCTCCTTCTTCACCATCCCAAAGTCCTCTGTATCCGTCAAACTTCTCAGATGCCTCCCAATCTTCAGGGGGCAAACAGGAAGGGTCAGAGCGAGGCGCAGGCATTCCTTTTGTCCAAACTCCTGCGAGCATACATTTCTTTTCCTTAATCTTCCCTTTTGGCATGTTCTTTTTCTATTTATAGTTATTCTTTTAAGAATATCTTTATGTATGTTTCAAATTTGAAAGTTTACACTTGAGAGTAATATTAAAAGACTAAGACTAAGGGAAGGATGCCCTGTAGTATCTGTAAGAAGGTCGGGCACAACTACAAAACATGTCCAGATCTATCTTCCGAGCAGAGGGAAAAACTCATTCAAGAGAATAAGAAAAAGAAGGAAGATGCCAGAAAGAGAAAAGAGGAAAGAAGAAAAAACGAAATATCTTGGGTAAAAATGGAGGTGAGCAATTTGAATGAATATGACATAGTTGTTTATTGGGGATTCAATTATGGTACCGGATCCGTTGGCAGCGATGATCTAAGGTTCATCTCTACCATTGGTTCATATGGATCAACCCCACCAGTGCGTTTTATTAGGGAGAAGGCCAGAGTTGTTGCTTTCCCTATTTTTGAGGTAATCAATTCAGATGGAGGAGTTGAGAGTGTAATCCAGGGTGATTCTATTAGTGATAAGGTAAAGATCTTTGATGTATATTTGGCTGATTATTCAGAAGAAAATATAGTTATTCCTAAGACGGAATACACACCACCTAAAACGGAACTGGAACAATGGAAGGAATTTGGTCTAAAGAACAATTTTATTCTTAAAGAGATTGAGAAACTCTCAACATATGTTGATAAAGATGGGGTCAGAGTGGCCCATGAAAAGTATGATACTATTGGTCCTTTGATTGAAATGATTCAAGATATAAAAGATCCCAAATGTTCTGATATTGATCGTGAATTTGCCGGAATTCCATCAAGACTAACAAACATTACATAACTATATGGACTCAGAGCAATTAATAACATTACAAATATCATCGATGATATGTTTAATTTTATGAATATAGTCTAAATTTTCTTGTGAATTTATAAGGTTATTCATGCTTACTATTGATGTACAGATAAAGGTATTCATTATGATTAATGGTAAATATGAAGTTATATTCGCGATAAAATATTTTTTATAATTTTTTTCTTGATTATTGAAATTTATATAATCCATGTTTAATATTTAATATTATTTAAATAAATAAATAATGGATATTAATATATTAGAGAAATGGATTTTCGAAAACTAATAATTTCATTTTCAAGTTTTTCATTTGCGGCTTTTCTTATACGATATTGTGGGATTAGTAAATTACCTATTCTTGAGAATGAGGTTAAAACATTACAAAAAAAGAATCAAGAATTAAGAGATAAAGTGATTAAAAATAAAAAGAGTGAAATATCTATTTTACGTGTAAAAGAACATTTAACATGTATAGAAGAAGCATTAGAAGATCTTAATAACTATGAAGATAATACGGGTGAAATAAATGATCTTTTAGATAGAATGGTTACTATAAAAGATACATTAGAGAATATAATTAGTAAGAAGTCAAGTATAATGTCACAATCAAAGGTACATGATAAACATAAGAAGATTAATTTTAGTAATGCTACTAGTGAGATTGATGAATATCCTAAATTAAAATTAGAAGTAGAAGTTAATCCTGAGGAAGAGGAAGGAGAAGTGGGAGATGAAGGAGAAAAGAAATTACCTTTACTTTCTCGAATATTGTCTCCTTTATCAGATGATTCATCTATAGAAATAATTAATAATGAGGAACACTAGAAATTTTTAAATTTGAAAGTTTAGTTAAGATTAATACTAAAGACAAATATTATACGATGGAATTTTCAGTAAAAAGCGCTGCTTCATGTTTCTCTTCCCAGTGTGGGATGTGTAATTCTTGTTGTGGTAACACGGACAGTACTATTGGATCTCATCCGAATCGCATTCACCAGAAATACAGGTATTATTATCCTGGATATGTTGATGAAAAACCCATATATGAGGAAGATTATAAATACACAAATTGGTGGAAGTATCAAGATATGCTTAAGACCGTCGATGATCGTTTGATAGATGTGAGAAATATGTATTCCGAAGAGACCCCAGCATTAACATCAGAACTTTTTGCGATGAGGGCAATGAATATCCCTTTGGAAGGAAGTATCCGGGTTGCGCAGGGGTACTTGTTCAGAGCAGACCATTTCAATAAGATGGACAACCTTACACCTGAAGAATTTCAAAGTTATGTAGATAAGTTCCCTGAATTTCAGAAAAAGATGGCCGAGCTTGTTAATAAGTATGATTATAAGTATCCTGAAGAACCAGGGTCAATCCCTAAATATGTAGATACTGAGAATGGGAGATATACTTTAATCGAAACAACCGGGGGTCAAATGTGCGATGATCCTGAATGTACTATGATTGGACACTGTGCGATAGAAAACGAAGATAGGAATACTGATGATGCTCCATGTGAATTCCTTTTTAATGGAATATCTGAGTATTATAAGCAAGTGCCTATTTATACAAAAAATAAGAATCACGAACTATGTGCTCTTTGCATTCTTGAATAGGATATTATACATTTTAAATCTTTCTGAAATATTATTAATGTATATAATGATGAAGTTGAAGATTATAAGGGACGTTAAACAGAACCTCTCATTGTTGTATCCTCTGTTGGGAGAGGAGTCCATGTATCCAGTTTTTTATTTACAATTACGATAAACAAGATAACCATATTCACAATAAACCATATTAAAATTATATTTATTAGAATGAATAGAAATTCTTGATGATCATTGTATAGATAACTACTAATAAGATTTAGAATAGTAAAACCCCCACACCCTCCTCTACTCGTAATATGAATAGGTATATATCCTCTCTCAGGATGAATTAATCGATCATTTATTGTATTATTGAATTCTTCATACGACCGATTGTCTTGAATATATCCTTCGCATACTACATCAATTTTACAACATTCATAATTATTTTGTCCACAACTATCTACTTCTGCACCCCTACCTGGCTGATTATCTAAATAATTTTCTTCTAATTTATTAAGATCAGGGCATTCACTATTATACACACTATAATAGTAAGCCGAGGCGGTTAAACCTCCATTTTCAGTTGAATCACAACCATAATGCCATTGACAGATATGTTTTTCAAATGTTTTGATAACATACATTACATAGAGAAGAATACCGAATGAATAGACTCTATTGAATAAATAAGTATAATATATTGCATTTATCTTTTTGGATTCATATCTATTGGTAATCTTTTTTGATCCATTTTTAAACATATAATTATATTGATATAGACAGAGCATGAGTAATGCAACATTTAGAGATTGAATAACTTTACATACTGTTTCTAAGCTTTCATCATTAAAATAATTCTTAATATCATAATCTTCATAAAATCCATTTTCAGGATCCCAATCATTTAAATGATTTTCAACAGGTTCAACATTATAAACCATACTCTTATCCCCAAACCGCCCACCTTGAACAATTGTCTTCATCATTTTTATTCTAGGTTCTTCTTTAAAATTTAAAAAGTATTAAATTTCAAATTTGAATTATTTATATTTGTACATTATAAAGAGATTATATGGACAATGGCATACTTTAGTACAATAGTCCTCGAAATTATGCTCAGAAAAGAAACAGATGAGAAGAAGAAAAGAAACATCATTCGAATGATTCAGAAAATTGTTCAGTCAGAAGGATCAAAACATTAATTCTTCTTTTGAAAGATCTACATTCATCCCCATATTTTCCGTTGGATGTCTATCATTAAATGGTTTTTTCCGAATTTCAAATTTATTATCATTGTGAATGACTAATATTTGAACTTGTCTATATTTGTCTTCACCACAATCGCGGTGTTTTCCGAATGCCCTTGACATACCGACATCAATTCTCCAGAGTCTATCATTATACATTGAGTTTAAGTATTTATTGTCCATAAATTGTGGGGTATGAGCTATAACCATACCTTTTATAGGTTGAAGTAGTTTATTTTTTTGATTTAATTTTTTGAGTAGTTCATTGAAACCTCTTTCTGTATTTTCATCATCATCTTCACCATATATTCTACACCAAAATGGTGACATATCATCGTCATCTCTAAATATTTCATCAAATATGTCTTCTTCTGTGGGGTTATTTTTTTTGCACATCCATTTTGAAACAACATTATTTATTTCTGCGATGGTATATTTGTTTGCTAGGTCATAACTTATTCCTCCATGGACGAAGACGAAGCTTCCTACTGTCATTATTGATTTTTTTTTGATAGAGTATAGTTTTGCCATATTACTTCCTCTTTCAAAGGCTTTTGTTCTATGATAATAACCCATTGGATAACCGTCATCCGTTTTCTTTTTATTTCTATCTTTAACTGGTACAAATTCAAGGAATTCTTGTGGAGAAACATATCGAAAATCTTTATCAACATTCATGATTTCATGGTTACCTAAAAGACCAAGAAATCTTCCACCCACTTTTCTAGCTTCGTCATCTAAACGTAATAATAATTTTATAATAGCCATATTATTACCTTCATCTTCAAATACACTATCATAATCCTCAATGCAATTTTTGTCCCAATTATCGGGTCTACATCTATCAATCTGATCACCTAATTGAATAACCCATGTATCTCCACCGGACCAGTGGATATCATTAACATTATTTTGTGTGGCTGTTTGTGGAATCACTTCTGCGAGTTTTAGAGCAATTAGAGTAGCCCTTAAATCACCGTGAAGATCACCTATGGCGATTAATTTCTTAACAGGGGGGTACATACCAATAATATCATATTGAGGGTTTAATGATTTAATTTCTTTTTTTATTTGTTGTTGTGCTTGTTCTTTTACTTCTGTTTTATTATGATCATCTACGGCTTCTACTTTTTCTATTTTTGTTATCGGTTGAGACAGTCTTCTTTGGCGGACTCCTCTAGGGGGATTATTACTATTTTTATTATAATTGATACTATTTTTTTGAAGGTTACCTGAGATAGAAAGACGTCGATTATTGTTTGGTTTTGTATTATTGTTGTTTTGTCCATAAGTTTCAATTTTTCTTTTAATGAAACCTTTTATTAATAAAAGAAGACTTTTTCTATTATATCTATTAACACTTTGAGGTTCAATTAATTTATATTTTAAACATAAACCGACTAATTCTTGATCGGTTAATATATTGAAATCAATTTCATTTAATTTCATACTAAAGCATATTTTTAATTAATATATTTTAAACATACAAAAAATATTATATAAGTTATATGAAGGAATGGGTTATTTATGCTCTTATAGCAGCATTATTTATTGCGATCCGAGATGTAATATCATTAGATTTGATTAAAAGAATGAATTATACGAATTATATTATCATAGCAAATATAATTATTTTTATAGCTACAATGATATATTTGAATATAAGTAATTATAAAGTAGAAAAACCAAATTTAAAAGATATGGGAATAATAGTATTGAGACTAGTAATTGTGTTTCTTATTATTGAGCCTTCTATATTTAGAGCATTTAAAGGATCAACTAATCCTGGATATGCGAAATCAATAATAAATCTGAATACGTTATTTGTATTTCTCTTGGCATTAATATTTTTAAAAGCTGACTTTACATTTGAGAAATTGGCAGGTATATTTATTATATTAATAGGTGGTTACCTTATTATGAAATAGTTATTTCTTT
>CEOQ01243671.1_pt1 | contig 16475 bp, 22 predicted proteins | sample 361351 | NCBI WGS metagenome assembly CEOQ01 (sample SAMEA2619907, study PRJEB7988) | marine metagenome | biome: marine biome (ENVO:00000447); feature: deep chlorophyll maximum layer (ENVO:xxxxxxxx); material: "saline water (ENVO:00002010), including plankton (ENVO:xxxxxxxx)" | depth 60 m | reverse complement strand
GCCGGTGCTAAAGCTACAAAGTCAACTGCAGCTTCTAAGGCCGATGCTAAAACTACGAATCCAACTGCAGATTCTAAAACTACAAAAACAAAAAACAAAGTAATATCTAAAGAACCTACTGCTATTGAGAAACATTTCCGTACAAACGTTTCTCCTGCATTGATTGAAGAATTTAAATATTCAAGTAATATGCAGGTTCCTAGAATTGAGAAAATCGTTTTGAATATAGGACTTGGTGAAGCGTTAATTAATTCTAGAGCACTAGAAAATGCCGTAAGAGACTTAAGTTTAATATCTGGTCAAAAACCAGTTCCCACTAAAGCAAAAAAATCAATAGCAACCTATAAATTAAGGGAAGGGCAAATTATAGGAGTTATGGTAACTTTGCGTAAAAGACGAATGTACGAGTTTTTAGAAAGATTAATCATCTCTGCTCTACCACGTATCAGAGATTTCCATGGTATACCGGCTGGTTCTTTTGACGGAAGAGGTAATTACTCTCTAGGAGTTAGGGAACAAATAATTTTCCCTGAAATTGAATATGGTTCAGTCGATAAAATGAGAGGCCTACAAATCTCGATTGTTACTTCATCTAATACAAACGAGGAAAGTAAACGCCTATTGGAATTATTAGGTATGCCATTTGAAAGGCAAGATGACTCAAGAAAAATTGCGTGAAAAACTAGTCTAATATTAAATTAATTTAAAGGAATTTTATTTGGCAAAAGAATCTAAAATAGCTAGATGGCGGAAACCACAAAAATATGCAGTTAGGCAAACTAACCGGTGTTATTCTTGTGGAAGACCTAGAGCATATATAAGACATTTCGGTCTTTGCAGAATATGTTTCAGAGAAATGGCATTAAAGGGATTATTACCAGGCGTCAAAAAAGCAAGCTGGTAGTTGTAAGGGAGATCATATGACCGTAACAGACTCTATAAGCGACATGTTAACTCGTATCAGAAACGCGATTGCTGTGCATCACGACACGGTAGATATGCCTTATTCACAGGCTAAAGATTCGATTGCTAAAATTTTGAAACAAACAGGCTTTGTCGCTGATTGTAATACATACGAAAACAATGGGAAATCATATTTGAAAATTAAGTTAAGTTATAGAGAACAAGGCGAATCCGCTATCTCTGGATTAAAAAGGATGAGTAAGCCAAGCTTGAGAGTATATTTCAAAAAAGGAGAGATTCCTAGATTTCAAGGAGGGCTAGCAATGTCTATTGTTTCAACTTCTAAAGGGATTATGACTGGCAAACAAGCTTGGAAACAAAACGTAGGTGGCGAATTGCTATGCTATATTTGGTGAGGTGTCTTGATGTCAAGAATTGGTAATAAAACTATAAACATTCCAGACGGGGTTACAGTAGGTATAAATAACTCCCAGGTAAATATAAAAGGTCCTAAAGGAACCCTAGAGTTAACTATTCCTCAACCTATAACAGCGGTTGTTGATGGTAACAATGTAAATGTAGAGAGACCCAACTCCGATAAACCGATAAAAGCATTACACGGACTTTCTAGGTCTTTGATTGCTAATTGTGTATTAGGAGTAAGTGAAGGATTTCAAAAATCGCTTGAAATTGTAGGTGTTGGTTACCGAGCAGAACAAAAAGGCAAAGATGTTATTCTTAGTGTTATGTTAAGCCATACAGTAACAATAACCCCGCCTGATGGGATAGAAATACAAGTTCAAGATAACCTAATCCATGTAAAAGGTATAGATAAGCAAAAGGTTGGACAACTAGCTGCAGAAATAAGGTCCGTAAGACCACCTAACGCATATACCGGTAAAGGAATACGCTATCAAGGTGAACAAGTTCGAATTAAACCTGGTAAGAGTGCAAGAAGGACGGCTTAATTTTCAATGAACCATTCAGCAAATAAAAGAAAACAATTAGCATCAAGACATATGCGAGTCAGGAAAAAAGTTTCCGGATCTAAAAACAGGCCTCGTTTGGCCGTTTTTAGAAGTTCGAAGCATATTTATGCGCAAATCATAGATGACACTGCCTCAAGCACCATTGCTAGCGCTTCTAGCTTGGATGCCGATGGTAAATCTAATGGCGAAACTAAAATTGAATCTGCAAGAATAATAGGTGATTTAATCGCTAATCGAGCTATATCTAAAGGAATCAAATCCGTGGTTTTTGATAGAGGTGGATTTAAATATCATGGCAGAGTTAAATCTCTAGCAGATGCGGCAAGAAAAGGGGGGCTAAAGTTCTAAATGACAACTGTAAATGTAGATAAAAACGTTCGTGTAAATGAAGAACCAACAGAAGAAATACCCCTAAGCGAAAGAGTAGTTAAAATTTCAAGGGTTGCAAAAGTAGTTAAAGGTGGTCGAAACCTTAGATTCAGTGCTGTAGTTGTAGTCGGTGATGGTCTTGGGAAAGTCGGTATAGGGAGTGGAAAGTCTGAATCAGTACCAGATGCAGTTAAAAAAGCGTCTACACAAGCACAACAAAGCATGGTATCAATAAATCTACAAAATGACACCATACCGCATGTTGTGAAAACTAAATTCTGTGCATCAGAAGTATTATTAATTCCTGCATCTCCAGGAACAGGGGTTATAGCAGGAGGAGCGGTAAGAGCAGTTGTTGAAGTGGCTGGAATAAAAGACATCTTAACTAAGGTTAGACGTAGTTCAAACCCTGTAAACGCTGCAAAAGCTGCACTTAAAGGTCTCCTAATGCTTAAAAACAGAGAAGTTGAAGCAGAACAACGCAGGTCATTAATAACTGATCCTAAAAACCAGACGTAATTTTTCATTTACGACTTTATGGGGAAAAATATGGAAAAGCAAATCTCAATTACATGGATTAAAAGCACTATTGGTTACCCGCAGGGACAACGTAAAACAATAAAAAGTTTGGGATTCAAACGCCTGAACCAAACAATCACTCATACAGACACACCGTCAATACGAGGAATGATTTTCAAAGTTAATCACCTTTTGAAAATAAATTAATACTAACTCTTTAGGAGTAATGCAATGAAACAACACGAGGTTATATCAAAAACCTCAACTAAATCGCGAAAACGAAGAGGTAGAGGCTATGGAAGTGGCTTAGGAACTTATTCCGGTAAAGGATTAAAAGGACAGAACAGCCGTAGCGGAGGAGGAGTGTCTATATATTTCCAAGGAGGACAACTTCCTCTCACTAAATCTTTACCAAAATTACGCGGATTTAATAACAAATTCCGAATCAACTATACAACCCTCAACCTTGACTCTTTATCACATTTGCCATCAGATGTTGCAATAGACCCGCAATATCTAATTACTCATGGGTTAATCTCCAACGCTAAAAACCCAATAAAAATTTTAGGTGATGGAGAAATTGATCATCCAATAAATATAAAAGCTCACAAGTTTTCAGCATCTGCCAAGTCTAAAATCACGTCGGCAGGCGGTACCGTAGAGGAAATTTAAGATTGAGAGAAAGTCGAACAACTCAAAGTAGCCTACAAAGGCCTCAATTGATTCAATCAATGATTGATGCAATGCGTGTTCCAGATCTTAGAAGTAAGATTATATTTACACTTGCCATGTTATTGGTATATAGATTTATCGCGCATGTTGCAGTCCCGGGAGTAGATAGCCAAGCGCTATCGCAGGCTTTCGAACAACAAGCTTTGTTAGGCTTTCTAGACTTGTTCAGTGGTGGAGCTTTATCAGATTTCAGTGTAGCAGCTTTAGGTGTTTATCCGTACATTACCTCATCAATTATTATGCAAATACTTGTACCAATCATTCCTCAATTAAAATCACTTTCACAAGAAGGTGATTATGGAAGGCAGAGAATCAATCAAATAACTCATTGGATAACAGTTCCAATTGCTTTCTTCCAATCATGGGGAACGGTTACATTTTTAAGTCAATCAGCAGTCCTGCCAAACACCCAATTTGGCCTCAACTTACCATCAATAACAATATTGCTTTCAATGGTAGCAGGGACGATGTTCCTAGTTTGGCTCGGAGAATTAATCACTCAAAGGGGTTTAGGAAATGGCATATCATTAATTATATTTGGTGGTATAGTAGCTAATTTCCCTAAAATGATAGGCAGTGGCTTCCTACAACGAGAAAACACCGCCGGATTAATCTTACTCTCAATAATTGGATTTGCTTTGATATACGTAATAGTTTTATTCACAGAAGCACAGAGAAGAGTTCCCGTTCAATATGGGAAAAGTGTGTTCCGTGGAGGCAAAATGCAAAAACAATCAGGATCAAGTTTCCTGCCTTTAAGAGTTAATTCGGCAGGAATGATTCCTATAATATTCGCATCATCTATAATAATATTGCCGGCAACAATGGCTAGTTACTTTAGGGACCCAATGAGTGAATCCTTTATAGCTAAATCAGCACGTTTCCTATCAAATGCATTGTCACCCAGTAATGGATTTGGAGGAAGTTTTCCTGAAGAATTTCCTTGGTATTGGATTGCACTATTCTTTTTGGTACTGTTATTTACATTCTTTTACACAATCATTACCTTCCAACAACAAAACCTAGCAGAAAACCTACAACGTAACAGTGGTTTCATACCGGGTATAAGACCTGGCAGGCCTACTCAAGAATATTTAACTAAAGTAGTAACGAGAATAACGTTGGGTGGAGGCATTTTCTTAGGCATAGTAGCAGTTTTGCCATTTTTCGTAACAATAATTACAGATGTAAGGGCATTAACTCTTAGTTCAGTAAGCTTATTGATAATGGTTGGAGTAGTTCTTGATAGCATGCGGCAACTCGAAGCACAGTTGCTTATGCGTAATTATGAAGGGTTTTTGTAAGTTTACAATTATTTAATAGTTAACAATAAAACGGAGTATTTATTTGAAAATAATTTTGATGGGACCTCCAGGAGCTGGAAAAGGAACCCAAGGTAACTGGATAAGTAATTATCTAAATATACCAAAAGTGTCTTCTGGTGATTTATTTAGAGAACATCAGAACAACCACACTGAACTAGGAAAATTAGCATCATCTTATATGCAAAAAGGAAAGTTGGTTCCAGACAAAATAACGGTGGCGATGGTTATGGAATGGATAGAAAATAACAAACATGCTAAAGGTTTCGTTTTAGACGGATACCCAAGAACTTTAACACAAGCAGAAGCCCTAGATCTTTCATTGACGAATAATGGACTAGGAAACTTGGATAAAGCAATTAACGTAGACGTACCAACAGATGTGTTAATATCTAGACTTTCAGGAAGATTAGTTTGCTCTAATTGCTCCCAAATATACAATATCAAATATGCTCCGCCACAAAATGATAACGTTTGTGATACTTGTAAAGAACAACTGTACTTAAGAGATGATGATAAAAAAGAAGCTATACAAAAACGAATCGAAGTCTATTTTGAATCAACTATTCCATTAATATCATACTATGAAGCAACAAATATCCTTGTACAAATAGATGGTAGTAATTCTATTGATGTTGTGACAAATCAATTAAAAAATATTCTATCAAATTAAGCTAAGTTACTAATAACGAGTTCAAAGAGGTTCCAATTGTCAACCGAAATCCATAAAGGGATTACAATTAAATCAGAAAATGAGATAGGTCAGATGAGCCAAGCAGGCAAAATCGTGGCAATGACTCAAGTCGTTTTAGCAAATGCATTGCGTATTGGGATATCAACTCTCGAATTAGATAAAATTGCTGAAAAAGAAATTAGAAATCATGGGGCTATACCTTCCTTTAAGGGATATATGGGTTTCCCTTCATCAATTTGCACATCGATTAACAATGAAATAGTCCACGGTATTCCATCAAAAAGGAAAATCCAAAATGGAGATGTTTTGAGTATAGATGTGGGAGCAATATACAACGGGTATCATAGTGATAGTGCTTTTACTATCGGTATAGGAGATATAACTGATAAAACAAAAAAGTTAATTTCTGACACAAAAAATGCTTTAAAGATTGGAATTAATGCCGCAAAAAATTCAGCACGAGTAGGAGATATAGGTTCTTCGATACAAAAGTATGGGGATAAACTGAACTATGGAATTGTAAAACAGTATGTAGGTCATGGCATAGGCAGAAACTTGCATGAAGAACCTCAAGTTCCTAATTACGGCAGTGAAGGGAAAGGGGTAGAACTTAAAAGTGGCATGGCCATTGCAATAGAACCCATGTTTAATCTAGGGTCTTGGGAAACCAAAGTTCTTGACGATGAATGGACAGTCGTAACATCTGATGGAAGCATTTCTGCACACTTTGAAGACACAATAATAATTACTAATGATGGATCTCGAGTATTAAGCGAAATACCAGAAAAGAAAAATATTCCAATTCAAAAAATTAATTAAATATGGCAAAAAAAGAAACAATTGAAGTAGAAGGCAAGGTTTTGGATTCTTTACCTAATGCTACCTTTAAGGTCGAATTAGCAAACGGACATGAAGTTCTAGCATATCTGTCAGGGAAAATTAGAATGAACTATATAAGGGTATTGCCTGGAGATAGGGTGTTAGTTGAGCTATCTCCTTATGACCTTACTAAAGGAAGAATAACTTATAGGTTTAGATAGCCTTATAACGTATCACAAATGGAGGAATAAAATGAAAGTATCTGCATCTGTTAAACCTCGATGTGCAAAGTGTCAGGTTATTAGAAGACATGGGAAAGTAATGGTTATATGTAAAAACACGAAATGTAAACAACGCCAGGGATAATTAGTAGATAGTTAAAAGGGGATTTTTATGGCAATAGTAGCTGGAGTAAATATACCGGATAATAAACGAGTCGAAATTGCATTAACATCGATTTATGGTATTGGCCCAAAACAGGCTAAAGATGTGATAGATGAAGTTGGAATATTAAATAATCCAAGAGTAAAAGACCTGAGCGAATCTGAATTAAATTCAATCCGTAATATAATCGATAAAGATAGAATAATTGAAGGTGACCTCAGACGCGAAGTCAATTCGAACATAAGAAGATTAATAGATATAGGTACATTCAAAGGAACTCGACATCGCAAAAATTTGCCAGTGAGAGGTCAACGAACAAGAACAAATGCACGTGCTAAAAGAGGTAGATCTACCCCTATAGCTGGAAGAAAGACAGTTTCAAAATAGTAATTTATCAATATTTGGAGTAGCAAAATGCCACCAAAAACTAGAACTAGAAAAAGAGTAAAAAAATCCATACCAAACGGAAAAGTATATATACAATCTACATTTAACAACACATTGATCACCATAACTGACAATCGTGGTAATGTAATCGCATGGAGTAGTGCAGGTACTTCAGGATTTACAGGATCAAGAAAATCTACGGCATTTGCTGCTCAAAGAGCTGCAGAAAACGTAGCACAGAAAGGTAAAAATAATGGGCTTAAGCAGGTAGAAGTGTACGTTAGGGGGCCTGGTGCTGGAAGGGAAGCTGCTATTAGATCATTGCAAGGAGCAGGCATATTAGTAACAAGCATAAGAGATGTAACTCCTATTCCGCATAATGGATGTAGGCCTCCGAAACGAAGAAGAGTGTAAATATTGGACAAATCACCAAACAACTTATCAAATGTATTTGAACCCAACGGGATTAAGTGGATATTGAATGAAGCTTTTTCTATATCTATAGCCCGTTTTAAATTTTTTGTTGCTCTTGTAGCAATAATTCAAGGTCCTGCCATAATCCTATCTTTATATTTTTCTGGGTTAACAGAGCAGGAAAACAGGTATGACATTATTTTGCAAATAATCAGCTATTTGACAGCTTTCCTAGCTATGACTTTTAGTTCCGCTCTGATAATCGCAGCTATAGGGCAACATTATGCACATAATAAAGTTACTTTAAGTTTTTGCTTCAAAAGAACATGGTGGAGAGTCCTATCCATTAGTTTTTGGGCCATTTTATTAACTACCCCATTATTTGCTATCACTTATCTAGCAAACAATGCATTTGACACTCAACCAAATACTTTATCAATGTTAGCTGTGGTAATTGTCATGTTAATATTTATACCTTTTCTAATTTACACGTCATTCTATACTCAAACTGTGATTATAGAAGGTTTTGATTTGTTAAATGGGATAAAAAGGAGTGCTACTCTAATACATCGTAAATTACTTAAAGTTTTTACAGCGATTATTCTCATAGGGTTACTTGCTATTGGGCTATCTGTTATCGTAAATATTCCATTCGCATTATTAGAGTTATCTGAATTAGATAATAGCTTAAATGTTGGAAATGCCAATTCATCTATCCTTTTTTATCTAATCTTGTTTTTGAGAAATTTTGTTGATTCGATAATAGTTTTCCCAATACTCATAACCGCAGGCACACTATTATACTTCGACATAAGATCTGACAAAGAAAACTACAACATTAATAATTTATTAGCTGATATAAATTTTTCAAACCACAGTAGGTCAAAACTACACAAAGAATACACAATAAATAACTAAGGTAAAATATTATGGCAAGATATACAGGACCAATACAAAAAAAACTCAGGTCACTTGGGCTAGATAAATACGGGGTTTACGGTGAAAAAAAGAAGGTGAATCCTGTTGGAGGTCGGCGCAGAAGAATATCTGGGTATGGTCTACAATTGAAAGAAAAACAAAAAGCTAAATTTCTTTATGGAATACTCGAAAAACAATTTAGCAATTATTATAAAAAAGCATCCCTAATAGAAGGATCTACTGGTGATAACCTTATGGTGCTTTTAGAAAAACGACTTGATAACGTATTATACCGTTCAGGATTGTTCACAACACGAAATCAATCAAGACAAGCTGTCAATCACGGACATTTCACGGTAAATTCCAAGAAAGTAAACATACCTTCATTCCAGGTAAGCATAGGCGATGAAATTGCTTGGACATCAAAAGGTTTAAAAACGAAACTATTCGAATCATCTGTAGAGTTATCTAAAGAAATAGCTCCGCCTCATTGGCTACAATTAGATAAAAACACCTCTACTACCACGGTAATAAAAGATCCATCTCCTGAAGATGGCGAAATCGTTATAGACGTGAGACAAATAGTAGAGTTTTATTCGAGATAAATTTTTAATAAATTCCACAAAATGCCCTTTTACAGGAGAAAAATTAATGTTCAACTACCAACCATTTGATTCTCAAGAAGAAGCCTTCCAAGAAATAACAACATTGCCCGACCCTACTATTAAAAAAATAGAGGAAACGGAAACTTATGGTAAATATTCTGTAGAACCTTTTGCAAAAGGTTTTGGAATTACTTTGGCCAACCCATTAAGAAGAGTATTGTACAGTTCCCTACAAGGTAGTGCGATAACGTGGGTGAAAATAGACCAGATATTACACGAGTATACAACTATCCCTGAAGTAAAGGAGGAAGTCCACGAAATATTACTTAATGTTCAAGGAATTCGACTCCGTACAGAAACTGAAAGACCAGGAAAACTTCGACTGGATGTAACAGGGGAAGGAACTGTTTGTGCTGGAGATATAATGGCTTCAGCTGATTATGAAATAGTAAATCCAGAACATCATTTAGCAACTCTTAACTCAGCCAAAGCAAAATTATCAATGGAATTTAACGTAGAAAGAGGAGCAGGATATTCCGAAAAATCTCAACGTGATGGATTACCCATCGGAGTCCTTCCGGTAGACGCAGTTTATACACCAATTAAAAAAGTGAATTACACAATAGATACGATACGTGTCGGAACTCAAACTGACTGTGAAAAAATAACTATAGAAGTATGGACAGATGGTTCAATATCTGCAATTAATGCAATAGAAACCGCTGCGTCCACACTAGTCAACCATTTTTTCATCTTTGCAAATGCAAGTAAATCAAACGAGTCTAATGGGGATTCCCAAGAATCTAACCTGTCAATATCTCCAGAGCAATTCAATATTTCAGTTGAAGATCTTTCTTTATCAGCAAGAACATTGAATTGTCTTAAGCGAACTGGCATCAATAAGATTGGAGACGTCATAGAATATTCTGAAGAAGATTTACTTAAAATCAGAAATTTCGGACTAAAGTCATTTAATGAACTATATGACAGGTTGCAAGAACTTAATTTAGTACCTGAAAAATGGAATAAAGAAGCTGTTAATCAAACGGAGGATTAACAACTTTCCCAAACGATATAAAAGGATTGAATAATGAGACATAAACTAGCAAAGGGTAAGCTTTCCCGACCAACACAACATAGGCTACTAATGTTAAAAGGTGCAACAATGGACCTATTAAAATATGAGTCAATTGAAACAACCGAATCAAAAGCAAGAGAAATAAAAAAAATGGCTGAAAAAGCTATTACAACAGCAAAAAAACCTGGGTTGAACAGTAAACGTTTAGCCGGCAAGATAATTTCAGATAAATCAATTTTGGACAAGCTCTTCACAGAAATTGCTCCAAGATATGAATCTAGGCCTGGAGGGTATACAAGAATAACAAAATCAGCAAAAAGAAAAGGAGATGGAGCATCCCTAGCGATTATAGAATTAGTTTCTTAATAGTAACATGAAAAAAATAGCGCTCATCGTAGAATATGACGGTAAACACTACAAAGGTTTTCAAAGCCAACCAAATGCTCCCACAATACAAAACACAATAGAAAATGCACTTAGTATGTTAACTAAAGAAAATATTGCAATCAGTGCGGCGGGGCGAACCGACGCAGGAGTTCATGCTAAGTCACAAGTAATATCGTTTAATACCATGACACAAAATTCAATTCAAACATATATAAACGGAACAAATCATTTTTTACCGGATGACATCTCTATAAAAAACGGATGCGAGGTAGATATGGATTTTGACCCAAGAAGAATGGCAATTAGCCGAAAATATGAATATTCTATAGACTGTGGATCTTCAAGATCGCCTTTAACTGCAAAATTCGCATACTATTTAGGAAAAGCACTTAATGTTCCAATAATGGTAAAAGGATCTAAATATTTCCTAGGGATTCATGATTTCAAAAATTTTTCTACTATCAAAAGAAATGAATCTAAAAGTACAATAAGAGAAATATACGATATTAATATTAACAAAATTGAAAAAATGGTTTACATAACAGTTGAAGGCAGTGCTTTTCTTTCTCATCAGGTAAGAAGAATGTGTGGTGCTTTAGTCGCAGTGGGAACAGAAATTATTAAACCAAATATAATTAAAGATTTGTTAGAAAATAAAATAGTTGACGTAACACCACAAACATTGCCTGCACACGGATTATGTTTAGTCGGTGTAAATTATAAATACTTTAATTTGGACGGTGATCAAAATGAAGAATGATTCTTCCACAATAACAAAAACGACGAGCGAACCCAATTGGGTATTAATTGATGCTAAAGAAGAAACTTTAGGGAGATTGTGTTCCAAAATCTCAAACATCTTACAAGGCAAAAATAAAGTTGATTATGCAAAACATATCAATAACGGAGATTTTGTAATTGTCATTAACACTGATAAAATCAACGTTACTGGGAAAAAATTAACTGACAAAAAATATTACCATTACAGCGGATATCATGGTGGAATGAAAGAACAATCTTTCGAAGATTTGTTAGAAATAGATTCTACTAAAATAATAAAAAATGCTGTTTCTGGTATGCTACCTAAAAATTCTCTTCGCAAAAAATTGCTTGCCAGACTAAAAATTTATAGTGGGCCAGATCATCCACATTCAGCTCAAATCAACACAAAATAATACATGACAGGAGTTATTCTTGACTACTCAACAATATTACTATGGTACCGGCAGAAGAAAAACATCAGTAGCCAGAGTTCGTATATATAAAGAAAAGGGTCCGATAATAATTAATGGTAAACCGCTAGAAGAATTAATGGGATATGAAACATGGCGTCAAATCGTAACCGAACCTCTAAAAATAACATCAAACAACAACAATTATCGTGTTAGTGTAAAGGTCGCTGGTGGAGGAATAGTAAGTCAAGCTGGAGCAATTAGTCATGGTATCTCTAGAGCTTTATTAGAAGCAGAACCAGAGTTACGTAAAACACTAAAGCAAAATGGCTTGTTAACTCGCGATTCAAGAGAAAAAGAACGTAAAAAACCTGGCCTAGTAAGAGCTAGAAAAGCAAAACAATACTCAAAACGATAATCTTTAGAATATCTAACTCTTTTGTATTAATTGCAAGATGTTGTTATCAACATCTTGGAATGTTGCCACAAATCCACCCCAATGCTCTTTCTCTGGAAGCCGCAAAAACTTAATGCCATATCTGGATAACCTTTGGTACTCATATTCAATATCATCAACTTCCAAATGCAACATATTCCTATAAGGATCAAAAGACTTACCTTGAATTTTTGAATGTTTACCGATCCCAAGTTTAGTATTACCAAGTCTAAATGATACAAAATCCTCATGTTTGCTTTTGGGTTTATATTTAAACAAATAGCTGTAAAAACTAACCATAGCCTCAAAATTGTCGGTCCATATAACAGCACCTACAATATCACCTATCATACCTGAACTCCCTTTATATCCATGAACAATATCTCGGAAGTCTATTTATCCGAGTACACTTTCATAAGTTAATATTTAGTTCTATAATACGTAATTATAAAGGGAAGGGGTTGTGTGATGACAGCTCAATTAAAATATATGGTCCCTTTAATAAAGGAGGTGCGTTTTTGAAACATAGTAGTACGAGGTGTATCTTCTAGGTGTTCAAGAGACACCTTATATAAAAAGGATCTCCAGACTTGTACTGGAGGTCCTTTTTTTAAACCTAATTTTAGAAAAACAATAAGATATGAACGAATTAAAATCCCCTTTGCTCAAAATTGAAAATCTACAAACTCAATTTAAAACCTCTGAAGGAATAATTAAAGCCGCTAATAATGTAAGTTTTGAAATATATCCTGGTGAGGTTATTGGAATAGTTGGGGAAAGTGGCTGCGGGAAAAGTGTGACCGCATTATCAATAATGCAACTTATACCTAAACCACATGGAGAAATAAAGGATGGTCAAATCTTATATAAAAATAAAGATATTCTTAACCTAAATGAAAAAGAAATGCAAAAAATTCGTGGCAATGAGATTTCAATTATATTTCAAGAACCAATGACCTCATTAAATCCAGTATTAACTATAGAAAAACAATTAACAGAACAAATGTTACTCCATTTAGGATTAAAATATAAAGAAGCTCGCTTAAAAGCTATAGAATTACTCGAACTCGTGGGCATGCCTGACCCAAAATCTATCTTAAAAAAATATCCTCACAATCTGAGTGGAGGTATGAGACAAAGAATCATGATAGCAATTGCTATCAGTTGTAATCCAAAATTGATCATTGCAGACGAACCTACAACATCTCTAGATGTCACAATACAAGCACAGATTCTTGAAACTTTAAAGTCAATTTGCGAAACATCTGATACTGCTTTGGTTTTAATAACACATAACCTAGGTATTATAGCTAGGTATGCTAAAAGAGTAATTGTAATGTATGCCGGTAAGATAGTAGAAGAAGGTAATGCGGTTGATTTGTATAATTCTCCAAAACACCCCTACACTCTAGGCTTGCTTAGGTCCGTTCCTAAATTAAACAGTTCCCCCGACGCAAACCTTGAAGCAATACCAGGAAATCCACCCGATTTAAACAATCTTCCGAATGGTTGTAGTTTCCAACCAAGATGTTACTTAATTAATGAAAAATGTAATGTAGAACCAACAATAACACCTGTATCCGATCAACACCGAACTGCATGTTGGAATTACACCGAACTAAATTAATACTGAATGTATCGCCGTTAAAAACAAACCATGTCTAAGTCTTTGATACAAATAAATAATGTGAAAATGCATTATAAGAGCTCCGGACTTTCACTATTCAGAAAAAGTCAACAAACCGTAAAGGCACTAGATGGAGTAACACTGTCCATTAACGAAAAAGAGACTTTAGGATTAGTAGGTGAGAGTGGAAGTGGTAAAACTACACTGGGAAGGTGTGTTTTAAATTTGATCAAACCAACTGAAGGGTATGTTTCATTTAATGGGTTAATTCTTAATGAACTTAATTCAAAACAAATGCGATCTATACGCAAACAAATACAAATCGTCTTTCAAGACCCTTACGCATCTTTGAATCCAAGAATGACTTGCGGGGATATAATAGCTGAACCAATAATCATACATGGATTAATACCAAATAAAACTGAAAGAGAACATAAAATCAAATCTCTTTTGGAAACTGTTGGACTAAACCCCAATATTATCAACAGATACCCCAACGAATTTAGTGGAGGTCAAAGACAAAGGATTGCTATAGCTAGAGCTTTGGCTATTAATCCAAAATTTATCGTTTTAGATGAACCAATCTCTTCTCTAGACGTATCAATACAAGCTCAAATAATCAATTTACTGAAAAAATTACAACGTCAATTCAACCTTACGTACTTATTTATTGCGCACGATTTATCAGTAGTAAGTAATATAAGCAACAGAGTTGCAGTTATGTATTTAGGCCACATCGTAGAAATAGCAGATACTGCAGACTTATACAAAAACCCAAAACATCCTTACACGAAAGCACTTATATCAGCTATACCAATTCCAGACCCCACTTTAGAATCACAACGTAAACGCTTGATTTTAAAAGGAGAAGTACCAAGCCCAATTAATCCACCTAGCGGCTGTGTTTTTAGGACTAGGTGTCCAATCGCAGATGAAAAATGTTCCACAACAAACCCAACCCTCAAAAAAATTTCTGAGACCCAGCACGTTTCCTGCTTAAAAATTAGCTAGTTTTCATCAATAAGCTAATCTACCCGGAATTTTAACCCTTATTTTATATAAAGAACTTGATGCTGTAATAAACAGACTTTTCATATCAGATTCACCCCAAGTAAAATTGGCTGCAGCTTCAGGAATACCAATAACACCAAGCGATGTTCCATTAGAATCCAAAATGTGAATTCCACCTGGACCACAACAATACATATTACCATCCATATCAATTTTCATACCGTCTGGTACACCTTCGCCATCCGACTCTAATATCGCCCAAACTGCTCCTCCACTTAATGTCCCATCTGAATTCACATCGAATACTCTTATATGGCTTTTCATACTATCATTAACAAAAAGCTTGGACTCATCATCAGAGAAACATAATCCGTTTGGTTGATCAAAGTCTTCGACTAAAAGAGTCAAATTGCCCGAATCATCAATCATATATACTCCACGGACTTCCATCTCACATTCTCTCAAAACACCGTAATATTCCATCCTTCCAAATGTCGGGTCGGTAAAATATATTGCCCCTTTCTTACTTACTATAATGTCATTTGGGCTATTTAATTCTTTGCCTTCATAATGGGAAGCTAAAACTGTTATTTCACCATTATTTTCAGTACGCGTCACTCTACTTGTAGCATGTTCACAAGTTACTAACCTTCCTGAACTATCATAAGCGTTACCGTTAGCCATATTACTTGGATCCCTGTAAGATTCAACTCCACCTGCTTCTGTCCATTTTCTCATCTTGTTGCCAGGCATATCACTGAATATCAAACTTTGATTATTGTGATCCCATACAGGTCCTTCAGTAAATTCAAAACCAGAGCCCACAACTGCTAATTCAGAATCCGGATTAAGAATTGATAAAATGCGATCATCTCTCTTGTCTAATGAATCTGATAATTTCAAAATAATTCCTCCTATCTATATTTAAATTGAAGTGCCCACTTTATTATTACACCAAAACAATAAATTTAGCATTAACAATCGTGGTGGAGCTGATGGGAGTCGAACCCACGACCTTCTGAATGCCATTCAGACGCTCTCCCAACTGAGCTACAGCCCCATTTCGTATCTAATACAAGCTAGAATTATAACAAATAAATAACCTAAAAGTGCAGAATACATAGTTGGATACTTAGTTTTGTCTTTAAAAGTTCCAATTATCCTCTTCTTTAAGGTCTATTCTAACTTCGTAATTTACATACACATTAAAATAGCCCCTGAAGTTTAGTTCAGAGGCTATTTTATCCTTATGACATTACGGCAAAAACGTTAGACTCTTTATTACTCCTGTGCTCTTCTCATGAACAAAACCACACCCGAAGCTACCGCTGCTACAAGAGTAAGCATCCAAATAATGAATCCTGCATCTCCGAGAATCAAGACCCCAGGTATACCAACTACCCCAGTAACCAGCATAAGCCCACCTATCCAGATAGGCAGAAACCCTTTTTCCATAACTAGTCCTATTCCCAGAAGGACAACCCCAAGAGCCCAGAACACTGGCATACCTGAGAATATACCGTCAGCAGTCATGTCAATTGTAATAGCCGTTTCTATAATTCCTTCATCAAACAAATCCATAGCCGCCAAAGACATTCCCATACCGATAATCGGGACTGCTATTAGGACTGTGAAAATAGACGAAGATAAACTCCCGAAAGCGGCACCACTTCCCTGTAAAGACCTTCCTAAAAACGCAATCCCCAACA
>CEOQ01214274.1_pt1 | contig 16536 bp, 10 predicted proteins | sample 361351 | NCBI WGS metagenome assembly CEOQ01 (sample SAMEA2619907, study PRJEB7988) | marine metagenome | biome: marine biome (ENVO:00000447); feature: deep chlorophyll maximum layer (ENVO:xxxxxxxx); material: "saline water (ENVO:00002010), including plankton (ENVO:xxxxxxxx)" | depth 60 m | reverse complement strand
TTTTTTTTATTCGTGAATCCTGCTGAACATCAAATATGCTAAAATCATCGATGTCAGTGAGAATGTACCATGAGTTTTAGTGCTTGTCAAACATAATGCATGACCCTACAAAAAAGTAGGTGTTCGTATCTCAAATCTAGTCTATGATTCACAATAATAAGGTGACCAACAATGACCTCTAATTTTCCAAAACTTCGCTATCGTCAAGTCCATCTAGATTTTCATACATCTGAGTATTGTAAAGACGTAGGTGCAGAATTTGATGAAAATCAATTCATTAAAGCCCTTGAAATCGGTAGAGTAAACTCAATCACAGTTTTTGCCACTTGCCATCATGGATGGGCTTATTACCCAACCAAAACAGATATGGCGCATCCTAATCTCAAGACTGACCTCTTAGGCCGAATGCTGAAAGCTGGAAAGAAAGCCAAAATCAATATGCCTGTTTACATAACTGTACGCTGGAATGACAAAGCCTCTCGTGAGCACCCTGAATGGGTCATTCGAAACATCGACGGTTCAATGATGGGTCCAGACCATTCACATCCTCAGAATGCTAAAACGACTGGGCCAAGCTGGTACATGCTTTGCCTAAATAGCCCATACCTAGAAGAGATAGTTGTACCAATAACAAAGGAGGTATCTGAACTATACAACCCTAGTGGCTTCTTCTTTGACATAACAAATGAGCATGAATGCACGTGTGACTGGTGTCAAAAAACTATGCAAGAGCACGGTCTTGATCCTTTGAATAAAGAGGATCGCGTAGAGTGCTCTCGCATTGTCTACAAAAATTACCTCAAACGTGTAACTGACATAGTATGGAGCAACAACTCCAAAGCCACTATATATCACAACGGAAAAGATAAAATGGGACGGTATGATTTATATCCTTACTGGTCCCACCACGAAATAGAATCGCTGCCAACCAGTCACTGGGGATACAATTACTTCCCTACCTTTGCTCGCTATTTCACTAATGTTCCTGAGTTCGATTTTCTTGGTCAGACAGGAAAATTCCATTCCCTATGGGGAGAAATTGGTGGCTTCAAAAACCCGACTGCTCTCAAATATGAAGTAGCGCAAATGATCTCTCTTGGAAGCAGATGCTTAGTGGGTGACCAATTAGACCCTCGCGGGAAAATGAATGACGATACTTACAAAATAATTGGAGAAGCATATGAATATGTTGAACAACGCGAATCGTGGATAGAAAATACTACGATGGTAGCAGATGTAGCAATATTATCAGCAACTGCTTTACATGGAGACAATGATTTTATTACCAGCGATCTTGGAGCAAGCAGTATGCTACTTCAAGAACAAATATTATTTAAAATCATTGACCAAACCATGGATTTTTCCCAATATCGTTTGTTGATTCTTCCAGATGAAATCCTAATCGATCATACTCTAAAGTCTAAACTGGAAAACTTCATCCAACAAGGTGGTGCACTCATTCTGACAAACAATAGTGGACTTAATTGGGAAGAAGATTCGTTCGCGATCGATTGTGGTCTAACATATAAGGGACGTTCACATAATGATATTGAGTATATAGAAGCACATCAGTTGTCGGGCGACGGATTGATTAAGTCACCATTTTTAGTATACGAATCAGGAATAGCAACTGAAGTGACAGATGCAAAAATACTTGCAAACACTTGGTCGCCCGAGTTCAATCGCACTGTGGGAAAATTTTGCGGACATCGGAATACACCGTATGATAGATTGTCTGACCATCCATCCGTAGTTAAGAAAGGAAAGATTATTCATATTGCCCAACCACTCTTTAGAATATATGAGAAAATGGGCATGAAGCTACATCGAGACTTATTTAGCAACTGCTTGAAACTTGTGTACACGGATCCCCTACTAGAAGTAGACCTAAAATCTGCAGGACGCGCTAGCCTCATGAGACAAACTCACAACAACCACCTAGTTTTACATCTACTTTATGCTAGCCCAATTATGCGAGGAGAGATTGAGGTAATTGAAGACATCGTTCCATTATATGATATCAACGTATCGCTACGAATGGATCAGTCTCCTAATAAGATCACATGTGTACCTGAGGATCAGCCTATCAATTTTAAATATGAGTCAGGACACCTTACATTTGTAGTTGACAAGTTGGATATGCATAAGATGATTGAAATAAGTTAATGAGACTACAATAATGTCTCAGACGATTGCTGACAAACCAAATGTGTTATTTGTGATCACAGACGATCAAGGCTATGGTGATCTAGGTTGTCATGGCAATACAATCATTAATACCCCGCACTTAGACAAACTACATAGCCAGAGCGTCAGATTTACAAACTTCCATGTTGGTCCAACTTGCGCCCCGACCAGAGCTGGAATCATGACCGGCCGATACTGTAATTCCACAGGCGTCTGGCATACTGTTGGAGGACGTTCATTATTGCGAGAATCCGAGATTACTATGGGAGATATTTTCCGAGAGAATGGCTACAGAACAGGCATGTTTGGAAAATGGCATCTAGGAGACAACTACCCATTCCGTCCACATGACCGAGGATTTGAAAAAGCGCTTTATCATGGCGGTGGTGGGATCAGTCAAACTCCAGACTACTGGAAAAACGACTATTTTGATGATACTTATTTCCGCAATGGCATAACAGAATCTTTCAAAGGTTATTGTACTGATGTTTGGTTCGATGAAGCACTAAAATTTATAGAAGACAAAAGCGACAGGCCTTTCTTATGTTATCTATCGACTAATGCTCCCCACAGTCCTTTCCGCGTTCCGCCAATCTACAGCAATCAATACCATCAGCAAGTACCCGATTTCCGTTCTCGTTTCTATGGAATGATCACAAATATCGATGAAAACATATCTAGACTGAGAACAAAATTACGTGATCTAGGCATCGAAGAAAATACTATCTTGATCTTTATGACAGATAACGGTACTGCAGCCGGATGTAGCATGGACAACCATAATTATGTCGTAAATGGATTTAATGCTGGTATGAGGGGCAAAAAAGGTTCAGAATATGATGGCGGCCATCGTGTACCATTGTTCATACATTGGCCTAAAGGCAAACTAGTTAAAGGACGTGACATAGAACAGCTATCAGCAAACATAGATCTATTGCCGACACTAATAGAATTATGTGGCCTAACGCAGGTTGAAGACAGCAAGTTTCATGGTATAAGCCTAGCACCTTTTATTAGGGAGGAAAATAAACCATCACTGGACCGGGTAGTAGTGACTGATTCGCAGCGGGTTGAACAACCTATCAAATGGAAACAAAGCGCCACCATGACACAGCAATGGCGTCTGATAAATGGCAAAGAATTGTATGATATGAAACTGGATCCAGAGCAAAGATATGATGTCGCCTTGCAGAATCAAGACATAGTACATAACTTAAGACAACACTATGAGGAATGGTGGGAAATAGTTTCTACCAGATTTGATGAAGAGTGCCCAATTATAATTGGCAATGCGCAAGAAAAATGTACTACCTTGACAAGCCATGATTGGCATGGCGAAAGACAAGCGTGGAACCAAGGACAAATACGGAACGGTTTGGAGTGCAACGGATATTGGTCTATAAATGTTGAGAAGGATGGTGAATACATTTTTGAGCTCAGAAGATGGCCCAAAGAAGAAGATAGACCAATTAGAGCAGGCATTCCGGGTGAGACGATAGACCTATATCATGGTGGTAAAGAGCTAATGATAACCACTGCTAGCATAATAGTTGGAGATAGAGAACGAATTGAAAAAGTCAGTCCTGTTGCCAATAGCGTCGAATTTCGTCTATTTGTTCAGTCAGGTCCTACCCGGCTAAAGACATATTTCAACACTGAAGAGGGCACCCAACTCGGCGCTTATTATGTATATGTGACCCAAGCAGAAGACATCGATCTGCTGCACTAAAACATGTGCAAATAGTTCCTTCCATTTGTCTCATATAGACACAAAGTTATTATTTGAGAGATAGCCAAGTTTCAGAAAATGCCAAACAGCAAGATGTAGATGGTTTCCCATAAAAGTCTTCATTCTTAATATGACCCTTAGGCCTCTTACCATTAATGAGTACATCTACATCGCGAGATGCTTGCAATACTGTGCAGACAGTATTTGGCCATTCCGCTGATGGTATTTCTGCGTAGAACGGAGCCTCAAGAGAGTCCCAGCTTAGTGCTATTTCAATACCTTCCGCCTTAACGGTCTCAGTCCATGAATACTTAGGATCACCTGTGGAGGAAAAATCGTTAGTTTGAATTATTGGCATTGCTTTATATTCGTCAGGCATATCTCTAAATCCAGTATATCCAACAACTACTTCTTCTTTTAGCCAATTGGCAAGAACCAGATTGTCAGTCAAACAAAAACAATAGTCATCCTTTGAACTGAATCCGTTAGCATCAATATCGCTCAGCAAAAACAAAGCATGACCGTTGCCATATTGTGCAGAATAGACGATGCGGAACAAACTAATAGATGTAACAACTAATCCAGATTCCCTATCAAAAAGCCTAATATAGGGATTCTCGCCAGTCCAGATTATGTTTTGGGAATTAACTATGCTTGACATACAAGATTAGTATTATTTGGTAATTTATATCAACAAACTTGTGATTCCACAGTACAATAATGCATCCAGTCCAATCAAACTATAAACAAATGTCACCAATTAAAAATACTATCAAGCTGATCATTAGGAACATCAAACACCGTATTAAAAGGTGGTAGTTCTTCAGTCTTCATCCACTCGGGAAGCCTGTTGTCTTCAGGACCAAAACCCGCTGCATGATTGAACTCTATCTCGAGATCCAGTGTAATTTTGCCCAAATCATATAATACATCATCATCAACACCCCATCCATAACGACCATTGATCAAATCTCTCAGTGCACCAGGAGCACTTGCAAAACCAAACCCACCAAACAAACAGGCGCCCAAAGTGTCATAACCAGCCATCTTGATTTGAGCATCACGGGATACTTCCACCTGACCTTCCGGAGAAAGGTGGTCAATTTCTGCTCTAATACAATTGCCACAAGTATGATCAGCACCTTGAGGAGAAGTAGCATAAGTCACGCCATTGCCCTTAATGGCCCTGGGGTCATATGCAGACATAGCTTGACCCTTTACAGCTGCAACCCGCTCCACGTTTAGATGTTTCCCAGTTGCAACCACACCATTACCAAGCACCTTACCCAATGTGGTTCCAGAGCGAATTTCATACAATAATTTCATGGCACGGTCCGCATCTCCAAACTCAAGCAACCCTCCCTCAGCAGCCACTCCCAATGTGGCACCTACTTCAATTGTGTCAAGTCCTAAGTCATTGATCTCCCAATTTAACTTAGCAATATCATCCAAATTATCTATACCTAAATTAGACCCTACCAATCCTATCGTCTCAAATTCAACAGGGGATACAATTAATTCGCCAGTATTACTTGCAAAACAGTTAGAACATCTAATAATGCATCCTGACATGCAAGCGTGTGATGTGTCACTATCACCACCTCTTTCTAGCATAAGCTCACGCATAGTTTCTCCACCAATTGCCTCAGCATGTTCAAACTGGCCTGACGAAAAATTGCGCGTTGGTAGTGCTCCAAAACCGTTGCAAATCTCAGCCATAGCTGCAGTGCCATAATCACTATAATTTTTAGTCTGAGGATGAGCAAGTAATTTCTCCGTATAATGTTTGCGAGCTTCCTTGAACAAATCCGGCCTATCTAACGGTGGTTTCTCCCCATTAGCACCATCAATAACAATTGCTTTGATTCTTTTTGCACCCATCACAGCACCCAATCCCCCACGAGCACAAATTCTTGAAGCAACACCATCCTTATCCAAATTCTGAACACCGGCGGAGTACATACCCATTTCACCGCCTGGACCAATCAAAGTGATGCCCACTTTCTTTCCATACCTTTCCATAAGCTTCTCAGAAGCATCATATACTCCCAATCCAAATATGTCTTCAGCAGATTCGAAAACTCCACCTTTATTGTCAATCCGTAGAACCTGCCATTCGTCAGATAAGGGCTGTCCTTCAAGAATTAAAGCTCGTATACCAAGATGTGACAATAATAGACCGGTTGATCCTCCAGCATTGCTTTCTTTTATTCCATTAGTAAGTGGACTCTTGCCACCAAGTGAAATACGATCACATGAGGAAACCTTATGGCCCACTAGGAGACCTACTGACCAAATCAGTTTATTATCAGGACCCATTGGGTCACATCCAGCAACACCTTCATCCAGGAGTATTCGAGCTATTAAAGCACGTCCGCCTAATTTTCGCCAAGACTTTGGCATTGTATTAACAGATATATTCCTTGATTGAACGTTTACTCTCCACACAGAGTCATGCTGGATTGTCATATATACCACCTAACTAGTATGATGTTGATAATAAAATGCAACTACAATTTACAACCACATTATTATATATGATGATAGCATTTAAAAATTAATCCAAGTAATAATCGCCGATAAATATAGAGAACAAACTCGCAAATCAATCAACTAACCGTAAAGTGAATTGATCAAAGGAGTGCATACTCGTGATAGTGACACTCCTTTGATCAACTCTAAAGAAGAGACAATGAGAAGAAAAATAAGAAGATGAAGATAGGACAATTCAACTTATTAAAAAATGACTCAAGCTAAGCTTAAATCGTGTTTAAATTGTTTGTGCGAAAGTAAGAATAAATATCCCGAAGATTAGGTGTTAGACATATTGCTAGCCCATTGCATGGTATACAAATTGTAATAGCTCCCTTTCATAGCTAGCAGATCTTGGTGTGAGCCATTCTCAATTACTTTTCCATCTTCCAACACTACAATTTGGTCAGCATTTACAATAGTGTTCAAACGATGCGCAATCACAAAGGATGTTCGCCCTTCTAAAAGTACTTTCAAGGCATCCTGTATTTTCATTTCATGTGTAGTGTCAATACTACTGGTAGCCTCATCCAAAATCAATATAACAGGATCCGCAAGCAAGGCCCGCGCAAATGAAATGAGTTGCCTTTGACCCATACTAAGATTTACACCATTTTCGCCCACAATTGTGTCATATCCGTTAGGAAGTCCTTCAACAAAATCGTGTACGCCAACAGCCTTAGCACAGCGCTCAACCTCCTGATCAGATGCCTCTAGGCGTCCATAACGTATATTACTATAGATGGTACCTCCAAATATAAATGTATCCTGCAGCACAATACCCATCTGGGAGCGTAAGCTTCCCATAGTTACATTTCTTATATCATGACCATCAATACAAATGCGGCCATCCATCACTTCGAAGAACCGTGCTATAAGCCTAATGATAGTACTCTTGCCCGCTCCAGTTTCACCAACTAATGCTATGGTTTGACCAGGTTCCGCATTTATCGTTACACCATTGAGTACCTGTTCACCTTTCTTATAAGCAAAATGTACATCTTCAATGTCAACTTTTCCCAAACCAGCAGGCAATTGAACCGCATCGGAAGCATCTAATAAATCAGGACTTGTATCCATAAGTCCAAATATTCGTTCACTAGCAGCCATAGTCGCCTGAAATATATTGTAACGCTCTGCCATCTCACGTATTGGCTCGAAGAACCGATCCACGTATATCAAAAATGCAACGAGTACACCGGCTGTTAATGTGTCATTCAGCACTAACCAACCACCTACACCCACTACTACCGCAGTGGCAAGCGAGGCCATTAGATCGACTCCGGGAAAGAAGATAGCAGCTAGCCGAGCTGTCTCAGCATTGGCATCAAAGTATGACATATTTAAATCTTTGAAATGATCCTGGTTCTTGTTTTCTCGAGAAAAACTCTTCGTAACACGTATACCAGTTATCGCTTCATTAAGATAACCATTTATCAGAGACAAACGCAGACGAGCTGCACGGTATACACTTCGTACTCGCTTGCGCCAATAGTTCGTCAATAAAATCATCAAAGGAAGGATTGCAAATGTAACAAGTGCCAATCTCCAATTCATTACCAACATAGCCACTACAATCCCCAGCAATATGAACACTGATCTAGCAACTCCAGTGAACCACCACGTAATAAAATCCTGCAACACACCTACATCACTAATCAAACGACTCATCAACCTACCTACGCTATAGTTATTATGAAAATTCAGCGAGAGATTATGCATATGGCGAAATAGATTTGTCCGCATGTCAGCCACTACTTTGGTGCCAATATAAGCCATAATCAGTATACGAGCCCTATTAAAGACGAGTTCACCTAATGCAGCGCCTATAAAAAGCCAGGTCCACATTCGCAGCGCGTACATATCATCGAGTCTTATTCCTTCGTCAATAGCCTGAGCTACCAACCAAGGCCGAACAACGGCAAGAAGAGCCGTGCCAATCATAAGACTAACAGCAATGATGATTCTAAGACGATATGTGCCTATGTAAGATATTAATCGAGCTAATAAAGCGGCATCACGGGTACTGTCATGAAGTTCATCCTCATCTTCTTGTAGAAACCGAGAGAGTCTATTCTCGCGTTGTTGCCTTTCAGCAGTTTCAGCTGTTACTCCTTTCCTAAAAAGCCAGTTACGACCAGACGCACCATGAATGGAGCGGGCTGCTAATCGTTCTCCGGATGAATCTTTTGAATTTGTCATATTTACTAAATCATTCTTTGTCTATTGTATGCACACTTTGTACGTTCCACTTATTGACTTGAGATTACTCAGGATCATATTGAAATTCCTCCTGACTGCGCAATTGCAAGTCATACAGATTACGATAAGAACCTTTGTTCGCCAACAACTCTTCGTGTGTACCAAGTTCAATTATATTGCCACTTTCTAATACAATTATCTGATCAGCCTCTTTCAAAGTCAGCAAGCGATGCGCAATGATAAATGTAGTACGCCCACGCATTAACATACGTAATGCCTGCTGAATTTGATACTCAGTTTCAGTATCCACACTGCTAGTAGAATCATCCAATAAAAGAATCGCTGGGTTCCTCAGGAGAGCACGAGCTATCGCAACACGCTGTTTTTGACCTCCACTCAAAGACACGCCTCTCTCACCAACAAGAGTATTATATCCATCGCGGAATTTCAAAATAAACTCATGAGCATTAGCCGCTTTCGCCACCTCGACTATTTCCTCATCACTAGCATCCCCAACACCATAGGCTATATTATCTCTGATACTTGTACTGAACAGAAAAATATCTTGCATCACCGCACCAACATGTTTGCGCAAACCATTGAGACTCATATCATTGATGTTAACCTTGTCAATCAATATACGACCATCTGTTGTGTTGTACAAACGTGGTATCAAGTTAATAATTGTGGATTTACCCGAACCTGTAGGGCCTACTAAAGCCACTGTCTGACCAGCAGAAACACGAAAGCTAATATCATTTACAATATTGTGACCGGGACGGTACCCAAAACAAACATTATCAAAGACTACCTCACCATTGACATGTTCCAATGCAATACTGCCAGAGGCAGCTGTCTCCTCCGCATCAGCATCTATTATGCTAAAGACTCTAGTAGCACTTGCTCCAGCTGTAGCCGCAAGATTAACTAGGAAACCTAGCCGTTGGGATGGGCCATTGAGCATTAACACATACCACACCATTGCAAACAAACTGCCCACAGATACGGTGCCATCGATTGTTTGAGGACCACCAAACCAAAGTAAAATAAACACGCTCGAAGCCAAAGCAAAACCAAACAATGGCCAATAAGTTCCCCACTCCAAAATGCCCCTATATCGTTTGCGAAACCAAGATTCATTCTCACGCTCGAAAGTTTCAAACTCATGTGTTTCTCGTGCAAAAGATTTCACAACTGTGATCCCAGTCATACTTTCTTGCATTCTAGTAGAAAGAATACCCATTTGTTCTTGCACAGCTTTAAACATCGGCCTTACACGACCAGCGAAACGAACACTTAATACAAGCACTAACAATATTGGCCCAATTGAAAGCCATGCCAAATAAGTGCTTTCATAAAACATAGCCACACAAACCCCAACTGATAAAATTATCACAGATCCTAAATCCATTAGTCCCATTCCAACAAATCTCTCGGTCTCAGCAGTATCACTTGTGGCTCTACTCATCAAATCACCAGTATGTGCTACATCATGAAATGAAATAGGAACTGATTGAATAGAATCAAAGAAATCCTTGCGTAAATCATAAGCGACTCGGTACGTAAGCCACTCTCCACAATATCGTTGCCCAAATGCTGCCAAACCACGAACAGCAGCGATAAGCAGTATTAACAAGGACGATCTCAAAATAGAACCCATGTTACCCTCTGCCAGACCTTGATCTATAGCATTTTTCACTACCTGCGGTAACAACAAGTTAATCAGCGATGCAGATATCATGGCGACATACCCAGCAAAAACGAAGCGCTTGTATCTGGATAAATATCCGATCAGTCTTAGGTAAACATTCTTGATATTGTTAGATGCCATAAAATAATCGCTAGTTAATTAATAATGTGGTCAGATTATGATGAAGGTTTGCAACCAGCCAAATATAACAAAACCTAATATCTTGCTCGACAAACCAGCAAACAACTGGCAGCATAAATGAGCATTACAGTTTAAGAGTATATATTATATTAAAATTAATATACATGGTAGCCAACAGATATCGTAAACTAGCATTAGCGCCAATTTTCAATGCAAATATCGTTGAATATACTGCCAGAGTGTTGATAACTACATGTTACAATCATGGGTTGGCAAATGTTACTAACTACACATTCAATGAAACGTAAACAAAGATTAGAAGCCCTTTACGGAGCACTTAATGAACGAATACTAGTACTGGATGGTGCTATGGGGACTATGATTCAATCATTAAGGCTGACAGAAACTGATTACAGAGGCACACAATTCACAAATTTCCATAAGGACCTTAAAGGCAACAATGACTTACTCTCTATAACACAACCTCATTTAATCAGAGATATTCACACGTCTTTCATGGAAGCTGGAGCTGACATTATTGAAACCAATACATTCAATGCTAATCGTACTTCTATGTCTGACTATGACCTGGAGGACTTCGCTGGCGAGATCAACCGTCAAGCTGGTAAGATAGCTCGTCAAGCTGCAGACAACTTTACTAATATGACTCCCGACAAACCAAGGTTTGTAGCTGGTGTCATAGGTCCCACTACTAGAGGTGCTTGTACAGTACATGACGTGAATGATCTAGCTTCCCGCAACATTACCTTTGATACGCTAGTAAATGATTACCAAGAATCAATTGTTGCATTGCTTGATACAAATATAGACATTCTACTTATTGAAACTGTTTTCGATACACTCAATGCAAAAGCAGCAATTTTTGCTGCGAAGTCTGCATTCGATATTGTAAATTACGAACTACCCATCATGATTTCTGGAACCATACCAGGTAAAGACGGCAGGACCTTGACTGGTCAAACAGTAGAGGCTTTTTACAATTCTGTCGCACATGCTAATCCTATCTCCATAGGATTAAATTGCGCGCTCGGAGCAGATGCTTTGCGACCCCATGTTAAGGAATTAGCACGCATATCTGAAAGTTACACTAGTGTCCATCCAAATGCAGGTTTGCCAAATGAGTTGGGAGAATTTGATGAAAGCCCTGGTCACATGGCAACTGTAATCGCGGATTACGTAGAAAACAACTTTATCAATATCGTGGGAGGTTGTTGCGGAACCACCCCAAAACACATCGAGGCCATAGCTGATGTAGTTTCTGGTCAATCCCCTCGCACCATTCCAGATATCGAACCTGGATGTCGCCTTGCCGGACTGGAAGCTTTCAACATCACTAAAAACTCTCTTTTCGTTAACATTGGCGAGCGATGCAATATAACTGGATCTTCAAAATTCAAAAATATGATTATTGCTAATGAGTACGAAGCGGGATTAGGAATAGCTGAGTCTCAGGTCAATGAAGGAGCACAAATAATTGATGTAAATATGGATGAAGGAATGCTAGATTCAGAAGAAGCTATGCAACAATTTTGTAATATGATTGCTTTAGAGCCCAACATAGCAAAAGCTCCTATCATGTTAGATTCATCTAACTGGGATGTTATTGAAACAGGACTAAAATGTACCCAAGGCAAATCTATTGTAAATTCAATCTCTCTAAAAGAAGGTAAAGAATCATTTATAAAGCAAGCTAAGCTTTGTCAACATTATGGCGCAGCTGTTGTTGTCATGGCATTTGATGAAGATGGACAAGCTGACACATTAGAGCGCCGTAAAGAAATATGTAAAAAATCATACGATATATTGGTCAATGAACTGAGCTTTAGTCCACATGACATTATTTTAGACCCTAATCTCTTTCCTATAGCTACTGGCATCAAAGAACACAATAAGTACGCTATTGATTTCATCGAAACAACCAAATGGATCAAAAACAACTTGCCTGGAGCACTAGTATCAGGTGGGCTGAGCAACGTATCTTTCTCTTTCCGAGGCAACAACATAGTAAGAGAGGCTATACATTCAGTATTCCTGTACCACGCAATTAAAGCTGGGTTGGACATGGCAATAGTAAATGCAGGCCAATTAGCACTATATGATGACTTACCGATAGAATTACGTAAAGCAGTAGAGGAAGCCGTCTTAAACACCAATGTAAATGCTACAGAACAGTTACTCAAGATTGCAAATGATTATAAAGACAACAAATTGTCAGAAGAAAGAGCAGAAAACCCTGAATGGAGATCATTTCCTGTATCGAAACGTATTGAATACGCATTGGTCCAAGGCATTACAACACACATTATTGAAGATACAGAAGAAGCCAGGCAAAATGCTGATCGACCTTTGCATGTTATAGAAGGTCCCTTAATGGACGGTATGAACGTAGTAGGAGATTTGTTTGGAGAAGGTAAAATGTTTTTGCCACAAGTAGTTAAAAGTGCAAGAGTAATGAAACAAGCTGTTGGTCATTTAACTCCATTCATAGAAGAAGAATCTGCAGGGGAACAGACTAGGTATAAAGGAAAGATAGTGGTCGCCACTGTAAAAGGTGATGTGCATGATATAGGGAAAAATATAGTCGGTGTAGTGCTAGGTTGCAACAACTATGAAATTGTTGATTTAGGAGTGATGGTTTCCTGTGAAGAAATATTAGAAACAGCCAATAGGGAGAATGCTGACATTATAGGACTGAGTGGACTGATAACACCTTCACTAGAAGAAATGGTACATGTCTCTAAAGAGATGCAAAGGATAGGTTGTTCCATCCCTTTATTAATTGGCGGGGCAACTACATCCAAAACACATACTGCAGTAAAAATCGAACCACATTACTCTAACAATCAGGTTGTTTATGTTCCCAATGCCAGTCGCGCGGTGACTGTAGTTAGCACATTATTGAGTGACGAGAAACGCATCCCATATATCTCCAGCATACAAAATGAGTATAAAGATGTCAGGGCAAGGACTGAAAAACGTCGCTCCGGTCAAAATTATCTTAGCTACGAAGTAGCTAAAACTAAGAGACCTAAACTTGACTGGGAAGCATTTGTTCCCCCCACTCCGCGCAAGCCAGGCATACATGTGTTTGACGATTATGCATTAGAGGAATTGATTGCCACGATTGACTGGACTCCGTTCTTTACCAGCTGGGAATTGTCAGGGAAATTCCCGAAAATTTTTCAGCACGAAACAGTAGGCAATCAAGCCAAACAATTGTATGACGATGCACAAGAATTGCTAAACGAAATAATCAACAAGCAACTTATAACAGCAAAAGCAGTAGTTGGTATTTGGCCTGCCAATCAAGTAAACCACGATGACATCGAGGTGTACAGCAACGATGATCCAAACAAATTATTGGCCACACTATGTCACATTCGTCAACAGAACCAAAAAAGTGACAATACAGTACTGCATAGCCTGGCAGACTATATAGCCCCTAAAGAAACTGGTATCCGCGATTATATAGGCGGTTTCGCATTAACTGCAGGTTTGGGGGCTAATGAATTGTCACAACACTATATAGATTTGGATGATGACTATTCTTCCATTATGATTAAAGCGCTAGCAGATAGATTAGCCGAATCGTTAGCAGAACAGTTGCACAAAAGAGTAAGAATTGATTTATGGGGTTACAGTCCTGACGAATCTTTTACGAACAATGAATTAATTCGCGAAAAATATGTGGGCATCCGACCTGCGCCTGGATACCCTGCCTGTCCCGATCACACAGAGAAAATCAAATTGTTCAAGCTGCTTGATGCTACAAATAATGCAAATGTCAGCTTAACAGATAACTATGCAATGTCACCGGCTGCCAGTGTAAGTGGTTGGTACTTTGCCCACCCGGAATCCCGTTATTTCAGTACAGGTAATATCACTAAAGATCAAATTTCTAGCCTCGCCCAGCGTAAAAATGTTGAGTTTACCGATCTAGAAAGGTGGTTATCTTCTATTCTGTCTTACGAACCCAATTAAATTTATGGACTAATTTTTGAAAAATGATTGCAACATATAAACGCATGATATTAACCAACCCACGCTTGTTAGCATTTGGATTTGCGATGGTATTTTTCTCAAGTGTTGGGCAAACATTTTTTGTTGGTATATTTGGGCCTCAACTTCAGTTAGAGTTTGACCTTAGTCATACCGCTTGGAGTACGATCTACATGATCGGCACTTTAGCAAGCGCCATTACAATGCTATGGACTGGCCCACTGGTAGACCGTTTCAAATTACGAAACTTTAGTCTAGCAGTATGTATCTTCATGACTGCTGCTTGCTTATTCATTCCAACGATTCGGGGACCCTTATCACTATGTTTTGGTATTTTCTTGCTCAGACAATCGGGTCAGGCACTTGCTTCACATACCGGTATTACCAGTATGGCAAGATATTTTGACAAAGAGCGAGGAAGTGCACTTGCTATAGCATCTTTGGGTCAGTCAGTCGCAGAGGCATCATTGCCGGTTTTAGCAGTGGCAGCTATTGCGATTTATGGTTGGCGCTGGACCTATGGAGCTACGGCAATCATATTAGGCCTAACAAGTATACCTATAATATTTTGGCTACTGAAAGGACATGAGCGTACACATTCTAAACATCTCCAAGAATTGACATTAGCTGCAAACCAAACAAATATAAATGTAATTAGCTGGACTCGTACTCAGGTAATGCGCGACACAAGGTTTTATCTCTTATTACCTGGTACTCTAGCAACTTCTATGGCTATTACTGCTTTCTTTTTCCATCACCTCAACATTGCAGAATATAAGGGATGGGATGCTAGCTGGATTACCGGAAATTATGTTTTGTATGCTGTCACCAGCATGATAGCTATGCTAAGTGCAGGATCACTAATTGATAGATTTAGTGCCAGACAAGTGGCAAAATACAAATTGGTGCCTTTGGCTTTAGCCGCACTAACAATTGCTACATTTGATCACTATCTATTTGTGTTACCCTACATGGTATTCCTTGGACTGAACGTGGGTTACTCGCACACATCATCGTCTGCACTATGGGCTGAGCTTTATGGAGTAGAAAACATAGGATCAGTCAAAAGCCTTATGATGGCACTATCTGTATTGGCTTCAGCAATAGGACCAGTAATCATTGGTCTGCTACTTGATAACGGATTCACTATTGATACAGCATGTTTGATGATTGCCATATACACTGTAATATCAAATGTACTCATTGTAGTAGCCTTGAAAATAAAACCGCGCCAAATCCATGCATCAAACACATGAAGAATAAAACAACAGTTATGAAAATGGAGAAAATATGATCACACCAATTAATCTAGCAATCTTTGCACTTGTATGTGGAGGATTAATGAAATTCTTTTGGCAAATGGGGCTGGAAAACAAGGTGGATATACCAAGCTTTTTGATGATTGATGCACTATTCATGCTGTTGTTCTGTATAGTTGCTTTTTTCATACTAAAGCAACCATTTGTGTTGTCCAATAGGATGTCAGTAGCAGCTGCGTTAGGTGGTATTTTCGGCGGAGCAGCTATGACCGCAGTAGCTTATGCCATCAGATCTGGTGGTCCAGGCAGCGTAATCTTCCCAATAGTATCGCTAGAGACGATTGTAGTGGTAATCCTAGCATTTATTGTATTTCGCGAACCCGTTAACATGACCAAATTAGTTGGTTTAGGATTAGGAATAACCTCAATATTCATACTTTCAAGATAACATAATCCAATTCATTTGCTTTTGGACTCATTTTTACACCTAAATAAAACTATTAAACAAACTCAAACTGGGTTTTTGGGGTATAATTGACGTCCAGATTTCTGCAGCAAACAAAAACAACAGTATACAGTAGGAGAAAAAGGAGGAAGTTTCTATGTCTAGATTCAGATCTAATCTCTTAATATCTGTATTACTACTTGCACTTTTAGTTTCTGCTTGTCAACCAGAAGTAGTTGAGGTGGAAAAGGAAGTGGTTGTAACACAAGTAGTAAAAGAAGAAGTAGAAGTAGAAGTTGAGAAAGTTGTAGAAGTTGAGAAAGTTGTAGAA
>CEOQ01033545.1_pt1 | contig 16563 bp, 15 predicted proteins | sample 361351 | NCBI WGS metagenome assembly CEOQ01 (sample SAMEA2619907, study PRJEB7988) | marine metagenome | biome: marine biome (ENVO:00000447); feature: deep chlorophyll maximum layer (ENVO:xxxxxxxx); material: "saline water (ENVO:00002010), including plankton (ENVO:xxxxxxxx)" | depth 60 m | reverse complement strand
GATACCTTTGTAGACACCAATGGTTATTGCCAGCATATTCCTCAAAGTTTCAATTTTTTTCATGATGGTCAAAATAGGCAGTATTATCTATATCAACCGGAATCAATTCAACAAAATTCTCCCTTGGTTTTTGTTTTACATGGATACAGCGGTTCTGCCAATGGAATTATAAATTATGCTGGTATGAATGCAGTTGCAGATCAATATGGTTTTTCTGTCTGTTATCCAAATGGCACTATTGATCAATCTGGCAATAGATTCTGGAATGTAGGTTATGCTTTTCATCAAAATCAAACTGTTGATGATGTTGATTTCTTAACCTCATTATCTTATTATCTTCAAACAGAATATGGATATAGTTCTAATAAAATATTTGTAACAGGCATGTCAAATGGTGGTGATATGTCTTATATGCTTGGTTGTCAAGCAGATGAGGTATTTGCAGCGATAGCTCCAGTAGCAGGTTGTATGATGGAGGATATATATAATACATGTAACCCTAGCCCTGTTCCTGTTTTTGAAATTCATGGAACCAATGATAATGTGACTCTATGGGATGGAGATATGCAAAATAATGATGGTTGGGGAGCCTATCTAAGTACTCTTGATGGAATTGATTTTTGGGTAGAACAAAATGAGTGTCAAGGTAGTGAAGAAATTCAGGGTCCAACCCTTAATACTATTCATCATCGCTATTTTGATTGTATGGATAATGCAGAGGTCTGGCTTTATGAGGTTAGTAATGGTGGTCATGATTGGCCACCTTATTCCAGCCAGGAAATTTGGGAATTTTTTAGTCAGTTTATAGATTCTGGTGATATCAATAATGATGGAACAATAAATATTCAGGATGTTGTAGTATTGATAAATATTATTCTTGAATCAGGTTTTGAAAATGATGCAGATATTAACAATGATGGTATTGTTAATGTTTTAGATGTAGTACAACTTGTAAATATAATTTTAAATTAAAAAAAGGATAAGAATGAATAAAGTATTATTAGTTTCTCTATGTTTAATAATTATTTCAATTATTTTATTTTACGCAATAGGTTTTAATGTAGAAAATATTTCTGTTAGTGAAATTAAAAATAAATTGAATCAATCAGATGCTAGTATAGGTATTATTGATGTAAGAACAAAAAGTGAGTATGAATCAGGCCATATTGATAATTCGTTATGGATTCCACTTTCTCAATTAGAATCTAATATAGAAAAAATTAAATCTAAGAATTATGATGAAATATATACCATTTGTTTAAGTGGAGGAAGATCTGCCTCTGCTGTTAAAATATTAAAAAAACATAATATTGATGCAATTAATATTCGTGGAGGAATGCTTTCTTGGAAAGCTTCAAAGTAATTTTATAAAATTATGTTAAAAAAATTAAATTTTCATTTAATCAAGATATTTTTTTTATCAGCTATTATTTCTCAGGATTTTATTCCAAACAATGGTGACCTATTGAATTATAATCAAATTTTTTTCAAATGGCCTCAGATTAATAATATCAATTATTACAGAATATCTTTGATTGATACTGATGGTATTCAAGAACGTTATTTTACTGATATTAATTCAATAGTTATTGATAACTTATCTTGGAATAATCAATATTCATGGGATGTTTGTGGTTATGATGGTGAAGATAATTTGATTGATTGTCATAATCAATTTAATTTTTCGATTAATTCTTTGCCAGAGAATTACCCTATTAATATAAATGTTTTACAAAGTGATGAATCTCAATATTATACTGGTGTTAATCTTATTGATTATGAGAGTCTAGGTTTTTCTGTTGTTCTTGATATCAATGGTTATCCAATCTGGTTCGCAGATAAAAATAATTTTAATCAGAATATTTGGACCACCCAATTTTTATCTAATGGTAATATAGTAGGTTTTGGGCCTGGCAAAGGGTATGAATTTGATATTAATAGTAATATCATTTTTGAAACTTCATCTGATTATGGTGTTCATCATCATTTTTATAAAACAGATAAGAACTCTTATTTTTTTCTTGATGCAGAAATCCAAAACCATCCTTGCCCATCCGAATGCCCTGATGAATTGCCCAATATTATTCCCTGGCAAGGAGATAGGTTTATAGAGATTGATCAGGATGGCCATGTATTATGGGAATGGAATACTTTTGATTATTTTCCATTAACAGAATATAACCCTATATGGGTAGAATCTTATATTAATCAATGGAATTTTGGGGGTTCTCCGCAATTTGATTGGACACACTCAAATTCAGTTTTTTTTGATGATGCAACAGAGTCTGTTTATATGTCGGTAAGAAATTTAAGTAGAATAACTGCTGTTGATTATAACACAAAAGATATAATATGGAATCTGGGTGATTCTGATTTTATGGAAGAAGTTTTTTTTGATAATGATTTTAATTTTTCTCATCAGCATTCTGCACAAATTACTAATGAAGGAAATCTTTTATTTTTTGATAATGGTAGAGACAATTTACCAGAATTATCAAGGTGTTTAGAGATTGATTTTTCAGATAACCTTGATAATCCTCAACTTATTTGGGAATATATTTTACCAGATTCAATGCTAACTTTATCAAGGGGTGAATGTGACCGTCTGCTTAATGGAAATACATTGATTACTGCAGGTAGAACGGGCAATATTATTGAGGTTAATTCTGATAATGAAATTATATGGCACCTTAATATTAAAGAGCCAAACAATCTGCCTGTTTCAATCTATCGTTCTGAAAGAATACCAAATTTATATCCTAATATTTTCTCATTTAAAATAAATAATTTATTTGGCTCATATGATGAAGGTTATCATGTATCATATAATGATAATGATATCGAATTTTATATATATAATCAAGGATGGGGCAATCAAACTTTTGTTTATCAACTTTTAGACAGTAATGAAAATATTTTAAATAGTTATCAGATTGATATTCCAGGGTATAATAGTGAGCTTATTAGTATAGATGAATTTGATTTTTTAATTGAGAATTATATTTTAAAAATTTTCCCATTAAATAATCAAAATAACTATCAGAGTATAGCATTTGATAACAGTTTTATATTAGGTGATATAAACAATGATCAAACGGTTAATGTTCAGGATATTGTATTGCTAATTGAAATTATAATTAATGATGGAGATTATAGTTATTTAGGAGATATTAATACTGATGGTGGTATAAATATTTTAGATATTATTGAATTAATCATTATTATAATAGGCTTTTAAAAAAAAATTGGTGTAAATTATCAAATTAATTTTAATTAAAAGAGGAGAATAATATGGATATTAAGGATAAATTAAATTTAGCATGGAAGTTTTTGTTTCTTGCAGTTTTTACTTACGGAGTAATAAGTCTTACGTGCTGTTCAAGTGATTGTGGTTCTAGTGCATCATGTTGTAAATCAGAGGCTCAATGCTCAAAGACAGCAGCAGCTGAAAAACCTTGCACAAAAGACAAAAAATAAAAAAGGTTTTGATTATATAATTTTAGGTGTAAATTCCTCCGTTGTATAATCAAATAGAAAGGAAAACAACGAATGAGTGATGCATTAAAAGGTACGGTAAAGTGGTTTAATGATCAGAAAGGTTTTGGTTTTATTGAGCCTGCTGATGGTGGTAAAGACCTATTTGTACATATGAGTAGTATATTAATGGAAGGCTTTAAAACTTTAAAAGATGGCCAATCTGTTGAGTATGAGGTTGGTGAAAGTGATAGAGGTCCAGTAGCAAAAAACGTAGTTCCTAAGTAATATTCAAGTAATACAATCCTGATATATTTCCCCAAAATATTATAAAATCTGCAAATACATAAAAAAAATCAATTATATTATATAACATTTTATAAGAGGTAATATTATGCATTTTGCAGGTTTTGCAGGTGGTTGGGAATGGGTTATCATTGTTTTAGCGGTCCTTGTATTGTTTGGAGCTAAAAAGATTCCTGAGTTTGCTCGAGGTTTAGGCAAAGGTGTGAAGGAATTTAAAAAAGCAAAAGATGATATTGAAGATTCGTTTGATGATAATCAAAATAAATCTTAAATCATAATCTATTGATTGTCTAGAATATCATTCCATGAATTGATAAGTTCATTGATAGCGCTATCATTTTCAGGAATATCACCTATAATTTCTATTTTTTCTATAATATCTCCTTGATTAATACTGTTTACGACATCCTGGTCTTTAGTACTTACAACTTCTCCAAAAATAGTATGGTTATTATCTAGCCATGGTGTTTCAATGTGTGTAATAAAAAATTGACTACCATTTGTGCCGGGTCCTGCGTTTGCCATTGATAATATGCCTGGTTTATTATGTTTTAAATTATCATCAAACTCATCTTGAAAATTGTATCCAGGTCCTCCTGTCCCTGTTCCCAAAGGGCATCCTCCTTGGATCATAAAATCATTAATCACACGATGGAAAGATAAATTATTATAGTATTCTCTTTTAGATAGATTGATAAAATTAGAGACTGTAATAGGTGCGTATTTATAAAAAAGTGTTAATTTAATAATTCCTTTATTAGTTTTAATATGGGCTTCCATTTTGTATCCTTTTTTGATTATTTGTTATTGCTTTGCTGTTCCTATATTATGTAGTTTATGTATTAGAGGAGCTAAGCCAATAATTAAAATTAAGCGCACTCTTACCCTATAAACAAAACATTTTTTAAGAAGGTTTAATATGAGTAATTCAGATATAGAAATTTTACAGTTAGTTAAACAAAAATTTGAAGATCAAGGCGATGATCATTTGATGACTAATATAGATACCCCAATCAGAGATGATGCATTCGAATTAAATGATGATGAGAAGATTAAAAAAATACAAGAATATTTCACAAAAATTATGATAACACTTGGACTTGATTTGAAAGATGATAGTCTTAAAGGTACACCTTATAGGGTAGCTAAAATGTATGTAAAAGAAATGTGTTCAGGATTAAACCCAAATTCAAAGCCAAAAATATCATTATTTGATAATAAATATGATTATAACAAGATGATTGTTGAAAAAAATATCAATTTTTATTCTAATTGTGAGCATCATTTTTTACCTATCATTGGTAAGGCTCATATTGGCTATATTTCATCTGGTCATGTTATAGGTTTATCAAAAATGCATCGTATTGTTAATCATTTTGCAAAGAGACCTCAGGTTCAAGAGCGTATGACTGTACAAATTTTTAATGAATTACAAAATATTTTACAAACTAAAGATGTAGCCTTATTAATAGATGCTGATCACTTATGTGTTGCGTCTAGAGGTATACAGGATATTACTAGCAGCACTATTACGTTTGAATCTGGTGGAGAATTTAGAGATGATCAAAAATGGTCAGAGTTTCTATCATTAATTAATACTGAAAAATAATTATTAATAAAGGGCAAAACATCATGCCTAAACTTTTTATTCATAATACTTTAACTAAAAATAAAGAAGAATTTATTCCTGTAGATTTGAATCATGTTAGGATGTATACATGTGGACCTACAGTCTATAATTATGCTCATATAGGTAATGCTAGACCTGCTGTTGTAAGTGATTTGCTTGTTAGAGTTTTAAGGCAATTATATAAAAAAGTAACATATGTTTCTAATATTACAGATATTGATGATAAAATTATAAAAGCCTCAATTGAAACTGATACTCCTATTAATGATATAACAAAAAAGTATGAAGAGATTTACAATGAGGATATGGCATCTTTAGGTAATTCAAAGCCAGATATACAGCCTCATGCAACTGATTTTATTAATGAAATGATTAGCTTAGTAAAAAAAATGATCGATAATGATACGGCCTATGAATCAGAAGGTCATGTTTTATTTGATGTAACAAAATATTCTGCATATGGAAAATTGTCTGGAAGAGACATTGAAGATCAGCTTGCAGGCAGTCGAGTTGAAGTTGCTTCCTATAAAAAAAATCCTGGTGATTTCGTGTTATGGAAACCAAGTTCAGATAATCAGCCGGGCTGGGATTCTCCTTGGGGTTTTGGTCGCCCTGGTTGGCATTTAGAATGTTCTACCATGTCTGAAGAAAGTTTAGGATTACCTTTTGATATCCATGGAGGAGGAATGGATCTTACATTTCCACATCATGAAAATGAAATCGCTCAAAGTTGTGGTGCTCATAATGAAGATAAAGATCCTAAAATATTTGTTCGTTATTGGATTCATAATGCCATGCTTAATATTGATGGTGAGAAGATGTCTAAATCACTTGGTAATATATTTTATATTAGAGATTACTTAGAGAAGCATGATGGTGAAGTTTTAAGATTAGCTCTTTTATCTGGGCATTACAGACAATCTATTAATTGGTCAAATGAAACGATTGAGCAATCAAAAAATATATTAGATAAATTTTATAGAACTTTAAATAAAGTATCAGATATTGAAATTAAAGAAAAAGATTTAATTAAATGTCCTGAAAAAGTTTTAGATGCATTATGTGATGATTTAAATACCTCCAAAGCATTAGCAGAATTAAACAATCTTGCTAAGAATTTATCTTCAGCAACTAAATTAGAGGATAAAGTTAAATATAAAACAGAATTATTAGCTGCAGCTAAAGTTTTTGGAATATTACAAAAGTCACCAAAAAAATGGTTGGGTATAGGTCAAACACAAGATAACTTAGATAGTAAATTTATTGAAAATTTAATTAATGAAAGAAATCATGCTAGGTCATCTAAAGATTTTGCTAAGGCTGATGAGATTCGTGATAAATTAACTGAAATAGGTATTGAAATTGAAGATACTCCAGATGGCACAATATGGAGAAGCAAATAAAATATGAGTAAACAAATAGTTAAAATAACTTTACCTGATGGAACAATTTTAGAAAAACCTATGGGTATAACAGGTATGGAGATTGCTGAGGAAATTTCAAAAGGTCTTGCAAAACAATCTGTCCTTGTTGAATTAAATGGTCAATTACGTGATTTATCATTTCCTATTAATGAAGATTCAAAAATTAAAATACTTAAAAAGGATGCCGATATTGCGCTTGAGGTAATAAGGCATGATTGTGCTCATGTTATGGCAGAAGCAGTCCAGCAATTATTTCCAGGTACTCAGGTTACTATAGGTCCTGCCATTGACCATGGTTTTTATTATGATTTTGCTTTTGCTCAACCTTTTTTATCAGAAGATTTAATAAAAATTGAAAAAAAGATGATTGAAATTATTGATAAAGGTTTACCCTTTGAGCGTGAAGTTTGGAATCGTAAAGATGCCATTGATTATTTTAATCATGAAGGTGAAGTATATAAAAGTGAAATTATTAAAGATTTACCAGAAGATGAAGAAATTAGCATTTATAAACAAGGTGAATGGCTTGATTTATGCAGAGGACCTCATCTTCCTACGACTAAACATATAGGCACATCATTTAAATTAATGAAAGTAGCAGGAGCATATTGGCGTGGTGATGAAAAAAATGAAATGCTTACTCGTATTTATGGAACTTGTTGGAGGAATGATAAGGAGCTTAATAATTATTTAAATATGCTCGAAGAGGCAGAGAAAAGAGATCATCGAAAAATTGGAAAAGAAATGAAAATTTTTACTTTTGATGAAGAAATTGGTCCAGGGCTTCCATTATGGCTGCCTAATGGTTCTGTCATAATCGAAGAACTTGAAAAACTTGCAAAAGAAACAGAGGAAAAGGCTGGTTATGATCGAGTAAAAACTCCTCATATCACAAAAGGTTCTTTATATGAAAAATCAGGTCATCTCTCTCATTATAAAGACAGTATGTTTCCGGCTATGGATATTGATGGAAATGAATATTATCTAAAACCAATGAACTGTCCTCATCATCATAAGATATATGCTAGTTTACCTAGAACTTATAAAGAACTTCCTATTCGTTTAGCTGAATATGGAACCTGTTATAGATATGAAAAATCAGGTCAACTATTTGGTTTGATGAGGGTTAGAAGTATGCAGATGAATGATGCTCACATTTATTGTTCTGAAGCTCAATTCAAAGAAGAATTTCTAGCTGTTTGTAAAATGTATCTAAAATATTTTGAAATTTTTGGAATAGAAAAATATGAAATGAGACTAAGTTTACATGATCCTAAAAAACTTGGCGAAAAATATGTTAATGAACCAGAGCTATGGATTAAAACTGAGAATTTAGTTAGAGAATCTTTGCAGGATGGAGAACTTAATTTTATTGAAATTCCAGGTGAAGCAGCATTTTATGGTCCCAAAATTGATGTTCAAGTTTGGAGTGCTATAGGTAGAGAATTTACTCTTGCTACAAATCAAGTAGACTTTGCTGTTCCATCAAAATTTGGTCTAACTTATGTTGATAGTAATAATAATAATCAAACTCCTTTGTGTATTCATAGAGCCCCACTTGGCACTCATGAGCGTTTCATTGGTTTTTTAATTGAGCACTATGCTGGCAATTTTCCTTTATGGTTAGCTCCTATCCAAATGGTTATTATTCCTATTTCAGATAAATTTAATGATTACGCTTATTCTGTTTATGATGAGCTTAAAAATAAAAATATTCGAGTTCAAATTGATCAGAGAAGTGAAAAAATGGGAGCAAAGATAAGGACGGCAGAATTAAATAGAATACCTATTATGATTATTATTGGTGAACAAGAGGTTAATAATAAAACCATATCAGTCAGACGTAAACACAAAGGAAATTTAGGTTCATTAGATTTACAAACATTTATTGAATCCATGCAGATTGAAATTATTGATAGATTACATTTATCCAATAAAGAATAATTACAAATTTTAACATTTAGATACATTTGTTTACAAGGTTATCTTATCTTTTCTTTATAATTTAGCATCAGAGTAGAGATTATGGTTTGTTCTCCCTTTATTGAACCATATACCTCCCTTAAAGTAGTAAGCATTTCAGTGTCTCTATATCAATTAGAGGCACTGAAAAAATGTTTTATTATTGAACTTTTTTTTTTAAACTTAATTAAATTTTTAATAAACAAACAGATTATGATTTTTTTTAGATATATAATTTTAATTTCCTTTTTAGGTTCTCTTTTATTTGGGGCACTGCTTAAACCATATAATGACCAGAGAATATCATATACCCATATTTTATTTGAATGGGAGCAACAACCTAATGCTGTTGAGTATCAAATTCAATTATCAGATTCAAATTCATTTACTAATCCTGATAATTTATTATTGGATAGAATAACATCTAGATTGGTATATATTTACAAAGACCCTATTGATTGGGATCATACATATTTCTGGCGAGTTAGGGATGTGTATAGTGATAATTCCTATGGTCCATGGACAATTCCTTCATCATTTATCATTGAGGGAAAAAAATATGAGCCTAATTCGGGAGAGCTATTTATAGAGCAGAGTTCAAATAATAATAAATTGACCCTGCTTGGAGATTTAAGTGGTGGGCTAAGTTTGAGGAGTTTTGTTTTTGATCAAGATGGTAAAGAAATTTGGAATGCTGATGTGATGTTGAGCTATATAAGTGAATACGGTGAATTATTTGGTTCAAGTTATATGAATTTTCCTAGTAATACAGGTGTAAAGTTTAATTATGATAGTGATATTTTATGGCATGGTCCCTATGATGTTTATATAGATATTCATGAAATCAAATCAATCCCAAATGGTAATTATATGGGTTTTGTATGGGAGTTTGAAAATGGCCCTATCCCAATTGGTGATTGGACTGATTTATTTGGTTTATTGGGTTATGAGGCAGATGGAGTTACAAATGAATTTCCTTGGTTTGGACAGGCTATTGTTGAGTGGGATGAAAATTCAGATGAAGTATGGAGATGGAGCCCTTTTGATCATTTTACTATGAATGATTATGATGCTTATGGAGGGACTTGGTGGAACGCTTATTTTGATGGTCAGTATGATTGGATGCATTCAAATGCATTTCATTTTGATGCTGAAGAAAGTGTTATTTATTTTTCTTCAAGACATTTATCTAGAATTACAAAAATTGATTATCCAAGTGGAGATATCATTTGGATGATAGGTCTTCCTAATAATTTTGAGGGTTCAGTCAGTAATCATATATGTACTGATTTAGGATTCACATGGCAACATAATGTTCAGTTATTAGAAAATGGTAATATTTTATTATTTGATAATGGAAATTTGAGCCCATTATTTGGAGATGACAACCCTACTAGTAGGGCATTAGAATTTAAAGTTATCGATGATAGTTATTGTGAATTAGTCTGGGAATATGAATTGCATCCTACTTTTTATGGACCTTGGATGGGAAGTGTTCAATCTTTAGACAATGATAACTACTTTATTAATACGGTAGGATCTGGTGGGCATGCAATTGAAGTTTCTGAAGATGGAGATATTATTTGGGATGGTCAATATCAATTCTCAGAATATCCTTCTGATCCTGGAGGAAATTATCGTTCTTATAAAATTCCATCTATCCACCCTAATGCCTATAGTGTTTTATTTGAGAATTATATTACTGATGATAGGGAAGAGGGAATTTATTTTTCAGATAATATTAATATTTCAATTTTTAACGAAAGTGGCTATAAGCAATATTATAATTATCATTTATCTGATACAAATGGTTGGTTCGAAGAAGTCTTTGATTCAGTAATATTAGAGCCGTATAGTAGTGTTAACCTCACCTTTTCTTCATCTAATATTAATGGAAATGATCTAGCATATTTAACATTTAATATTGAGCCTGTTTATCATTCTTATGATTCAAAGAATTATAATTTTAATATATATAGTTTAGGTTTAAGTGGAGATTTAAATTCTGATGGTATTCTAAATATATTAGATGTTATTATTCTTGTTGGAATTATTTTAGATAGCGGTGAAACAACTTTCTCATCTGATGTAAATGGTGATGGAATTATTAATATTTTAGATGTTGTGACGCTTGTTAATATTATTCTTGAATAAAATCATATGCTAAACTTGTGTGGGCAGATTGTCCTAAATCTCCATAGTATTGGTAGGGCCATATTTTTATATACCCTCTATTATTTGGGAGTTTTACAATAAATTGCTTATGAGTATAATAAAAATAATAATCATTATCTATATCAAACCAGCCCCAATTTTCTAAAACAGTACTTCCAGGTGCCTCTGTATAGGCTTGATTAGGGTCATCATGAGCCCAAGGTTGATAAATATTAGTTAATATAGAATCAGGCATGAATGTTGTGTTTTCTGGTAAAAAATTAAATTCATTAAATATTTCACAAGTCCAAGTGTTATCTATCATTAATGCTCCCCCATCTCCAGGACCTGATTCGCCACTATTTGTTCTAAAATGATTTCGCATCATAGCGATATCCCATTCATAAGAGTTTTGAGCATCTTCTTCTGTCATTGGAACAAATTCTATATAACCATCATTATTTATAATGCTATCTCCTAATTCAATTAATCCTGTTTCTGTGATTGACATATATATCCAGTTTGTATAACTTGTTGCTTCTACGGTTTCTTCAATTCCTTCTAAGCAACTCTCATCATTATAAATTTCATCCTCACATCCAATAAAGAAAAAAAGAGTTATTATTAATATATAATATTTATTTAAAATCATATTTATAAGATATCTCCATTATGTATGTTAATCCAGGATTTTGAAATGTTGTATCATCAAAATTTTTGTAATCAAATAGATTGTTTATCCCTATTTTAAAATTCGTGTTTTTTAATAGAAAATTTTTGAATATAGTAGAAACATTAATTTGGCAGTAATCAGGAATAAAAGTTTCTATTCCTGAAGTTGGAGCAATAATAGTTTTTTCTCCATAGTAGTTTAAATTTCCAGAGATTAATATGTTATTAAAGTTTTTAAATATATTTAGATTTAACATATGTTCACTTATATTAGGTAATCTTTTATATTCTATTTCATCTGTAATTCTTGTAAAATTATATGCTAATTCTATATTAATAGAATTTAAAGTCATTCCAAAATTAGTTTCTATAGAATTAATAGAAGTTTTATCATAATTATGGTAATAAAAATCTCCATTTTCATCTCTTTCTTCAGCAATCATATTATTAATAATATTTCTTTGTACCAAAAACATAAAATTATAGTTATTTAATAATCTTTGATATGAAAAACTTGCATTTAGAGATTTTTCTGGCTTTAGATTTTGATTGCCAATTATTTGGAATCCATCATAATGATTCCAATTATAATATAGTTCATAAATATTAGGTACCCTATATCCTTCTCCAATATTAAATCTAAAATTATTATTTTTCTTATTCCATCTAATTGTAAATTGATTGGTTAATTGATTATCAAATTGATTATGGTCTGTATATCTCATACCTAAAAATAAATTTAATTGATTAGAGGCAGCATATTCTGTTTGAATAAAAATAGCATTTGTATTAAATGTCTTAGATTTCAGATCACCTAGTTCTGATAGTAGCAGAATATTATTATCTACAATAATATCATTACTTTCTCCAAATTCTTTTAAGATATCTAAACCTAGTGTTAAATTTATTTTATTCTTAAAAAGATAGAGTATTGATGATATTTGTTCTACTGAATGTTTTGTCCAGTCATATAAAAGGTCATCATTATTAGTTGAGTAATCATTATCTATTACATGATATTTTTTGTATTGATCAAATGTATAGGAAAAATTGTAGTGTCCATTAATTTTACTTAAATGATTTTTTTCTTTTAATTTAATTGAATATGATTCGTATTGTTTTCTATCATTTTGTTCTGGTTGAGCATATGGGAATGTAGTCATAAATCTATACCAATCATGTTTGTAGTAATTTCCTAATAATTCAATAGATAAATCTTCATTTTGATATTTTAAAGATTGAGAAATATTGTAGTCTTTAAATTTCCTTTTTCTCAGAGTATCAGGTATTTCAAATTTATATCCATCTGATGATTTTAATAAAAAATTAGTTTTTGATGAAATTGATTGTTCCTGAATTGGTAGATTTAAACTTAATGTTGCTGAGTTTTTTAAGGTATTAAATTTTCCGTAACTAGAATTTATTTTTAAATCATTTTTATTATTTATGGGTTTTGTGATAATATTAATCACGCCTCCTATGGCATTTGAGCCATAAAGTGTAGAAGCGTTACCTTTTAATACTTCAATTCTATCAATTTCATTTACATTAAATTTTGAGAAATCAATATTTCCAACTGTATTTCCAGCTATTCTATCTCCATCTATTAGTATAAGTACATACTCACTATCTAGGCCTTGAATTTTTAAATTAGCTCCATGATAATCAGGAGAAAACATAACATTAGGTACAATTGTCTGAATCGATTCATAAAAATCAAGACCACTTGTCGTTTCTAATTCTTTTGATGTTATTATATGTGTTAGAATAGGTGACTCTGATACTCTTGTTTCTTTTCTGCTAGAGGTAATTTCGACAATATCTCCATAGAGGACATCTTTTTTTAAATAAATTTTATTTTTTAGTTCTTCTATAGATATTTTTTTATTTTCATAACCTATATGACTTAAAATTACTGTTTTATATTCAGGATTTAACTCAACCCAAAAATACCCATCTATATTTGATTTAGTAATTATCTCATTTTCTGGATAGGATAAAAAAATAACATTTTTTATAGGATTTCCACTCTCTTCATCATGAACATAGCCTTTGACTACATTTGAAATAGATACAGACAGCATAAGGGTGATTATATAGTATTTGATCATTATTTTAATAAATGAATCAGATATGAATCACTTTTATTTCTTGCGGATACTCTTACAATATAAATTCCACTTTGAAATTTTTCTCCGTTCCAATTAAAGGTGTGAGTTCCTTCATCTAAATAATTTCTATGAATATTTTGAATTAATTGCCCGGATATATTGTATATATTTAACTCTGTAAAGGCATATGAAGGCATATCAATTATAATATTAGTTTTGGGATTAAAAGGATTAGGAAAAATTTGTGAAATTTTAATATTTTGATTTATTGTTAGGTTATTATTATTCAATGCATATTCACAACAATCCCCTTCTTCTCCATCACAATTATCATCACATTCAATAGTCGCATTCATATCATAATTAATTGCTTCAGTATCCATACATCCAGTACATCCAACATTCCAATAAGGGTCAAAATAACAAAACAGTTCATCTTCAGGTTCATATTCTCCTCCTGGACCAATCCACCAACATCCTGTTTCTTCGCATTGATTTTGAGAAATATCAAAATTTGGAATATGGTCACTAAGGCAGTAACAATAGGGTGCCCAGCAGTCGCCACAATCATCTTCAACTAATCCTTCATCACATTGTGAAAACAAAAAACTATAAAAGATTAAAATATATAGTATATTTTTTTTCATTTAATTCTCTCTTATTTCTTTATTGATTCTACGAGTATAATTTAAAAAAAAATCATTAATTACAAACATAGATTTTAATATTCAACTAATAAATCGAAAAATAAACTAATATAAAAAGTTATATTAGTTAAGCCTTAATAATTTTACTCTCCCAGTAGTTATTAAGGCTTAATTATTTTTATAATGATTAATAATTAATTTTATATTATTTTATAGGAGAAAAATAATACCTATTTATATGAGTCTTTCAGAGAGAAAAAAAGAAGAGCGTCGTTTAAGGCAAGAGCTAATACTAAAAGGAGCTCTTGAAGTTTTCAAAACAAAAGGAATAGAAGGTTCAACTATGGATGAAATTGCTATTCAGTCTGGTTTTGGAAAAGCTACACTATATTATTATTTTAAATCAAAGGAAGATGTATTTTCAGCTATTCTGACTAATGGTTGGCAAAAAATATGGAATGATCTAGAACCAATTATTGCTGCAGAAGATTCTAGTCCTAGAGAAACATTTATTAATGTTTTATTAAAAATTGCAGATAATGTTAGGTCTCGTCCTGGTTTGTATGAATTTTTATTTAATGTTCCTAAACAAATCTCTTTTGAAGTAAAAGATTGGAAAAAATATCAAGATAGAATCTACTCAGTAATTATGACTTTACTTGAAGATGGTATTAAACTAGGTGAATTTCCAGAAACTAAACCAAAAGTTTTATTTAAGGCATTGGGCGGTCTTTTTATGGGGCTTGTTCTTATGGGTACTGATAAAAAAGTATCAAAAAAAGATGTAGAACAAATGCTTAATGAATTAATTCCTAATAAAAAATAAATTTATTTCAATTATTATTAAGCATTAGTGAATAAGAATTTTTATAAAGGTATTGAGTTTCTTAAAAAAGATTCTGATATTGGTACTCTTATAAAAGAAATAGAAATCCCACATTTCCCTAAAGAAAAAAACTATTTTAGATCACTGATTAAATTTGTTATTTATCAGCAACTTAGCATTAAATCTGCTCGAAAAATATATGATCGTTTAATTAGCTTATTTAATAAAAAGATAGTTAACCCCAAAAATTTTAAATCTTTTTCTATGATTCAATTACAAAAAATTGGAATTTCTAAATCTAAAATTCATTATATGAATGAAATAGCTGATAGATTTATTGAAAATGATTCATTTTTAAATAATGTTGAAGAATTATCAAATAAAGAAATTATTAATCAATTAACTGAAATAAAGGGTATAGGGCCATGGACATCTGAGATGTTTCTTATGTTTACTTTACAGAGATTAGATATTTTTTCAATCAAAGATTTAGGGATAAAAAAAGGAATACAAAAATTATTTAAATTGGATAACATACCTACAGATGAATTCATGATTAAAAAATCTAAAAAATGGTCTCCATATCGTACTATTGCGTGCCTTTATCTATGGAAATTAATAGATGAAAATAATTTTGATTGGTAGTAAATTTTTATATGTCTAAATCATTTAAAAATAGATTTACATGAGCAAGATTCTAACTTCCCGGGCAGGATAGTAAATTTAGTTTTATTTATTAATTTTTTAAATTTCTCAAGGAGCATATGTGTTATAGATATTTTTTCTATTTTAGTTTATATTTTTTAATAGGTTGTGGAGGTACTAATGATTTAGGTGAATCTCGTGAATTTGAATTCACTTATCAAATAGATTTAATTCAAACTGATGATAAGGTAGAATTATGGTTTCCTGTTCCACAATCAAATGAAGTTCAATCAATATCAAATGAAAATTTAAATCATGGAGATTTAGATTGCGAGAGATTAAGTGAATCCATTCATGGTAATCACTATTATTATTGCAAGAGTGAAAATGGATTAAAAAATAATATAACCCTTACTTATACCTGTCATGTAAAACGAAGTGAACATGGGGCTGTTAATTACAGTAATCTTTCAACTTATAATTATGATAAAGGCACAAATAATATAACAGTACCTGAAGGAGATATTTTTAAAGATATAATTAATGAAAATAATTTAAAAAGTACTGATATGAGAAGTGTATATGATTATGTGTTAAATGGTATGCATTACGGAAAACCAACTAATGACAAAGACAACCCTAATTATAAATATGTAAATGGTGGAATAAATAAAAATACTGGTGAGGAATGGTTACCAAAAGATATTACTTA